>Ga0194038_1000953_pt1 | contig 12595 bp, 12 predicted proteins | sample JunL226m_MetaG_FD_148630 | JGI IMG/M metagenome (GOLD analysis project Ga0194038, IMG submission 148630) | Anoxic zone freshwater microbial communities from boreal shield lake in IISD Experimental Lakes Area, Ontario, Canada - Jun2016-L227-6m | ecosystem: Environmental > Aquatic > Freshwater >...
GGAAATGTGGGTGCAACTGGGCCACAGGGGATCCAAGGCAATGTAGGTGCATCCGGACCAACCGGTCCACAGGGTACTCAAGGAAATGTCGGTGCAACCGGGCCATCAGGTCCAACAGGACCGCCTGGGGCGTATGTGACAGGTGTCGCTACCATGCTAAGTGGGCAAGAGCAAGTTTTTTGTGACGCTGGCGCAAACTGTAGTAACGCCATCATGATCGTCTCATGGGCAACAACCGTGTCATTTGGCCAACAAGGAAGCCTGCAAACATTTTTCGCACCTGCGCAGCCAAATGGGATGTGGGTACAGAATTTTTTCAACGGTGTACTAACTCCTGTCAATGCAGACTGCAAGATTAGCTTTTTAATTAACACATATGGGTCCAGTGGCCCGCCAGGACCGCAACCAGGACCATCTGGTCCTACCGGACCGTCAGGACCAATGGGACCAAGCGGTGGTCCAACAGGGCCAACCGGTCCACAGGGTATCCAAGGCGTCCAAGGAATTCAAGGTGCTCAGGGTGAATCCGGACCACAGGGAAGCCAAGGCATTGTAGGTGCATCCGGGCCAACCGGTCCGACCGGTGATTCGAGTGTAATGGTGGGTTATATGTCGGCGACTGGTGGAGGGGTTTCAAGCATCGCAAACAATGCGGCGATTCCATTCACTACCGTCACAGGGTCAGACGGGATCGAACTGGTCGGAAGTACACTATTCAAATCATTGGCCGCGGGTATTTACCAAGTAACACTCACTATATCAATGGAGGCAGCTGGTGCCTGGTCGATTGTACCGATGGTCAATGGTAGTGCCGTATCAGGGTACCCGATAATTCGTCGTGGAAACTTGGCGGCATATGAAAGTTCCGCGTTAAGTGTGATTATGAATTTGCAGTCCGCGCAGATGGTGTCGTTCGTGTACCAAAGCGACACAAGTCAAGCATCTGGTGTATTGACAACCGTGGCAGTGACTTTTGTGAGCGTATCGACCGCTTCCGCGTACATTGCAACCGGTACTGCGACACCGTTTACGCTTTCGAGCAATTCGTCCGTGCCAACCAGTAGCGTACTGCAGACAAAGAATATCATCGCAAACGCAAGTACGTTGGTTGCAGTGGTAGCGGGTTACTATTATGTCCATTTTAGTGCGTCGATGGCAGTTGACGGGTGGTGGACCTTGGAAATGCTAGTAAACGGATCTGTTCAGTCTCCAAGAGCTGCTCGAATTTTACACGGAGCATCGGCTATAAATACAACCAGTTCATTTAGTGGGATGGTATATCTCAGCGCAAGCGACGTCGTTAGTTTCCTATTTGTAAACAACGGTACCGGTAACGCGGCAACGGTTGCTGCCGATAGTATCGTAATGACGTACGTGAATCAGCAAAGTGCATACGTATGTGCTGACTTGCCGTCAGGGGGGACAGGGATCGTGAGTAATAACGTTGTCCAGCCATTGTCCGCCGTTCACGCGATTAACAACATCGGAAGAAATATGGGAGTGAGCCAAGTGGTGCCGGCTTTCACAGGAAACTATTTCGTCAGCTTGAGTGCATCGTTGGCTGTCATCAACGGTGGTTCGACATATCCATCGTGGGACATACGGTTGTACGTAAACGGTGCACCGGCATCTTGTTGGATCAGTCAAGGGCAGAATGCAGCAACCAACTTCGTCGGCGTAACAGCGGGAGGGATCATTCGGTTACATGCTGGTGATTTGGTCGAAATGTGGTACGGAGCCGGTTTGTCAACTAGTGGTGATTTTGACGCTGGTGGCATCACCATGTTTATGTTATCCGGAATGGAGGGGACAGCGCCGCCGTCTGTGAGTGCGTTTGCCTCGGTATGTATTCCGGGTAGTGGTTCCGGATCATCAGTAACATTAACATCACCCAACCCGATTTCAATGGGTACCGTACTAGCAAACGTAAACATGAGAGTATCGTCGGCCGGAGCTATCACCGTACTTAAAGCAGGATATTACAGTCTGAGTTTGTGCATAGACGCACAGCTTCTAATCGCTATTGCGACATCTGTACAAATATGTAAAAACGGTTCAAACTTGATTCCGTTTTCGCGAATTTATTGGGTCGGAGCGGTGAACGCATGGGTATCTGGGTCGTGTGACGGAATAGTTCATTTGGAGGTAGGAGACATAATTACGGCGAATACAGGTGGGTCGGATATTGTTGCCCAGTGCGCAACGTTGACAGCGCAGTGTGTGCTGTTTGATTAGAGGATGCAAGAAGGACAATGGGGGAAATTAGTATTATTAGGTCAATAGCATACAACCATCGCGCCTATGAGAGACCTACTGCTTGAGCATTTAGAAATCCGAATGGTTCACATACCGAACTCTTTTCTTTTTGTGCGAACCATAAGTGTGACATAATATACGTTTTTATTAAATGGCGACTAATGGCGGAAAACGTGCTAGGAGTGAGGAAGAGGAGGTGGGCACAAGCGTAGAGCAAACGGACGAAGACAACGGAAGTGTTGTTAAGCGGCAACGAACAAATAGGGTAATGGGAAAGATTCACTTGCAGTGTCTTCCGCACACCGATTTGATACCAGAATACGCGTGGTGTGCGTATACACAAAAGGCAATTCGATTTGTGGAAATGATGCGAAGTGAAGGATTCACCGTTATAACCTATTCCGGAGACAAGTATTCGTCCATGATTCATCGACCACCGGAAGCTCAGAATCCAAATATTTCCTGGCAAGTCTCGGATCCAATTTGGCGGCAAACGTATGAAAAGACATTGCCGGACCTTAAGCAAAACTTTATGCCAGGGGACATTTTTGCTTGCATCGTGTCCACGCAAGTTCCGCTCGCGCAGATTGCTGGGTTTGTCAACATTATCGAGTTAGGGATTGGATATTCAGATGTGGCCGCGCCGTTTGCTTGTTTTGAAAGTGCGTCGTGGCAGGCATCGGTGTATCGGCATTCGCTTCGAGATGTTACCTGTGGGCACGTTCGTCGTCTTGATACGGTGATCCCAAATTCTTACCGGATTCACGAGTATGAAATGGCATCCATATCGGAGCGGCGTTCCGTTCAAGGTGGGCACTATGCGCTGTTCCTGGCACGAAAGATTGACGTCAAAGGTTTGCAGATCGCCATGGCGGCAGTGGTGGAGGCCAACAAGATTTTGCAGTCGTTCGGGGTAGCGGCACTGAAGCTCAAAATGGCGGGTGGGGGAAACGTACCAAATACCTTTGTCGACTACATGAAGAGAAACAATTACAGCATGACGGAACAGACACAAACGATCGTGTCAAGCTTTGTGGAGGAGTACCCAGTGGTGTCAGGTGAACTCAAAAAGAACCTTCTCAAGTATGCCACTGCCTTGTTTATGCCGACGCAGTACATGGGACCATTCGAAGGGGTGCACGTAGAGGCAATGTTGAGCGGGGTCCCGGCCATTACATCTTCACATGGGGTCTACTTGGAAACCATTGGGAAGGCACCTGTGGAGGCCGCCGTCCCGGGGTATTTGTGCCAGACGTTAAGCGAGTACCGAGATGCCTTGGTCCAGTGTGCACTGTACCGAACCGACGAGCAAAATAACGCGACACAAAAGTGGGCGCAAAGTGAGTTTTCAACCGAACGGTGCAAGCGGCTCTATTCGAGGTGGATTCGCAAGGTGTGCGAAATGACCGCGAAGCCAAGGAATAAGAAGGGTGAGATTGTGCGGATCGTAGACGAGGTGGCGGAAGCCCTTATGATGGAGTAACTGAGCATAATATACCCGAGGATTAATTGAGTAACCGGGTGAATTCATATACATAAAGAGTTGGGAAGTGTGGCACATGACAGATGTGTTTGATAGCGTATATATATATATATATTATAAATGAATGTGTTGTGGATAAACATAGTTAAGTACACATATTAAATATATAGATACTAAGGATACGCTAGATATTACAAATGACCGAAATTGTCGCAGGTATTGAATTGATGCAAAGAACAAGCACGGATTGCTTCGTGACAGATGATGCTTCAGGTAAGATATCGTCTACAGATATGCATCGAGAAAGTACAGATCAATTGTCAGTAGATTCTCCAATAGAGAAGCAGCAGGTGTTTCACAAAACTGATGATCCACTTGGTGGGGCGGTAACGACAACGGTACCGCCAACATTGTGTTTGATAGGAGACGAGGCTATTAAGAGTCCAATCACGAAACGGGCAGCTGTGGCACCAAAAACACGTCGTGCGGATTCAACCTCGTCCGTGACGGCAACTCATCATACGCATAGACAAAAGGAGGAGCAGTGCATCGGAAAAAGATGCAAAATAGCAATATTAATAGGAGCAGGTTTGATTGGATTAGCGGCTTCAATTGTGCAGACAATTGACTATGGGACGTCGCGGTAGTTATGAACCAAGTTTACCCATACATTACTGAAACAGATCCTTGTACATATACGATACACGTATGTTGACCCGTGTGGTGTTATTCCCTTTGTATGATATGATAATATAATTCTAGTCAACATGTCAGATTGCTCATCCGTTATAGGTGGAGGGGAGCCGTCACTTAACGAATTGATGACATTGGTGGAGGGAATCGAGGGAAATGATCCCATGTCAGTGGAAGCGGCACAGGCGATTTATGAAGGACTGCGAGAATTTCCACGGGAGATGCAGCAAAGAATACTAGTGTTGTTGGCGAAGCATACGCATCCATACGGGTTGCCAGTAAACGGAGGCATCGAAGAGGCAACTACTCCGATACTTGTTCCGATAGTAAAACAGTTACTGAGTGAGGATCCAGGCGAGATTGCTCGTGCAAATAAGCAATTGATTGCGGTTTTCGGAAAAGAAATCGCGAAACGTTATCAAGGTGCAATCGCAGACGCCATCAAGCGTGTTTTGGGAATAGACGCTGCGGATGTTTAGTGATTGTCGGTTGTTTACCGAGGGATAGAGAGAGAGTGAGAGAACACGGGTATAATGATCATATTCACCACATGGGGGTTGATGACGTGATTGGTGAGTACGTTTTGTTAAATGACATATTCTGACATCACCTGATTATGATATAGGATAAAACAAATATCAGACATGATGTTTGAAGAACAGCAGTCCATCACAGAGGTCCAAATGATACCGTTGGGGGAAGGTAGACTCGCGGGAAAACGTTTCGTGCAAATTCCACTTCTCGTGTTTGGGGCGACAAAGGAGGTACAAGAGCAGCCAGTTGACAACGTCCGTGTGGACGTCTTGAGGTTCAATTATCACTCGGATCAAGAGGGTGGGATATCTCGCATCATTATCTGTACGACGACAGAGGCTAGTGACAGATGTAAACACAAGGTCGAGATGGAAGAGAGCAAGGATAATCCGCTACCGCAGATGGTTTATCATGAAACCCCTCCGGAGCACACCAAAACATGGGAGGAGGAAATTGGGGTCTGGGCATCGCCTTTGATTCAGCCGGGAAAGGGGTTGGAGCATTCGGTATCCGGATGCTTCGACCTTGGGAAAACGTCCATCATTGTATTACGGAGTAAGCCAGCACCGAAAGATTTGATAAGCATATCTGCTGAATGTAAGCGAATGACCAAACGACCAAGGGTAGTGGATCTAGACGACGGAGATGAGAGAAAACAAATTGAACAGGATGTCAAGGCGTGTGCGTCATATGCGAAGAGGGGTGGGAGAGGAGGATCGCGTCGATAGGAACAAATATAGGTGAAAATAAGGGGTGGAATAACGGTAATGTGAAGCCGGAAAACAACCCGGTGGTAAGGACATTTGCCACGCTGCACTCACTTGGTCATTCAAAAATACGTATAGTGTGGTTGTGGATCGAACGTTTGTTTCTATGTGTGTATATATCATTAATCATACAACAGCAAACATAATGCAACGAACGCTTCCGATACAGTGGGATTCGGAAGATATGTGGGATAGTATCTCTGGACCGCCAGCATTGGTAGTCTCGTCTCCAATAATTACATCCGACACAGAACCGCACCAGCACCTAAGCAGTGCCACGAACACGACTGCTGTAGCAAAGAAAAAGGTAGTCGAAGCAGTGCGGCCAAAAAAAAAGCATAGACTGGAAGAAGAACCGATCAGGAAGGAGGTAATGTCAGATGGTACGCCTAGGATCGAACTAACGCTCGGTCCAACCAGTCGTGTTCCGGCACCAACTAAGCAGCTAAATCGGAGTTTGCACCAAGCTTTTAGTGGAAGGTAAACGAGTGGAATCTCAATGAAAAAATTAGATCAGTGATTGGTAGACAACAAAAAAAAGATGGTGCAACGTATTCATTATGATTCATGCTTTTCGCACTTTTACATAAAGTCGATAAATATTATCCACTGTATACGAATGGAGGAAATCAACGATGACGCAGGGTACGTGATCGAACCGGTGGCGGACGCGTCGTCAGCAGCAATGATGACGGTAGTTCATCTGCCAATGTATGTCGCTGAAGACGGGGATGATGAGGTGATTTCAATGGGGCTTCCCAGAGATGTATTAGACGCGATTCATTTTTTCCTCCTGTCACGGCAAGGCCCGGAGAATGGAGGTGGACGTTTCTTTTTATACGGTCTGGAGCACACCGTCAAGGAGACGTCCATCGTTCTGGTTCGACTTCGGCTGTTCCTGACAACATTGACTCGTCTGCGAACCATTCAGAGGTACGCAAAAGAGGTGGATCGTGCAGTAGAGGCAATGACTACGAATACCACATCAACCATATCCGAAACGTTGGAAGGTGAGGGTAGTGCAGTGGTGGTGGTGGAATCGGAAGGAACGTATGGGATGATTGAACGGCTGCTGAGGTTGGTGAAGCCATGGGAAGACCTTGTGATTAACATTCCCATGGCGCCAGACGCATCCATCTCGGTCCTGTTCGGAGAAGTCAAAATGGTGGCGCGTCTGGTGGACGACATTGCCGGAGTGCTAAGGCAAAAGGGGTACAAGTAAGGAAGAATAAGCGATAAAAATAGATGGGGCGTCCCTATAATATTTCGTGATATATATATATATATATATACGAACATTGATTGGATTCTGGTCCAAAATGCTTCTTTTTACGTAGTTTATCGTGTTATTAAATATGTAAGAGGTACACCCTATATACATATATACGAATATACATGTTCTGTGGATCGGCAAAGTTCCCAGTAACATCGAACGGATCGTACGTGGGAGCTCTCATTGCAGATTCAACTTATCATCCGATACCGGGACATGCATACTTACAATATCCGAATTCGTCCAAGAATGACGGTGGTGTGACAATTTGCTATCACAAAGACGCCATGTTCATGCAGGTGCAGGAAGGTGTCACGGCGTCGAATCCATCCGAATTCCGAAAGGCGGATGTCAATGCAAGCACATCTGTCGATGCAGCATTCAATTTGGCCGCCATGGTGTACCGTTTAATACCAACCGGCCAGGATGGAATGACCGATGTGTCTCCACGCGCAATGTCCTTCTATGCCACCGTGGATAAGAATAGAATGCAAGGAGCTTCAGTATTAGACGGGTCATCGTTGGGAATCGCCTTCGTATTGGCCTTTTTGGGGTTTCGATTGGGGAGGAAAAATGTTGTATTCACAGGATTCGTGCAGTCATTCGGGTTTTCGCCATATGACCCGGAGACCCATACGTTGATAGATCCAATGAAGATGACGGTACAGCCGATCGACTGCGCAGGTGAAAAGGTCGAAGGGTGTAAAAAGGCAGGCGTAAGTATATTCGTGCCAAAAGCAAACGAGCAGGACGTGAAACATCACATGGCCACTGTTCCAACACCATTACCATCTATGATGCGACACAATACGCCATACTCCTATACGAATTCGTACCCAAAGGTTTACTTTGTGAGTACCGTCGAGGACATCATTCGGATTCTTGCCAGAGAGGGAATTTTTAGCAAGCCGCTCCATACCAGAGGATACTATGACAGATATGGGATAACTACCCCTTCGAACATGGATCAAGAATGAGATAGTGTGTAGGGAGGTCGGAAAGATAGGATAATGCACTTCAATTTTGCATGAAATGTGAACAATATATTTGATATAGTTGTTATGGTTACGTCGTTATTGTTGCCATATGTGCAATAGGGATAAATACATGGACGACAAAAAGGAAGGACAGGTAGCAGAGACAACACATGATAAAGCGCCAAAACAAGAAAAACGGTCCAGGATAACGAAAACGGCTGTGAAACTGACCTTGTCGGAGAAAGCTCCATCAGTGGAGAGCATACGTCAGCGGTTGCGAGAAAAGATTAAAGAACAATTGGAGTCTGCAACTGGAGATGAAGTCGGAATATCAAGTGCACAGGATGTACTGTTGGAGATTATCGGGGATACGCAGGTTAGCTTCTTAAATTATCAACCGACACATCCGATCGATTCAGAGTATTTTAGATTGCTACCTACGTACATCACTGGAGATCCGGCTACCATATGGAAGTTACTTCATATAGTTAGAGCATTTGTGGTGAAAAACAAGCTATTGCCGATCAATCAGTGGCCAGTTTTAGCGGGGTACTTTGGTTCGCCAACCAAGGAGACATATCGGTTCCTGGGACCAATAGTCAACTTGAAGCCAGCCTTGACGCCGAGTCACAAATCGAAACTAGATCCAATCCCGGGTGTGGGTCCGATGCACGTAGCTGGTATTCCAAGAGTTCCGATGCGTGCTACACCAGGCCATGTGCAATTTCTAGATAAAAAGAATCACGACACATTGATGACAATGATTGACTATTTCGTGATGCCAATCTCTCCGCTCACGGTGGTGACGACCGTCTCAAATACGCCATTGGATGGAATCATGACAAATGGGATTTTGACCATGGCGTACGCATTTCATGAATATGAAACATACGTCAACAGTGTGTTGGACGAAGACGCGAAAGCCTACAGAGCGGATGGTACGACAGACGATGTGAAGACACAATTAATCGATCGAATCATCCGTAATCTCATACGCGCCAACTTCATGATGCATATGGAGCGATGTGAAGGACGCGCTGGATGGTGGTACATGGAATGTGAGATATTCCAACGTGTACATGTCGGCGAGAACAAGTACATCTCGCCAAAAAAAGAGGAAGAAGCAAAAAGCTACTGGACGAACAAACGCTTAGCTATCCCTATCAGGATTTTGTCCAAGATGAAAACGTCTTCCGTCGTTAACTTATACGACACCAATGTTTTCGTCTCATTGAGAGCAAAGCAACATGGGTCGGGAACGACTTGTAACGTTCTGTTTCAAAGTGAGTACATGAACAGAATGGTGGGGTTACAAGACAGGATTGATGAAAAGAAATTGGAAAGCGTGGCAGGGGGGAATAGGCCGGCGATCGACGACCCATCGGCGGTTGTCCGAATATTGGTTGCCGCAAAATCATCAACCGAAGGCGACGACGTATTACAGAGACAAGAAGACGAACAGGCATCGGGACGTGAAGTGAGAATACCGTCGACTATCAGCGAATTGGTGAACGGTGACGTATGGCCGGACAAACGTGTGTGCGAGGAAATCTCTACCAACCAAGCGAGGCTAGATCAATCTGTTCTATTGCTTATAGTACCGACACGAGCGTGGGATATGGCTAAAGAGAAGGATGATAAGATGGATATATTCAGGCTCATGACCAGTTCGCTAGTAAGCAACGCAGTCGACGACGATGCATCCGCCATGGAGCCTGTGTTGAAGCAGTGTCGAGCTGTGGATATTGGGCACATTCAAAATTACGAAGCGAAATTAAACTTGGCAGGAACGACCACGGTTGCGATGCTGGTGACCGCAGTAACTAGCAACCTGACAGACAGTTCTTTGGAACGTCTTTTATTGAAGCGGTGGTTGAAGCAGCAAGGGGTGCAAACAAGACTCTTCATGGACATCGTTAGGCGGTTCTTATTCAATTGGACCGTCATTGGAATGACAATGCGTTGGATTCCATATGCGAATATCTTGCTCCGCGCAATTGCCCATGAGAACCCGGTCAAGTATATTGAATACAGTCCACGAATACGAATCCCATACTTTCATTCTGTGCCTCATTCAGAATGGAAAGAATATGCAGACTCAGTCGTCACGTCACCGTACTTGGACAGTAAGCTAGTGCAGCTTCCATACTCGGTACACGATCCAAGATACAATCTACCACTGTATACGACGGAAATATCGTCTCAAAGTCCAATCGAATATGTGAATCAATGGGAATGGTCGGCTAGCGAAGACTTGTCGTCAGAAGACGGTATTCGTACGTTTTATCTAGGGAATGGACAGCGTGATGGAGAACTTATGCAAGTGCAGGAACCGAGGTGGAAAGGAGGATGGTCGGATGTACTGGTGGCAAATATGTTTGCGGTATGTGACGAGGGTTATGGGGAATCAGGTCAGTTTCCATGGGGAGGAACACATACATGGTTGTACCCAGCAAAAACGGTAAACACCGTACAAAGTGAAAAGATGGGCGGGTATGATTTGCTGATACCGATTCCAGCGGTGAAGAAGGATGTGAAAATCAGACCACGAGGAAAGGGGCCGAGCTCCAAAGGACGGATGCAAGACGATGTCTCAAACGAAAGGAAGACAGACAGCAGAAAAGACTCAGATCAAGGGGATAATGAGGATCATGGAACTGAGTCAGACGACGATTATGATGACGGGCGCAACGCCGAATGCGAAGAAGAAGAACCAGTGCATGATGCTGGGATTGAATCAGAAGACACTGATTATGATGACGGGAGTAACGCTGCATGCGAAGAACGAACGTCGGACACGAGTGATGGTGATGCCAACGTAGATCATCTCCCGGTACCATGGTCGGAAGAATGGAAAACAGCGGTGGTGCAAGGGGATCCATACATTGTGCCACAGGACGTTATAGATGCCTGGAGCTCAACAACACGTCCTTTACGTGGCGAAGACTGGGAGAGTTACGTTGAACGCGAAATATTGGGGGCACGGGGTGGCGAACTCCAGCAACGGCGAAATCGGTATGTGTATTTCGGTTACGAACGGCCAGTCAAAGCACCGCCGGTGGAAGAGTTTCCGCCGAGATGGTCAAAGGACTGGATGTACCGTGTTCTTCTAGATCCGACGTTTCCAATACCGATAAGCAGAAATGCCGAAGAGGAAGTGAGGCTAGCCGCTTTATTCACGGGAAGAGAGGCAGCAGAAGAACTGAGAGCGGAACATGAGAAAGATGTACAACGACTGGTTCACTACAGGCTTCTACAAGAGGAACAAGATGAAGGCAGTGAGTCAGAAGAGGATTAGATGTGCGGACGGTGGATTAGATGGTCGTGTGGTGTTTAGTGTAGTGATAGCGCAAGGACATACCCATGTCATATTTATTAACGATTTTTCATATTGCTATTTTTTCCCCAATACCATGTGTAATACATATATATACTTACTAGGGAGTTTTTTTTGGAGACCTATGGACCCTAATCCGCTCCAATTCGATCCATTCAGCTCTAGAATGGTCCAGTCCAGTCTAATTGGCTCTAAAACACTCCAATTGGGTCCAAATCACACCAAAAACACGTATATGCATTTTGGCCTCCTGGCCGTATATTACACAGTGATTGGCATATCCGAGAAATTTTTTGACGAATGGTAGCTTACTGAATTTTTTTTGTACAAGGTAAATATTGCACACAGATTTGTTTTTTATATAAATCACCGTTTTTTAGACAAAAAGTCACGTAATTCTGGCTAAAACACTGACGTTTCCAAAAAAAATTGTGAAGTTAACAAAAAAACGTGACATGACAATATCAATAATTTCTTGATTCAATACCTAAATTCCTTGATGACAAAAACCGTGAAACAAATTATGCAAAATTCTATGACGAAAAAAATGTCAATGTATGCGTGCAACAAAAAATGTTGAATGAAACTGCACATTTTTTTCGTGTCAAAATGCGTGATATATAAAGAAAGAAACAATCATGACAAGCCATTGGGGAAGTTGTACAAACATCGCCGATGCGCTAAATGCTCTGAGCAGCAATGTAGGTGGACTGCACTGTCAGCTAAGTGATGATGTGAAAGCATGTATACGAGGTCTCTGGTCTATTCGATCCTACGGAGAAGATGGAAGTGACGTAGAAGTTGCATGGAGACGATTTTGTCTACGCAAAGTGCTGCTTAGTCATGCGCGAGACACATTCAAGTTTGAATGCACTTGTAATGACGATGTCAAAGCAGAATGCCAAGGGTACGTGACAACACTGCATAGCTATCTAGGGCGTTATTCCAATGCAGACTTGTTTCTGATCCACGAAGAGTTGAAGAGGCTATTTATACAAACACGTCCATGTTTGGGAAATGCACCAGTTGAGCAGTCATGTGAGGCAAGTGCAGTCGTACGTCCAGTAGAGCGGATTCCTTCATACCATGAAGTGCCTAGCAATGAGGAGCAGAGAATGCAATGTGCCGTGTGGGCAATATCCCAGCTAAGTGAAAAGGAGTTAATGGAAGCCCTAGTGCTGCGAAAGTACAGGAACAAGATTGGAGTGCTATTTGGTGCGCCAGTGTAAGGTTAAAAGATGGGGGCCCCTCCCCCTCCCTAGTATTACGGGGGAG
>Ga0194038_1000955_pt1 | contig 12575 bp, 10 predicted proteins | sample JunL226m_MetaG_FD_148630 | JGI IMG/M metagenome (GOLD analysis project Ga0194038, IMG submission 148630) | Anoxic zone freshwater microbial communities from boreal shield lake in IISD Experimental Lakes Area, Ontario, Canada - Jun2016-L227-6m | ecosystem: Environmental > Aquatic > Freshwater >...
GCTGGATCGCACCCGGCCGCTGTGGGAGATGTATCTGATCGAGGGTTTGGAGGGCAACCGGCTGGCGTTGTTCATCAAATCCCATCAGGCTCTGATCAATGGGATGACCGCGTGCGAGATCGGCCACGTCATCGCCGACCGCACCCGTCACCCGGCCGAGACCGGCGAAGATATCTGGTTGCCCGCCCGCGAACCGTCGGCTGCGGAACTGCTCAGCGATGCCGTCGGTGACTGGCTTGCCCGCCCCGGCCATGAATTGGGTGCGTTGCGATCGACGGTCGTCGACATCGTCACCAATACCGGCGAGCTCGCCCAGCTGACCCGGCGGGCGGTCGATGTCGCGCGCAGGTTGGCGCGCGGCAGCGCTCCGAGCAGCCCGCTCAACACCACCGTGTCGCGTCACCGCCGGTTCACCGTCGCCAGCGCCCCACTGGCTGACTTCCGGCGGGTGCGGGCGAGGTACGACTGTGATGTCAACGACGTCGTGCTGGCGGTCATCGCGGGGGCGCTGCGCAACTGGCTGCTCTCCCGGGGAGAGCCGGTGACGGCCAGCCTGACGGTGCGGGCGATGGCGCCGATGTCGGTCTATCCGACCGACGAGCTGGAGTCCTCGGGTCCCGGACTGGCCATCAGCGAGGTGGCCCCGTTCCTGATCGACCTGCCGGTCGGGGAGGGCAACCCGGTCGTGCGGCTGTCCCAGGTCGCGCACGCCACCGAGTCGCAGTCCGCGGCAGCCAGCCTAGTGGAGGCCAACACCATCCTCACGCTGTCGGGTTTTCCGCCGCCCACCTTGCACGCCATGGGCACCCGGATCGCGACCCAGTTTCCGGCGCGCCAGTTCAACCTGCTGATCACCAATGTGCCGGGGCCGCAGTCACAGCGCTATGTTGCCGGGGCCAGCCTGCTGGAGACCTATGCCGTTCCGCCTCTGCTGCATGACCAGGTGCTGGCCCTCGGCGTGACGTCCTACTGCGGCATGGTGTATTTCGGTATCAATGCTGACCGTGACGCGATGAGCGATGTCGAGGTGCTTCCCGAACTGTTGGCTGAATCCCTCGAGGAGTTGATCGAGGCAGCGGCTGAATAGGACTTCCGCAGGGATAGGATTCGGCGGTGGGCGAGAAAGCATCCGATTCGGACTCGAAGTCGACGCCGAAGGTGCCGACCGACGTCTACGAAGCCGAGTTGTTCCGGTTGCAGACTGAATTCGTCAAACTGCAGGAGTGGGTCAAGGCCACCGGGGCGCGCGTCGTCGTCATCTTCGAGGGCCGTGACGCCGCCGGCAAGGGCGGCACCATCAAGCGGATCACCGAGTACCTCAGTCCCCGGTCGGTGCGTATCGCCGCACTTCCCGCCCCCAGTGAACGCGAACGCGGACAGTGGTACTTCCAGCGCTACATCGAACACCTGCCGACCAAGGGTGAGATCGTGCTGTTCGACCGATCCTGGTACAACCGCGCCGGTGTGGAACGGGTGATGGGGTTTGCCACCCCGCAGGAGCAGGCGCTGTTCCTGCGGCAGTGTCCGATCTTCGAGCAGATGCTCATCGATGACGGGATCCTCCTGCGCAAGTACTGGTTCTCGGTCTCCGAGGAAGAACAGCTCCGCCGGTTCAAAGGCCGCGCCGATGATCCGATGCGCCGCTGGAAGCTGAGCCCGATGGACCTGGAGTCGGTGTACCGCTGGGAGGAGTACTCGCGCGCCAAGGACGACATGATGGTGCACACCGACATCCCGGTGAGCCCGTGGTTCGTGGTGGAGTCCCATATCAAGAAGAACGCGCGACTGAACATGATGTCGCACCTGTTGTCGACCATTCCGTACGAGGAAGTCGAACCCGAGATCGTCGATCTGCCGAAGGTCCCGGTGATCGGTAACTATCGGCGACCCTCTCGCGAATTGGCCACCTACGTCGACGATTACGCCGCCACCCTGCTGGGGGATCGTGAATAGCCCGAGTGGTCGGTACTGATGCGGGTCTATATTCCGGCGACCCTGGCCATGCTCCAGCTGCTCGTCCGCGACGGTGAGATGCAGCCGCGCAGCGGCACCGCATTTGCCGTGACGCCGACATTGCGTGAGGCCTACGCCGAGGGAGATGACGAGGAGCTCGCCGAGGTGGCGATCGGTGAGGCCGCGATGGCTTCGATTCGGCTGCTGGCCGCCGAGTCCGGCGCCGAGGGCTTGCCGTTGCGCCGCGCCGTGCTGATTGCCGACGCCGACGCCGAACCGCGGCCCGATCTCGACAGCGCGGTGGTGCGCCTGCGCGGCCGGGTGAGTCTTGATCAGGTGGCGGCGGTGTACGTCGACAATGCCGCCGCCGAGCCCGCCGTTGCGGCCGCGATCGACGTGATCGACTCCGCTGACCTCGGCGATGAAGACGCCGAACTCACCGTGGGCGACGCCCAGGATCACGACCTGGCCTGGTACGCCACCCAGGAGTTGCCATTCCTGCTCGACCTGCTCTGAAGCCCCACGATGCGACGCCAGCGGTTACGGTACCGTAGGTTGCGTGAGCACGCAGGTCACGATCGGCGCCGCGATGCGGTCCGTGGTCGGCCGGGTCACCACACCGCTGCTGCCCGATGACTACCTCAAGCTGATCAACCCGCTGTGGTCGGCCCGCGAACTGCGCGGCCGAATCGTCGAGGTCCGCCCCGAGACCCACGATTGCGCGACGCTGGTGATCAAGCCGGGCTGGGGTTTCAGTTTCGACTACCAGCCGGGGCAGTACATCGGGATCGGCCTGCTCGTCGACGGCCGCTGGCGGTGGCGGTCGTATTCGCTGACATCCGTCCCGCGGGCCACCGGTACCCGCACCGTGACGATCACCGTCAAGGCCATGCCGGAGGGGTTCCTGTCCAGTCATCTGGTGGGCGGCGTGCGACCGGGCACCGTGGTGCGGCTGGCTGCGCCGAAGGGCAACTTCGTCCTACCCGACCCGCCGCCGGCGTCGATGCTGTTCATCACCGCCGGTTCCGGTATCACACCGGTGATGTCGATGCTGCGAACTCTGGTGCGGCGTGAACAGATCGGGCCCGGCGCGATATCGGACATCATTCACCTGCACTCGGCCCCCACAACCGCGGATGTGTTGTTTGCCGCCGAACTTGCGGAGCTGACGCGAACCCATCCGGGATACCGGCTGACGGCGCGTGCCACCCGGGTTGAGGGCCGGCTCGACCTGAGCCGAATTGCCGATGAGGTGCCGGACTGGCGCGATCGGCAGACCTGGGTCTGCGGACCGGCCGCCCTGCTCGACACTGCTGAAAAGCTTTGGGCCGCAATGGGTATTACCGATCGGCTGCACTCTGAGCGGTTTGCCGCGGTGCGAAGAACGGACCGAAGTAGCGGTGGCTCCGTGAGCTTCGCCCGCAGCGGTAAGACGCTGGTGGCCGATGGGGCCACGTCGCTGATGGAGGCCGGCGAGCAAGCCGGAGTTCTCATGCCGTTCGGCTGCCGTATGGGAATCTGTCACACCTGCGTGGTGGGGTTATCGCAAGGCCGGGTGCGCGATATGCGGACCGGTGCCGAGCACGAAGCGGGAAGCCGGATCCAGACCTGTATCTCGGCGGCATCGGGGGATTGTGTCCTTGATGCCTAGAGTCCGGATGCCTAGAACCGACAGCAGGGAGGCTCCACGGTGGCGATAGCCGACATCGAAGCCTTCTCGCATCTGTCCGACGCCGATATCGAGAGCTTGGCCGTCGAACTCGACGCGATCCGCCAGGATGTCGAGGATTCTCTCGGTGAGCGCGATTCCCGCTATATCCATCGCACCATCGCCGCGCAGCGCGGCCTCGAGGTAGTTGGCCGGCTGCTGCTGGCATTCGGGTCGAAACGATCGGCCTGGTTGGCCGGCACCGCCACCCTGGCGCTGGCCAAGATCATCGAGAACATGGAGATCGGCCACAACGTCATCCACGGTCAATGGGACTGGATGAATGACCCGGAGATCCATTCCTCCACATGGGAGTGGGATATGGGCGGGGCGTCCAAGCACTGGCGGGTCACCCACAACTTCTCCCACCACAAGTACACCAACATCCTCGGGATGGATGACGACGTCGGCTACGGGATCCTGCGCGTCACGCGCGATGAGCCATGGCGGCCGTACAACATCGGGAACCTGTTCTTCAACACCATGCTCGCCGTCGGATTCGAGTGGGGGATCGGCCTGCAGCACCTGCAACTGCGCAAGATGCTCGAAGGTCCGGCGAGCCGGGCGGCCACCTTCACCAGGATGCGGGAGTTCGGCGCCAAGGCCGCCCGTCAATTGGTCAAGGATTATGCGGCCTACCCGGCGTTGACTGCGCTGTCACCGCGCGCCGGTTTCGCCTCCACGGTGAAGGCCAACATCCTGGCGAACATCCTCCGCAACGTCTGGGCCAATGCGGTGATCTTCTGCGGCCATTTTCCCGACGGTGCGGAAAAGTTCGCCCTCTCCGATATGGAGGGGGAGAGCAAGGGCCAGTGGTATCTGCGTCAGATGCTCGGCAGCGCCAACATCGATGCCGGACCCGCGCTGGCGTTCATGACCGGAAACCTGTCGTATCAGATCGAACACCACCTCTACCCGGATCTGCCGAGCTATCGGCTGGCGGAGATCTCGGTGCGTGTGCGCGCACTCTGTGACAAGTACGACCTGCCCTACACCAGTGGACCGATGCTGGTGCAGTTCTCCAAGACCTGGCGCACCATAGCCAAACTGTCACTGCCGGACCGGTTCCTGCACCACACTGCCGATGACGCGCCGGAAACCCGTAGTGAGCGGATGTTCGCCGACCTCGGCCCGGCTTTTGCAGCCATCGATCCCGTCAGCGGTCGCAGGCGCGGACTGAACACCGCGATCGCGACAGTGCGGCGCTGGCGCGCGGACCGCGCTCAGGCTGGGACGTAGTCGAAGATATCCGGGTTTGGCCCGCGGCGGCCGGGCTCGCCTTTGTTCAGCGCTGTCAGCGCCTCGATCTCCTCATCGTTGAGGTCGAAGTCGAAGATCTCGAAGTTCTCCCGGACCCGTTGCGGGTTCACCGATTTCGGGAAAACGATATCGCCGCGCTGAATATGCCAGCGGAGTACCACCTGGGCCGGATGGACTCCGAGTGACTTGGCGATCCGCACCACCACCGGATCACCCAGCACCGCACCGCGCGCAATCGGGGACCAGGCCTGGGTGGCGATATTGTGCTCGGTGCCATAGGCCCGCACCTCATCGTTGGTGAAGTAGGGGTGCACCTCGATCTGGTTGACCGCCGGGGTGGTCCCAGTCTCGCGCGCCAACTCCTGCAGGTGACCGATGCCGAAATTCGACACCCCGATACTGCGGGCCCGGCCGTCAGCCTTGAACTCCTCGAGCGTCTTCCATGTTGAGACGAAGTCGCCGTCGTAGAGCGTGGGCAGCGGCCAGTGAATGAGGAAGAGGTCGACATAATCGGAGCCGAGTTCGCGCAACGTCGCGTCGAATGACCTGCGGGCGTCATCGGGACGGTGGAAGCCGTTGTTGAGCTTGCTGGTGACGAACACCGCGCCGCGGTCCACACCGGTTGCGCGGATACCGTCGCCGACACCCTTCTCGTTCGCGTACATCTGCGCGGTATCGATATGGCGGTAACCGATCTCCAGTGCCATCCGCACCGTCGCCGCGGTGTCCTCGGGCGGTACCTGGTACACCCCGAAGCCCAACTGGGGGATGCGGTGGCCGTCGTTGAGGCTGATCGTCGGGGTAGGGACCGGGCCGTTAATGCTGCTCATCGTCTGCCTTTCGCGGGTATCCGGTGCTCTCGTCCATGGCGACCAACAACCGCCGCACGGCGTCCACCCGGCGGGCTGGGTCCCCGGTCAGTGTGTCCAGGGCACATTCCGGATCCGCCGGCGCACCGCGGTGGCCGCACCCGCGCGGGCAGTCGGCGACCGCCTGTGCCAGATCGGAGAACGGCGCCACAACATCGTCGGGGCGGATGTGGGCCAGCCCGAACGAACGGATTCCGGGGGTGTCGATCACCCAGCCGCCACCGGGTAGTGACAGCGCCACCGACTGGGTCGAGGTGTGGCGGCCCTTGCCGACTCCGGACACCGCGCCGATGGCCCGGTGCGCCTGCGGCACAAGACGATTCACCAGCGTTGACTTGCCGACGCCGGAGTGGCCGAGCAGCACGGTGATATGTCCGTTGAGCAAGGCCTGCAGGCCGTCCAATGGCTCTTCGCGCCCCGCGGTGATCACGGTGAGATCCAGGTCGGCGAACTGCTCGGCGAACGGCGCCGCCGGCGCCAGATCAGTCTTGGTCAGGCACAGGATCGGGTGCAGACCGCCGGTGTAGGCCGCGATGAGTGCCCGGTCAACCAGGCCGGTGCGCGGCGGCGGGTCGGCCAGTGCCACCACCATCATCATCTGGTCGGCGTTGGCCACCACCACGCGTTCGGTGGGGTCGGTGTCATCGGCGGTGCGGCGCAACACGGTTCGGCGCGGTCCGCGGCGCACGATTCGGGCCAGGGTGTCGGTTCGGCCGGACAGGTCACCGACGATGTCCACTTCGTCACCGACGACGATCGGAGTGCGGCCCAGTTCGCGGGCCCGCATTGCGGTGACCGGCCGACTCGGATCACCGTCAAGCACGCAGCCCCACCGACCGCGGTCCACCGTCACCACCATGGCGGCCTCGGCGTCGGCGTGGGTGGGGCGGGTCTTGGTGCGCGGCCGCGATCCGCGGCCCGATCGGACCTTGACGTCGGACTCGTCGTACTCGCGGGTGCTCAACGTTCGTCGTCGCCCAGCATGCCGGTCCAGAGCCGCGGGAAGTCCGGCAGCGTCTTGGCTGTGGTGGTGATGTCCTCGACCAGTACGCCCGGTGTGCGCAGCCCGACGATGGCCCCGGCGGTCGCCATTCGGTGATCGGCGTAGGAGTGCCAGATTCCGGCGTGCAGTGGTGCGGCCGTGATGGTCAGACCATCGGCGGTTTCAACGCAGTCGCCGCCCAGGGCGTTGATCTCGGTGCGCAGCGCGATTAGTCGGTCGGTCTCATGACCGCGTAGATGCGCGATGCCGGTCAGGTGAGACACCGATCCGGGTGTGGCGAGTGCGGCGATCGCAGCCACCGAAGGGGTGAGTTCACCGACGTCGTTCAGGTCGATATCGAAACCACCATAGGTGGACGCAGCCTCGATCTGCAGCTCTGAATCGGACTGGTGCACAGTCGATCCCATTAAACTCAGTATTTCGAGGATGATGTTATCCGGCTGCACGCTGACCTGCGGCCACCCGGTGATCCGCACAACACCGCCGGTGACCACCGCCGCAGCCAGAAACGGCACCGCGTTCGACAGGTCGGGCTCGACATCCCAGTGTCGGGCCGCGACCGGCCCGGGTTGTACGGCCCACCGGTTGGGTGTGATGTCATCGACATCGACGCCGGCCTGGCGCAACATGGTGACCGTCATCGCGATATGTGGCGCTGAGGGCACCGATGCCCCGGTGTGCAACACCTCGAGGCCGCTGGTGAATGCCGCACCGCATAGCAGCAGACCGGACACGAACTGCGATGAGGCTGAGGCGTCGATATGCACCGGGCCACCGGCCACCGCGCCTCGTCCTCGCACTGAGAACGGCAGCCCGTCACCGTCGATCTCCACACCCAGTCCGCGCAGCGCGTCCAATAGTGGGGCGATCGGGCGGGCCCGCGCCTGTTCGTCACCGTCGAAGAGAACGGTCGCGGTGCTCAGTGCGGCCAGCGGCGGCACGAACCTCAGCACCGTGCCCGCAAGACCGCAATCGATGCGCGTTTCAGTGCCGGGGTTCAGCGACCCGCTGACCGTCAACTCGGACCCCTCACCGACGATGCCGAGTCCCAGGGTGCGTAGCGCGCCGATCATCAGGTCGGTGTCGCGGCTGCGCAGCGCCCCGCTGATCGCGGAGGTGCCCTGACCGCCGGCGGCGGCGAGGGCGGCCAGAATCAGTGTCCGGTTGGTCTGCGATTTCGACCCCGGCACCGTGACCGTCGCGCGCACCGGCCCGGTCGAGTGGGGGGCCGGCCAGGGGATCACAGCTCTATCCTGCCTTGCCGGGGATGGTCGGCGAGTGCTCTCGGGGGGATCATGGAGTCATGTGCGGGCGATTCGTGGTCACAACCGATCCGGCACTGCTGGCTGCGCGACTCGACGCCGTCGACGAGACCGATCATCGTTTCGCCCGCCCGAATTACAACGTCGCCCCCACAACGACCATCGCCGCCGTGGTCGCCCGTCACGGGGAGCCGGGAGACGCCGCGGGTCGCCGAATCCTGGCGATGCGGTGGGGACTGCTGCCGCCGTGGGTGAAAGCCGACGCCGACGGCAAACCCCAGCCGAAGTCGCTGTTGATCAACGCCCGAGCCGAGACGCTGACCTCATCACCGGCATTCCGGGCAAGTGCGCGCCGTCAGCGCTGCCTGGTGCCGATGGACGGCTACTACGAATGGATGCCGAATCCCGAACCCGGCCCGAAAACGCCGTTCTATATGCACCGACGTGACGGCTCGCCGATCCTGGTGGCCGGCCTGTGGTCGGCCTGGCGGCCCGACGAGGCGAGCGCACCGATGCTGACGTGCACGATCGTCACCACCGATGCGGTGGGTGGGCTCGCCGGGATACACAACCGGATGCCGCTGATGCTCGACGAGCAGGACTGGGATCGTTGGCTCGACCCCGACGAGCCCGCGCCCGAGGACCTGCTCGCCGCGCGGGCGGATATCAGCGGTATCGAGGTCCGGGAGATCTCGAGATTGGTCAACCGGGTCGCCAACAACGGCCCGGAACTCCTCGAACCCGTCGACCGGGATAACCAACCGGTCGGTCTGTTCTAACCGTTCTGTTTTAGTCATAGTGGTGCGGATAACATTTCGACCGGCACGACCGTTGCGAGAGGAACCAGCGATGACCGCAGTTGAACCCAAGACCGACTCCATCACCGTCCACAACCCCGCCACCGGTACCGTCGTCGGCTCGGTGCCCGTCGACGGGCCCGACACCGTCGCCGCCAAGGCGCGTGAGCTGCGGCTGTTCCAGCCGGAGTGGGAGGCCATCGGTCCGCGCGGGCGCAAGACGTGGATGCTCAAGTGGCAGGACTGGGTTCTGGACAATTCCGACCTGCTGACCGAGGTGCTGATGGCCGAGACCGGCAAGTCGCGCAGCGACGCCAGCGTCGAGGCGATCCTGATCGCCGACGCCATCAAATACTGGGCCGGCAACGCCGAGGAGTTCCTTGCCGATAAGCATCCGGGTGCGCACAGCCCGTTGTTCAAGGTCAAGAAGCTCACCACGGTCTACCGGCCCTACCCCCTCGTCGGGATGATCGAGCCGTGGAACTTCCCGCTGGCCATGCTGGCGCTGGACCTGGTACCCGCGCTGGCAGCCGGTGCCGCGGTATTGCTGAAACCCTCTGAGGTGACACCACTTTCGGCCGTCGAGCTGGTTCGCGGCTGGAACGAGATCGGCGCCCCGCCGGTGCTGGCACTGGCCACCGGCTACGGCGCCACCGGCGCCTCGGTGATCGCGAACTCCGACTACGTCCACTTCACCGGCTCGACGGGCACCGGCCGCAAGGTCGCAGTCGCCTGCGCCGAGCGGCTCATCCCGTGCAGCCTCGAACTCGGCGGTAAGGACCCGGCGATCGTGCTCGCAGACGCCGACGTCGACCGCGCCGCAAACGGCATCGCCTGGGGCGGCATGTTCAACTCCGGCCAGGTCTGCATCTCGGTGGAGCGGGTCTTCGTCGAGGCGCCGATCTACGACGAGTTCGTCGCCAAGCTCTCCGAGCAGGTCGGCAAGATCCAGCAGGGTCAGGAGACCGGCGCCGGCTTCAACTACGACACCGGCGCCATGGCCACCGGAGCCCAGCGCGACATCGTCGACCGCCATGTCTCCGAGGCCACCGCCGCCGGCGCCCGGGTACTCGTGGGCGGCAAGCCCACCGGGGTCGGCACCTTCTTCCAGCCCACCGTGTTGGCCGATGTCACGCCGTCGATGAGCTGCATGGCCGAGGAGACCTTCGGCCCCACCCTGCCGGTGGTGAAGGTCGCCGACGAGGAAGAGGCCATCCGGCTGGCCAACGACTCCGTCTACGGGCTGTCGGCCACGGTGTGGACCGGCGACACCGCCCGCGGTGAACGGGTCGCCCGCCGACTGGAAGCCGGTGCGGTGAACATCAACGACGCCATGACCAACGTCTTCTGTTTCTCGCTGCCGATGGGGGGCTGGAAAGAGTCCGGCATCGGATACCGCGGCGGCGGCGCCGCCGGCCTGATCAAGTTCTGCCGCCAGCAGGCGATCACCGCCCCGCGCATCCCCACCCAGAAGTCGGAGATGCTCTGGTACTCCTCGCCGCAGAGGCAGTCGATCTTCGCTCGCGCCGCCATCCGGGCCTTCTCCGGACGCGGCAAGCGCCGGCTTGGGCGCAAGGGCTGAGCGAAGCGAAGCCCGAATTGGGCCTGCGGGCTGAGCGAAGCGAAGCCCGAATTGGGCCTGCGGGCTGAGCGAAGCGAAGCCCGAATTGGGCCTGCGGGCTAGGCCTGCCTGTACCCGGGCGGGTTGGCGCCGTCTACCCAGAAGTCCACGCCGAGGTCCGAGCCCGGAATGCAGTCGTAGACCGACAGGTCGGTGACACCGGACTCGAGCAGCACGTCCTCACACAGCAGGCTATGTCCGGTGTAGGTGGTCGCCGGTCGGCTCAGGATTACGTAGGCGGAGTCGGAGTACACCTCCGGCTTACGCGAGCGTTTCATGGATTCGTCACCGCCGAGCAGATTCTGCACCGCTGCGGTGGCGACCATGGTGCGCGGCCACAGAGTATTGGAGGCAATGCCGTGGGCGCGCATCTCCTCGGCAATTCCCAACGCGCACAACGTCATCCCATACTTGGCCATCATGTACGGCGTGGGCGTCAGCCACTTGGGCTCCAGCCGGATCGGCGGTGACAGGGTGAGGATATGCGGGTTCTCCCTGCCCTTCATGTGCGGGATACAGGCCTGGGACACCGCGTAGGTACCGCGGATCTGGATGCCGTTCATCAAATCGAAGCGCTTGAGCGGCACGTCTTCGATACCGCCGAGGTTGATCGCCGAGGCATTATTGACGCAGATGTCGATCCCGCCGAAATGCGCGACGCATGCCGCGACCGCGGCAGCCACCGAGTCGCCATCGCGAACGTCGCCGACGATCGGCAGCGCATGGCCGCCGGCCTCTTCGATCTCCTTCGCCGCGGTGTAGATGGTTCCCGGCAGCTTCGGGTGCGGCTCGGTGGTTTTGGCCACCAGCGCAATATTGGCGCCGTCGGCGGCCACCCGCTTGGCGATCGCCAGGCCGATACCGCGGCTGGCACCGGAGATGAACATGGTCTTGCCGGAAAAGGCCGCTGTTGACATGGCCTCACCCTAAGCCGTGCGGCCACCCGTAGGTGTGAGGATGATCTGGAACACCACGCTGGAAGCAGAGGTGCCCCCGGGAGGGGGGAACCCCGCGATTGAGTGAATTCCGCCATACATATAGCCCACCACCGTCGGACCGGTCAGCCTGTCCAACTGGATGACGCCATTGCTGTACGTGGGCAGCGCCGGATTTTGGAAGAATCCCGCGTACGCGCCATAGAAGCCGGTATCGCCGGAAGTGACCGCCGGGATGGGCGCCATGATGTATTCCTGGAACGATCCATCGCGGGACTGAACAAGCGATGTCACATCGGCGACCCACGGCAGATCGAAGTCCGGCGGGCTGAGTTCTCCATCAGAGTAGGAATAAAGGCTGAGGCCACCCATCAGGACGGCGAAGTTATTCCCGGAGTTCCGGTCGTACAGCGAGAAGTGCGCAGCCGAATACTGGCTGAAGAATTGCTGGTAGGCAGCATCGACCCGAGCATTCCCATTCGACCCGATGAGGATCGGTGCCTGGTAACCCCCGGTGTCGGTGGTGAAGACGCCGCCCAGGAAGGCCAGTTGCTGTCGTCCGCCGGGTCCGATTAAGGGCACGAGATTGCCGTCCCGGCGCCGGAAGTTCACCGAATCATGCTGCGCTTGGTAATCGAAGATCATCAGGCTACGGCCGGTGTCGAAGATGCGCCAGCTTTTGATTTCGTCGGTGTAGACCTGGGCGATGGTGGCCGCCAGCACTCCGGGGGCTCCGGCAAGAGCGCCCTGGAAGTTGTGGCCGCCGGTCAGGATGAAACGGCCATTGAGTTCGGTGAGTACGCCGCCCGACACGCCCAATCGTGGGTCGGTAATCTGGCGGATGTTGGCCAGGGTGGCCAGGTCGGCGGCGTCGCCGTTCATCACGGCCTCGGCCATGCCCGAGATACTGAGAGCCGTCAGCGTGTCGTAGGTCGTGAAGTCACCCTTGGAGGCTGCCAGGGCGACGCCGGTGCCGTCCGCTGCCGAGGGACGACTCGTTGTGACCGTGCTGCCGCTGATGGCCGTGATGGTCGTATCCGGCGGATAAAGCTCGGCGGCGGTGAGCGGGGTGACGCCCGCGACGGTCAGTCCGACCGCCAGCCTGTCCAGCCCGCTGACGACGGAGATGGTGTCGCTGCCAGCGCTGACATCGCCTGTGAATTGCAC
>Ga0194038_1000956_pt1 | contig 12567 bp, 14 predicted proteins | sample JunL226m_MetaG_FD_148630 | JGI IMG/M metagenome (GOLD analysis project Ga0194038, IMG submission 148630) | Anoxic zone freshwater microbial communities from boreal shield lake in IISD Experimental Lakes Area, Ontario, Canada - Jun2016-L227-6m | ecosystem: Environmental > Aquatic > Freshwater >...
TATTCTGAAAACCTTGACAGCCTTTGCCAACACCGCAGGTGGTGTTTTGCTGATCGGGATTGAAGATGGCACAAAGGATGTACTTGGGCTTAAGAATCCACTGGATGAAGAGGAGCGGTTATGTAGTCTTATAGCAGACAGCATTGAACCTCGCTTGGTACCCAATGTTGAATTGATCTCCTGGCAGGACAGAACCTTGATAGCTGTGGAAGTTTATCCAAGCGGCTCACGTCCTCATTGGCTGAAAAGCGAAGGCCCAATGGAGGGAGTACACGTTCGGCTCGGTTCCACCAATCGTCAGGCAGACATTGATTTGATTCAGGAACTGCGAAGAAGCGCCTTGGGCGCTGCATTCGACGAACAACCTCTTCCTGAAACGGAGATTGATGAACTCGATTTTCGGGGGGCAGTCACCTGTTTTTCAAGGTACCGCAAACTGACCAAAAAAGATTTGCAAACCAGTGGGGCAGCGGTATCCGGCGAATTTTTGAAGAGGCTTAGCAGCTTGGTTTGCCTGAGCCTCAAATGGTCGAGATCGGGATGCGTGTCCGCTTCATCATATATCTTGCGCAACCTTTCACCCCGTAAATTCAAATTCTCAGCCGCCCATGCAGACTGAGCCAACCGAACAAGTGACAGATCAAGTAACCGAACAAGTGGCTGAACAAGCAACCGAGCAAGTAACCGAACAAGTAAAAAGATTGTTCATCTGCCTGCAGCATCAACCTTTATCGATCCGTAAAATCATGCAATTCCTGGAACTAAGACATCGTCCAACATTTCTTAATGATTATTTAAAACCTGCCATGGATGGCGGGTTTGTTGAGATGACCCAACCGGATTCCCCCAAAAGCCCGACTCAGAAATATCGGCTGACGAAAAAGGGAGAACGACTTTCCAATGAAACTTATGATGGAAGTGAACATGCGCTGATCATGAAAAAAACCGCATAGTTCTACAAGTTTTGGCATCTTGAGTTCGGATTTAAAGACAAAAGCGTAAAGTTTGAATATCAACCTGTCGTCTTGGAAGCCTGACTATAGAAGTCCCTGTATTGAAATTAAGGCCAGATAGAATTTCCCCGGATGGGGTTCCCGATGTTCTCCAAAAAACCCCGAAATTCCCTTGACCCAATCTCATTTCCTGTGATATACAATCGTCGAAAAAACAGCTTTGTATTCCATGTTTAGCCGTGTAGGGAGGCGCCATGCACTGGAATGAGATTCCCGGATGGTTCCGATGGCGGGATGCCCAAGAGCAAGCTGCTGCGAACTTTCCGGATGGAAGCCGCTTTCTTGAGGTGGGCAACTTCCTGGGGCGCAGCATCTGCTCGCTGGCCGAGGTCGCCCAACTGAGCGGGAAGAATTTCACCCTCATCGGCGTCGACACCTGTCGTGGAAGCGGAATTGAAGGTCCAGTTCCGGGCGACTATCATGCAGCGACTGTTGAAAGGGGGGGCGGTACGTTCGTCGGGCAGTTGCACAGAAACATCGTCAATTGCGGGTAGGCCGACGCGATCTCATTGATCATTTCAGATTCCGTTGCCGTGTCCAGGTTCTTTCCGGATCATTCGGTCAACTGGATCCATCTTGACGCACGCCACGATCGAGAGTACCTGAGCCAGGACATCAACGCCTGGCTGCCGAAGGTGGCCCACGGGGGCTGGCTCAGCGGTGATGACTACGACGAGCAGGATTGGCCCGAGGTTGTGGAAACCGTCTATGCCCTGCTGCCGCAAGCGCAACCATGGTGTACGTTTCAATGGCGCCTGTTAGTGGACTGATTCCAATGAATCAGGATAAAGGTCATCGTTGCCGAATTGTCAAACCACATTTTACTGAATGAAATCTGGACCGCCTGCATGCAGGCCAACATAGAAAACATTGCCATACATCGGTTCCCTTTCACTTATCGTGCTGAGAGGGGCGTAGTCAATAACTCGACATCCTTATCCTTTTTTCACGGTGGTTCAGCAGATGAAATTCTACAATCGTGACAGCGAACTTGAAGAGCTTGCCTGAAATACTGACGATCCATCTTCCGCGCGGCATGGTGACGCCCCCTGTGAACCCCTACGGCCGCCAAGTCGCGAACGCCGGAGTGTTCCGGGCTCTCGCGCGTCATGGTGGGTACCGTCGCATTCACGTGCAGAGCCGTGAGCCTCTCCCGACTGATCGACTCGCCCGCGAACTCCTGTCATCCGAAACCGACGTCGGGGTCGTTCTCAGCTCTGGCTCCCCCCTTTCGACCGAGGTTCCGTCCAGGGGGGGTATCCTCCTTTCGGGACAGCCGTATCTCTCGGAACTAGCGTGGATCAGGCGTCATTCCGCCGCAGATCACGACTACAGCATCATAGGAACAATCTTTGCCTTCGCTTCCCCGACCCACCGCGAACTGATGATGAAATCGGCGCTGGCGCCTCTGCATGACTGGGATGCGCTTATCTGCACCTCCCCCTCGTTGCAGCTTGCCGTTCAGCGTACCTTCGACAGATGGGAGGAGTACCTGCAGGAACGAACCGGCGCTCTCCGCCTGCCGAAGCCTGCTCTGCCGGTCATTCCGCTGGGGGTCGATCTGGAGGGGTTGCAGACTCGGGGGGAGGATGCCGATGCCAGGAAAACCATCCGCAACGTATATGGCATCGCCATGTCCGATGTGGTTGTTTTCTTCCTCGGGCGCCTGTCGTTCTCCGACAAGGCTTTCCCGCAGCCCATGCTCAAGGCGGTCGAGGCGGCACAGCGGATTTCCGGTGCCAAAACGCATTTCATCATGGCGGGATGGTTCCCCGGAGGAGAAAAGGATCGTTTCCGGTTTGAGGAGGCGGCACGATGCCATGCGCCGAACGTCAACGTCCTCTTCCTCGACGGGAACGACTCGGCCATTGTGGCCGGATGCTGGGCGGCAGCGGACATCTTCCTGTCGCTGTCCGACACCATTCTCGAAACATTCGGCCAGGCGCTCACAGAATCCATGGCCGCCGGTCTGCCACTCGTTGTCAGCGACTGGGACGGCTACCGCTCCATCGTCCGAGACGAGGTAGACGGATTCCTGATTCCGACGCTCGGCTCCCCGGGGGGATGCCTGGGGGAGACGCTCGCACACCTCCAGTCCTTCGAGATGGTGAGCTATTACCAGTATGTCGGTGCGGTCGCCCAGCACACGGCCGTTCATGTCGGCCGTGCCGCAGAAGCTCTGGCGAACCTGATCCGCTCTCCCGAACTCCGTCGCAGGATGGGATCAGCAGGCAGGCAGAGAGCACGCGATCTGTTTTCCTGGCCGGTGATCGTCGCCCAATATAATGAACTCTTCAGCGAACTTGCTGAGCGACGGCTTGCGGCTCTTTCCGCTTCAGGAGCCGGTTGTGCTTCGACCCACCGAATGAATCCCCTGCAGGGCGACCCGTTCGAGGGGTTCCGCGGCCATCCGAGCGCGGTCATGGAACCGGAGCTGCGCTTTCGGCTCGCGGCCGGAGCGTCTGACGACCCGCTCGGCGCTGGCAGGACCGCGGCCCTCGACCACCTGTTCCCCGGCCTGCGCGGCACCCTGCCGGAGGCGAAGAGGTTGATCGACCTCCTTCGGGAACAGGGATCGCTGTCCGTGACAGTGCTTCTCTCTTCTTTCCCCGCAGGGCGCCACCCCTTTGTCCGCATGTCCTTGGCGTGGCTCGCGAAGCAGGGGATAGTGGATTGGCTGCCGACCGTCAGTGCGCCCCAAAGGGATGACCAACGCGCAGGTCAACTGGGGCATGGAGCAATTTAACGGCTTCCTGTTTGTGGCGGAGCAGATGCGCGGAGGGCTTCGGGTGCGGGAAGTCGATGAAATGCGACCAGTCGCGCCTGTCATCGGCGACACGCCGGAAAACGCAGAGGTTTTCGCAGAACGTCGTGACCTCGGAGAAGTCGTTGCGATTGTGCCGGATAAAGGATGTTACCGCCTGGATGCTTTCCAGCCACATATCGTGGAACACAACCAGACCGCCGGGCTCGCAGAGCCTCTGGGCGAGGTAGAAATCGACAAGGACGTCGTCGAACCGGTGGTAGCCATCGATGAAGATGAGGCCGAACGCGCGTCCCATCCGCTCGAGATCAACCAGGGTACGGTGTGAGCAGTCATCGATCCATTCGAACGAGACAGGCGCCGAACGCAATGGGGTATTAACCAGAGCCTTTGCCTGTGTAGCGCCGATTCCGTGCCAATCGGTGGTCTGGTACGGATCGATCGCTGTATGGCTGCCTCCGCCGCGACCGACATGTGCCGCCAGCAGGAAAAGGGTGCTGAACCCGTAACCTAGGCCGACTTCGAGGGATGACGTAACACCGTTCTCCAGACAGAGCGCACGGAGCGTCATCCCCTCCGCGACCGAGATCCTCGTGGTTCCGTCGATCTGGTACAGGATACCATCCGCGCCGCGTTGCGGTTCTCCCCGGTACAGAGACAGCAGAGCGTCGCGAAAATCGACCTCCAGGGGGAGGAATTCCGCTAAATTCCCAATAGTATCAGTATTCATGTTTATTCAGCAATTCCCGGAACCACGTTGAAATGCAATAAATAAAGGGTTTTTAAATTATGCTTTCGTAAACTTTTGACACAATATATCATTTTTGGCTTCTCGCTGTCTACAGTGGTTAAACCCATTGAAATATAATTTGAGTTGTGTTACTTTTATACACTATGAAAGACACTGAATTAATCCAAATCGCGTTGATTCTGACAAGGTTGATTACCCACTGTAGACAGCGAGGAGCCTTGTTTTTCATGGTATACAATGGTTCTCAGTATGGATAGTGCTAAAAGTTTCACCCACACAGGTTTCATCACCCGCTCCATTCGTCATGGCCGGGGGCAGAAACTCTATCAGGTCTATGTTCCATCCGGCTACACCCCGGAAAGAGGGTGGCCGGTGATCCTGTTTCTGCATGGCGCAGGGGAAGGGGGGGACGATGCGCTTCTGCCGACCGAGTATCAGTTGGGGAGCGCGATACGACGCAATCCCGGACATTTTCCGGGTCTTGTCGTATTCCCGCAGATTCGGCGCAGGTCGGTCTGGACAACCACAGACATCAGGTTCGCGCTGAAGGTTCTATCGCACGCCCGGAGTGATTATTCCGTTGACCCGGATCGCATCTACCTGACCGGCGTCTCCAGCGGCGCCAGAGCTGCCTGGACGGCGCTCTCCCTGAGTCCGAAACGATTTGCCGCAGCCCTCATCGTGTGCGGCTACGTCCGGTGCCCGCGCCGAACCGGCGTTCCGGTGACAACTGCGCCCCCTCTTGTTGCCGAAAGCGATGACGAGTTCCTGAACCTGCTGGCGACTCGAATCCGGGATGTTCCGGTGTGGATTTTCCACGGCGATGCCGATCCGGTCTTCCCCGTTGCAGATGCCAGGAACATTGCGGCTCTGCTGCAGGAACAGGGGGGGGTGGTTCGCTACATGGAGCTGGCGGGGTTCGGCCACGACGTGTGGGATGTGGCCTATTACTCGGAAGCGGTTGCGGATTGGCTTTTTAGCCAATTCCGTGTGCACTGAGTACCTATGTCGAACGAACAGTTGAACGCATTTCTGGCACGGGCGGTGTCAGAGCCGTTGCTCCGAAAACGGTTGTGTTCCGCCGATGCCACCGGTGCGGTCCGTCTCGCTGTGCGGGAAGGTTTCGATGTAACAGTGGGAGACCTGATCCGCTACAAGGCGCGGGCGACAACCTGGCGACTCACCGACGAGGAACTGGCTGTGGTCGAGGAGTGGCAACCCCGTCAACAGCCGTATTGGTGGCAATTCATCCCGGACAAATGACGATGCTGGACGGGCAGCTTTCCGACCATCCGGGCAGCCCCGATCACCCTGCCTGGCGTTATAATTCCCACGGGTTGCCGTGGACAAAGGAGAATCATATGACGAACAAGAAGGAAACACACCCCGAAAAGACCTCGGTACCGCAGCAGGAAAAACTGACGGAAAATGACCTGATCAACGTAGCAACCGAACTCTCCGACGAGGATATGAAGGACATATCAGGGGGTATGAATGGCATACCAGGGGGGCTGGGCGAAGCGGTTTAAAAGCATAAACATGGTGGTTCGTCGCGCGATTCGGCAAATGAAATTCAGAGAAATTCTTCGCAGATGCGTGTTAGGAACAATCGGTTATATCGGAAACCGGGACCATCTCGCCAAAGCTGAATGGCACATCCGACGGAACCTGCCGATTCTGGGGGAGTTCCGTCGGATACTCGTTGCCACCAATTTTATTTGCGGGGGTGATCCCGGGCTGGTGGTCGCTAACAGGGCAATGTGGCGGAGTTTCTTTCCGGACTGCATTGTGCTGGATTCGGAGCGCAACAGGGGGCATGCCATTGGGGCTGCGGATCTCGACAATCTGCTGTTCGATCATTGCAAGGCGAACGATATTGAATGGCTATGCAAAGGGGCGAACGATATCCTGTTGGAACCACTGCTCCTTGAAATCGAGGTTGAGTCGGCTGATTTTTATTTTCTCAACGCAATTGCCTTCGCGGCGATGAAAAAGTACCAGTTCGATTTCGAAGCCATCCTTTCAAGCCTCTTCTTTCCTCAGACCAACTTTTACGTCATCAACGTAGCGAAGACCGATTACCTGGTCGGAAAGCGGTTTCTGGATAGTTCGCACGCGATTGTTAAAGGGATTCCCGGGTTCGACGGCAGAATCTGGGAGCATATTCCGAACTGGAGCAACGAGAACCTGCTTCGAAAGTGCGTTCAGAGAAATTGCCTGACCCGGTGTCACCTGATGGACACGGCTCTGTTCCTGCGGGTGTTGAAGGTTGTGAAGGAGCATGCGATAAATGATTGCAGCTTCAAGAACCTTGAGATCAACGGGATCTGCCACTACCACGGGGTTACGGCCCCCCGGGACGTGGCACCCGAAGGGGTCATCCATGTCTAACGGCTCGCCCCCCCCCTTTTCCCGTCCCCGCAGGCAGCGTTATACGCAGATGGGGGGCGCGAGCCCAATGAACGGCAGGTTCCGCGCACCTCCAAAGTTCGACGGGGTTCATCTTTTGGAAGAAGATGCCGGAACCCGGAAAATCCTCTGCTGCCTGACGGTTTACAATGAGCCGGCTCCGGCCGTCGTCGTGTCGCTCTACGCGCTCTTCAGGAATCTCGTCTGCCTGCGCCGTAATGCAGAGGGATTCCGGGATTCCGAATTTTCGGTATGCATCATCGTCGACGGGGTCGACCGGCTGTCCGGGTCAGCCAGGAGCCTGTTCTCTAATCTCGGGTTCCTTACGGACAGAGCCGACTTTGAGATTGATGCCATGGTCATGCGCCGCAGGGTCTTGCGGCTGAAGGATATTGAGGCGCAGTTGAATTCGCTGTCCGGGGGGGAAGGCATAGACCGGGTGTGGGTGGACAACCTGCGCGACTCTCTCGAAGCGGGGGCCATCCCGGCGTTGGTTTTTCGCTTGAAGATGCCGGGACGGGTCTTGAGGTGTTTCTGGGCCTGAAACGGGAGAACCGGGGAAAGCTGGACTCCCACTGGTGGTTCTTCGCCGTGATCTGCGGGAAGATCAGACCTGATTACTGCGTCCAGATCGACGCAGGGACCACCCCCCGGCAGGACGCCGTATTCAACCTGTACAGATTTTTCGAGGGGAATCCCCGCGCCGGAGCCGCGGCGAGCATGATTCTGATCAGCCGGACGAGAGCGCCCTTTGCTCTGCTGCGCGCATGGCAGTTCGGGGATGTGCTGTGCCAGCGCCTGTTGGGCTGGCCGGCCGAGGCGCTGACCGGGTATCTGTCGGTGGTTCCCGGCCAGTTCAGCTTTCTGCGGCTGCGGGCGGTGCTGGGGGAGACACCCGGTCAAGAGGCTCCCGATCGCCTCCCCTGCGCGCATCCGGCCAAGGTTCCCGCCTCGAACTATTTCAGGGGGCTGGGGCGGCTCGATTCGTTCCAGTCCACGATGTTTCTGGCCGAAGACCGGATACTGGGCTTTGAAATCATTTCGAGACCGCAGAACCTGTGGCAGCTGGTGTATGTCCCCTCGGCAATTTCGTTCACCGACCCCTGCGAGTCGCTCGGGGAACTGCTTCAGCAGAGAAGGCGCTGGAACAACAGCGAGTTCTCCTGCAATCTCTGGTTCCTCGCAAATATCCGGTCTCTGATCGACAGCCAGAAAATGCTCGAGGACAGAGCGCTGCTGCTCTTCAGGGCGCATATCCTTTTGATCACCTGTGTCCTGGAATATACCCTGCCGGCCCTTTCAATCGTGTTCGCGCTCGTTCTAGCGGAAACCTGCAAGGCGTGCGGCGGATTTCCAGCGGAACTTTGCGCACTTGCCGACTTTCTCGCCGAGGCCTTGGCTGCGCTCTCCTTGATGCAGATCGTCCTTTTTCCCCTTGAGCGGTTCCGGTCCGTAATAAAGAGTCTTTTCTGCATGACCGGGGCGGTTCAGGTCGCGCTCTTCACTTTTGCCATTCTTCTGCTTTTCCGTAATGGCGGCGTTCTCGGAAACTCGCTTCTCTTCGCCGCGATCGTGGCCGCAGAGTTTTTTTCCGGGCTCCTGCTGGCGTCAATGCACTCGAAAAACACCTTTGCCGGTTTTGCGAGGATCGCTCTCCCCTTCTTTCTGCTTCATCCCATGATGGAGGTTCAGCTCAGGACCTACGCCTTCTGCAACTTCCATGATCTTAGCTGGGGGACCAAGGGGAGGAAGAAAGATGAAGACGGCGAAAACAGGGAGGCTCGACATCAGGCGAGTGCCAGATACTCCCGTATTCTGTTTCTGGCACTCTGGGTGGCGACCAATACTGCCTTAGCGGGATGGTCATACCACCTTTCCATGGTGGGGAGATTCAGGCTGTTCAACCTTTTCTTGTCACTTGTCGGCATTCTGACGTTACTGAGGATGCTCGGAGGGGGGACGACCTACGTCCGCAATTTCATCTCGCGAACCTGATATTTGGATATATCCGTTTTTTTGTCATCTTGACAGCAGTTCTTGTTGCAGCGCGCCCGGTACCTTGAACCTTAATTCAGCCTCAATTTATCCGCTGATTTTTATCGGGTTTTATTGGACTGAAGCGCATGTAATAGGTCAATAAAAATCCAAAAAAATCATGAAAACAAGGTAACACTTTTTTTGCCGTGACAGCGATTGCAGCCATTTTAACGATTCCGATAACTGTTGGTGGTTCAAGCTTTTGCTCTTTCTGTTCAATAAGGCGTTCAGTTTCAAGCATAGCCTGCTGGTTATATCGTTTATTGCAATAGTCCTGATAGCGGGCATCATCAATTTCCTGTTGTACATTTTTCAGAATGCCAAAAAAATATGGCAGTGTTTTTCGGTTGCCATCCCGATTTACTGCTTTCAAAAAGGCTTTTTCCGCTTCGGCAATGGCTGTCAAATCGTAATAGCAGATGCAGTCAAGTGCCCGTTTGAGTGCAAGAGGTTCAGGATTCAGGCCATGATAAGCGATGATTGCTCTCAGCCGGTCGATTTTGGGTTGATTGACATCGTCATTATTTCGCATAGCTTTATGATTGGCAATTCTTTGGCGCTCCTTTTCTTTTTGTATGTCTGTTACTGGGCACTGCATATTCATAACCGGCGTGGTGGCTTGTTTGTGAAGAGGTTGTTTATTGCGCATCTGCACATAAACCTGAATGAGGTTTTTCAACACCCCTTTTGCCAGTGACTCAGGTATAGTTGTAATAAGATATTCCCGCTTTTTCCATGTACTTTACGAAATACCCATCTTTGTTCAGCTCTTCGATGCGAGCGCCGAAATCCGGTTTATTACAGTCAAAACTTTGTGCCAGTAATGGAAACGCCAGAATGAAAAAACCCGTGATGAAACACATTTTTTTCAGCATTTTTGATTCCTTTCTTGTTGTCAAATTATCACATATGGGGGTGTGGACAATGAAAAAATTCAACTCCAGCAAAAAGTTTGTGATTATTGCGGTAATGTCAATAAAAATAAAACATTATATTGATTTATTAATTTAAACTCTTATAATGCCGTGATTGTTATATTTGAGTTTGTAACTGCAATAATACAAAGGGGATATTTACCATGTCAATCACACTCGACGACAAGGCTGTAGATGTTTTTAAATCATACGAAGAGATGGCCGTTTCCTGTTCCAAAGATATTGAAGATTATAAGACGCTTCTGAAGTCTATCGAGGAGATGATAACGCAGAAGCAAAGGAATCTCCAGAACATCAAGGATAAGACCGTTGGCTTGGTAAAAACATCTTTGGAGATTACCCAGGAGATATCACTGAATCAACCGGCTGAGAATTTCGATTATGCCGGTGTTGACATGGAGGAAGCTTTAACTCCAGAGGCGGAAATTGAATCAGAAGAAGCAGTGGCGGAGGAAGACTCTCCGGCGATAACTCCACCCAAAAGAGCGCGAACGCAAAAGACCAGACCAGCTAACCGCAGGAAAGCTGATGAAAAAGGCAAGGTGAAGAGGGCTGATAAACCCAGAGAACCTGCCGAGCGATCCCAAAATATCACAGATATCAAATGCCTGCACCACCCTGAAGCATCTGTAACAGATGTTGGCAGACAGTTATGTTCTTCATGTAGATGGAAACTTATCAATAATGGTCTGTTAAAATTTGATAAAGAACCGGAAGTGATTGCATTTTTAAAGGGTGAGATTAAAAATATCCCGAATATGGGACAGCCGATGTGTCCGATTCATCAGTCAGTTCCATCATATAACCAGAAAACCGGTTTATGTAAAGCATGTCAAAGTAAAGCCAAAGCGATTGGTGTTGAAAATCGTCAGCTTACGAAAAAGGAACTGACGGTGTTGCGGAATCCAGCTTTGTAATATGCTTGAGTTGATCTTGGAGGACCTTGATGAGTATTCAGGAAACAATGTTTGAGGAAATCAGCAACAAGGACCTGTTCAATCTTGCGAAGGACTACGGACTTGAGTATTTGTCACACATATCAGATAGGAACGTCTATCCGAATGAAACGGACTTGACCAATTTGTCAGTCTTTGACGAGGACTTAGGTGACAGACCGACGCCAGCCAAAGAAGTACTAGTGCGATTGAACAAGTTTGGCGGGCCTGCAACTGTTGCACAGATTGGAGGAAGGTATTTTGGATTTGTGAATGGTGGTGTGGTACCGGCCGGCCTGGTAGCTAGGTTATTGTCAGATTTCTGGGACCAGAACACGGCAATGCAGGTAATCTCACCAATATCAGCTAAGCTCGAAATTGTTGTTCAGAAGTGGCTCCGTAGCCTGTTCGGGTTTCAAGAAACATGTGTTGCTGGATTTGTGAGCGGAACCTCCATGGCTACGTTTTGTGGTCTTTCAGCTGCCAGGTATCGAATACTAAAAAGAAAAGGTTGGGACATTAATGAAAGCGGTCTATTTGGGGCCCATAGAATACGAGTGGTTGCCGGAAGTCATGCTCATTCAACCGTTTTGAAAGCAGTTAGCCTTCTCGGTTTTGGAAAGAACAACATAGAGTGGCTTGATGCTGATGATCAGGGCAGAATCATTCCCGAAAAACTACCAAGCCTGGATGACAATACAATCTTGATCTTGCAGGCTGGAAATGTAAATTCGGGTTGTTTTGATGATTTTTCTACTATATGCGGCAAAGCAAATGAAGCAGGGGCCTGGGTTCACATTGACGGGGCGTTTGGACTTTGGGCGGCGGCGGTCAAGAAGCTGAAACATTTGGTGAGAGGAATTGAAAAGGCAGACTCTTGGAGTGTCGATGCTCACAAGACTCTTAATACTCCATATGATAGTGGAATAGTTCTATGCAAGGACGCTGATGCACTAACGTCGTCTTTACATATGGCCGGGTCTTATATTGTGGTTGACGAGGAACGCGATGGCATGTTCTTCACGCCTGAAATGTCACGGCGAGCCAGAATTATTGAGCTATGGGCCACGATGAAATCGCTTGGACAAGATGGCATTGATGAAATGATACTCGGAATGCATGAAAGGGCACAACAATTTAAGGTGGAGCTGGAGAGTGCTGGTTTTGTTGTCCTGAATGAAGTGGTCTTTAATCAAGTCATTGTTCATTATGAAAATGACCTGTCGACCAAAAAACTACTAGAGGAAGTACAGAATCTTAGGGTTTGCTGGTGTGGAGGATCCAAATGGCAAAATAGAGATGTTATTAGGATCAGCGTATGTTCATGGGCAACAACGAAGGTAGATGTTACGAAATCGGTAAACTCGTTCATCCAGGCCAGAGATAATATTAAGAAAAGACTTCTAACATCTGCTTCAACCTGAGTCGGGCTACGCCCTCCCAGGTTAAGCAGGCGTTAGGAAGGAACACATATAACTCGATTATCAAGTTTTTTATCAGATAAAAATAAGGGTGGCGGCCGAGTCAACAGATAAAACTCAGTGTCTCGTTCCTACGAGACACTTCACAGTAATACAAGCTGGCCGACCGCCAATACGAACTATAGACTTCAACGGACCGAATGTCACCATGAATTACAAAAAAATCTGAAATTTTTATGGTCATGGGTTTTAATCTCATGTAAATTACGTTCGAACCGTTTTGAACAGTTGCAAGACACATC
>Ga0194038_1000958_pt1 | contig 12543 bp, 6 predicted proteins | sample JunL226m_MetaG_FD_148630 | JGI IMG/M metagenome (GOLD analysis project Ga0194038, IMG submission 148630) | Anoxic zone freshwater microbial communities from boreal shield lake in IISD Experimental Lakes Area, Ontario, Canada - Jun2016-L227-6m | ecosystem: Environmental > Aquatic > Freshwater >...
TTTTTCGCCATTCTGCAAAACCGTCCGATCTGGAACAGCGCCATGACGCCCCTGCTGTTTATTCTGGCTGCCCTGCTTTCGGGCGGCGCGCTGATCACCTTCCTGATTTCCGTGTTTCATTCCGATGACGAAATCGCCCGCGTTCTGGGGCGCGCGGTTTTCTTCATCCTGGTCGTTTTTCTGCTGCTGGAATTCATTCAGTTCTTCGTGGGGTATAAAACCGGTTTGACATCCATCATGACCAGTCTGGATATGATCGTCAATGGTCCATATTCGTGGACTTTCTGGGTTGTTCATCTACTGGTTGGAAGCCTGATTCCACTGTTTCTGTTCGCAACCGGAATCAACAGCCCCAAGGCCATTACCTGGGCCTGTCTGCTGATTGTTGTCACCTTTGTCTCGGTGCGGTTCAATTTTCTGATACCGGATCTGGCGGTTTACAAGCTGGAAGGCCTTGAACAAACATTTTCCCATCCGCGACTGCGGACGAATTATACTCCGAGTGTCAATGAGTGGCTGGTCAGTGTCTGGATCATTTCTCTGGGAATACTGGTGTTTATTTCCGGAATTCGTTGGCTGCCCATTTTATCATCGGAAAAAGGAGGACTGAATAATGGTTGATGATACACCAGGGGACACCCTGAAAACTGTTTGTGAAAAAGATGTAACGCGAAGGGAGTTCATCAAATGCTCCGCGCTGCTGGGTGGCTCAGTGGCGGCGGCCTCTTATCTGATTCCACTGATGGACGGCGGAGAAAGGGGAATGGCGTTTGCAGATGATATGATAGGAAACTCTTATACCCATCATCTGCCGGAGAATCAGATTTTTTCCGCCTGCCAGCAGTGCAACACCCAATGCGGCATCAAGGTAAAAATCAAGGATGGCGTGGTTAAAAAAATTGATGGTAATCCCTATAGTCCCTGGTGCATGACGCCCCAGATTCCCTATACTACCCCCATAACGGAAGCCGCCACAATCGACGGGTCGCTTTGTCCCAAAGGCCAGGCTGGCATTCAGGCTCTTTATGATCCGTACCGGCTGGTAAAGGTTTTAAAGCGTGCAGGAAAACGCGGGGAAAACAAATGGCAGATCGTTTCCTTCGAGCAAGCCATATCGGAAGTTACAGCAGGCGGCAATCTCTTTGGAGAAGGTCCGGTTGAAGGATTCAAGGACATCTGCACGCTAAAAGATTCGGGCATTGCAAAATCGCTGAGTGACGATGCCGCAGCAGTTGCAGCCAAAAAGATGACATTGGATGAATTCAAAATAAAACATGCTGTGAATCTAAACTATCTGATCGACCCGGATCATCCGGATATGGGGCCGAAGAACAACCAGCTCTGTTTCGCATGGGGTCGCCTGAAAGACGGTCGGGGCGATATCCTGAAAGATTTTTTCGGAAAATCCCTTGGAACGACCAACACCCACGGCCATACAACTGTGTGTCAGGGATCACTGTATTTCACCGGAAAAGCCATGAGCGACCAGTTCATTGAAGGCAAATGGGACGGTGGAGACAAATTCTACTGGCAGGGAGACACCGGCAATGCGGAATTCGCCATTTTTGTGGGATCAAACCCCTATGAAGCCAATTATGGTCCGCCGCTTCGCATTCAGAAAATCACGGAAGGACTAGTGGACGGACGGATGAAAATCGCTGTCGTGGATCCAAGATGCTCCAAAACCGCATCGCGCGCCTGGAAATGGCTTCCGGTTGATCCCATCAATGGCGTCACCGGCGTAGCCATGGGCATGATACAATGGATACTTGAAAACAACCGTTTTGATGCCCGCTATCTTAAAAACGCCAACAAAGGGGCTGCAAAAGCAGACGGAGAGCCGACCTGGAGCCAGGCCGCATGGCTGGTCAAAATCGGAGAGGACGGCAAACCCGGCAAATATCTCAGGGGATCAGATATTGGTGTTGAGATTGAAAAAAGGCCCAAAGCAAAGGCCGAGGATGGCGAATGGGATTTTGACGCTTTTGTGACGCTGGCAAACGGCCAACCTGTCCTGTTTGATCCAAACAGCGAAACCGTTCCGGCCGAAGGCGATCTTTTTGTTGCTACCGAAATCAACGGCATTCGTGTCAAAAGCGTACTGCAAGTCATCCGGGAGACGGCCAACGCTAAACCCCTCAACGAATGGGCTGCAATCGCCGGCATCAACCCAGGCGACATTGTCGATATCGCCAAGGAATTCACCAGCCACGGCAAAAAGGCGGTGGCTGATGTTCACCGCGGCGTATCTCAACAGACCTCTGGCTTTTACAATGTTCTGGCCTGGTACACGGTGAACGCTCTGATTGGAAACACAGGCTGGCAGGGCGGATTGAGCAAATTAACGACTTATGACCGAATGGGGAGCCGTCCGGGCAAGCCCTTTGATCTGGGTAAAATATGGAAAAAAGTGATTAAAGCCTGGGGAATCAGCAGCATCCGCCACGGCGTAGCTTACGACAAGACCACCCTGTTTGACGGCTATCCGGCCAAACGCACCTGGTATCCTTTCTGCAGCGACATCTATCAGGAAATCATTCCCAGCATCGGGGATCAATACCCCTATCCGATCAAGGCCCTGTTTCTGTACATGGGATCTCCGGTCTATTCACTTCCCGCCGGGCATAAACTGATTGAAATTCTCTCCGATACGAAAAAGCTGCCACTGTTTATCGCCTCGGACATTGTCATCGGTGAAACCAGCATGTACGCTGATTACATCTTTCCGGACACAACATACCTGGAACGGTGGGAATTTGTGGGATCTCATCCATCCGTCACACCAAAGGTCTTTCCGATCCGCCAGCCTGTTGTGGCGCCGCTGACGGAGACCGTCCGAGTATATGGAGAGGAGGTTCCCCTGAATGTGGAGGCCTTTGTTCTGGGGGTTGCCGAGAAACTGAATCTGCCCGGTTTTGGCAAAGATGTCTTCGGACCGGGGCAGCATGTAACCCGCGAGGAAGATATCTATCTGCGCATGGTGGCGAATGTGGCTTTCGGCGACAAGGAAGATGGGTCGGACAAGGTAAAGGCGGCCAGCGATGAAGAGTTGCAGATTTTTGAAAAATCCCGCAAACACCTGCCCAAAACCGTTTATGACGTGGATCGGTGGAAAAAAATCGTCGGACCGGAACTCTGGCCGCATGTCGTTACTGTTCTCGTTCGCGGCGGGCGGTTTCAGGGATACCAGGACGCGTACAAAAATGACCAGTTGGTCAACCAATATAACAAGATGATTGGTATTTACCTGGAAAAATTCGTTACCTACAAGCATTCAATGACCGGCAAACCTTACCTTCAGCATGCCGATTATGTCGCCTGCGCAACCGACTGCACAGGAAAGCTTATTGATGACAAAAGCCAGGGTTATGATATGAGCCTGATCACCTATAAAACCATCACGCAGACCAAAAGCAGGACATCAGGGGACTACTGGCTGTCCGCGGTCTATCCGGAAAATTTTGTGGAGATTTCCAGTCATGACGCCAGAAGACTGGAGCTGCACGCCGGCGACCGGGTTAAGGTGGTATCTGCATCCAATACGGATGGCGTCTGGGATCTGGGGTTTGGAAATCAGATTCCCATGATCGGCAAGGTCAAGGTCATCGAAGGGATTCGTCCGGGGGTCGTGGCTTTTTCTCTGGGACATGGCCACTGGGGATATGGCGCGAGACCAGTCATCATTGACGGTGTCACGATTCCAGGAGATGCCCGAAGAGGCGCTGGCTTTCACGCCAACGCCGCCATGCGGGTTGATCCGGTTCTGAAAAACACCACGTTATGCGATACGGTCGGCGGAAGTGCTGTGTTTTACAACAGCCAGGTCAAGCTGATGAAGGTATAGAGAACTCTGTTAGCTCCCTCCCCCAGCGGGGGAGGGTTGGGATGGGGGCTAAAAAGTGCATATTATGCCCGTTCTCAGTATAACTTTCATGGAAGGAAATAAGATGAGAAAAATCTTGATTTTAGGAGCTGGAGCCGGCGGCGCAATTGTCGCCAACATGCTACGCAAGGAACTTGAGTTGGATGATGATCCACAGATCGTTTAACTTGTCAAAAGGCTGCCTCAAATCCGTCGCAAGACGATTTTGAATTCAACCAAACATTGCCCCCAGGAGGCTCCCCATGCTGCTCGAAAATTATGAACTGGAGATTTTCAACTCAAAATGCAATCCCGGCGCCATGTCGGTTCACTGTTTCGCGCATCTGGCGCAAGATGTATCAGATGTTCTGCCGTACCTGAATACGCTTCTGGGCGGTTTTGAATATTTACGGGACCCGCCGTCCGTCACTTTCAAGGCCCAGGGCAAGCTCATCACGGTTCATGGTCGCAAGATCGCGGTCAATGCGCTCAAAGATGAGGTGGAGGCGCGCAAAATTATCGAGTGGCTCAAGCGGGAGATCAATGATGCCTGGGATCGGCGGGACCAAATCGAACCCAGCACACAATCTACCCCCCGGCCCAAGCTTTTTGAGATTTTAAAGCTTCTGCCCAAAACCAATTGTAAGGCCTGTGGGGAGCCCACCTGCATGGTGTTTGCCGCACGGGTCGCTGAAGGCGCCAAGGGCAGTCAAAGCTGCCCCGAGTTTACCCCTGATGCGCGATTCGCTCTGGACGCTTATCTGGGCCGGTTCCATTTTTCGGATTAAGGCAAAAATCGAAGCACTGTTTTTGATTGTGTGAAGCAGCAGCATGTTTGACTTGTTGTAGATCGTTTATGAAGGTCATCTCATCAAACAATACTCAACCGGCAAAACATCGTGTTCTGTCCTCCAAAACTGTCTGTTGTTCCATTATGCTAAATCTAATATGGAAAAAAGATTAAATATGTTTTAAAAAATTTAATCAGCAACCCTTTTATTCGTCATCTTGCGATAATCGGGCAGGAAATCAGCGGACACCGCCCAGGAGATGCGATTATCAACTTGAAGAATAAAGGAATCGATACCAAGCAAAAAATTGTTGATGCATCAGGAGCCCGGCCAATTCTTAGAAATACGTTGCCGCAAGAAATTGCACAATTAATATCCTTGCCAAACACATTTTTATCAATTGGAGAAACCAGCGGCTGAAAAGTGGGATGACTTAAAAACATTCCATAATAAACTGAAAATTCCGGGATATGTTTTTGCAAGGCACGGATAAACGTTTTTTGGCGGATAGGCTGGTCTGGGTCTATTTTACCAGAAACGATAGCGGTAAAATATTTTATAGATATGATGTCGTGTTTGGGATCAAGTAAATTTTGAAATAACTTTTTAAAATCAAGCCATTTATATTGAGTGTTTTTAACTGCCCGATAGTAAAAATTGAATCCGTCTATATAAACAAACGTCCGCATGTTGCTATACCTCAAAAAAGCAGGGGCCGCCCTAAAGCGGCCCCGCGCCCTGGGTCGAAACCACAGGGGTAGTTTGTAATTAAGCAGGGTAATGTCACAGGCCAAACAATATGTCAAGAGCCTCATGCAAATCTCCGATAAATCCTTATGATACTGCTGCCATTTCTTGCACACTTATCCCGCATCAATCAAATACCCGACACCTGAATTCTTTATTGTTATCAGAGGCCCATTGACCTCGCTCCTGCATCTTTAATGTATTCAACTCTGTTGTTGTCTGTGACATGCCGGTAATAATGAAGGATTTTTTCAGGAACGCAAGTTGAGTACAGTACACAGTTCGCGGTATTCGCTTAAAAATGGGGGATATGAAAAAACAGGATTAGCCGACACAAGAGCGTTCGGTGTGCGCGGTAAGATGGCTTGAAATGTTTCATGCGGTCTCAGGTACACGATTCAATTTATTTGTGAATAAATCTTGTATTAACGTCAAAAGGCATATAATTCATATTCTTTCATCGGTGTCAGCAATGACACCACATAGAAACAGATTGATAATCATGGCATGATCGCACTTAACATGTAACATCTTCTGAAATTCAATAAAGACGAAATCGACCAGCGAATACAGGCTGACAGCGTGGCTGAACACGGTAACAAGGATTCAGGAAAATGATAACGGACTACCATGCAAAGTATTATGCGCATGAATTGAGCCGGGTTGGCGGCAGTGGTGTTGATCGCCTCGACCGTGCGCTGTTCGATGCCTGCGTGGATTTAAATCCTTACCAGATTGAGGCTGCACTTTTTGCTCTTCGTTCTCCGATCTCCAAAGGTGTTCTCCTTGCCGATGAAGTCGGGCTTGGAAAAACCATCGAAGCCGGTCTTGTACTTTGCCAGTATTGGGCGGAGAGACGGCGGCACATTCTTGTTATTGTTCCAGCATCGCTTCGCAAGCAGTGGGCGATAGAGTTATATGAAAAATTCAATCTTCCTTCCATCATTCTTGATGCAAAAACGTTCAAGGATCAGCAAAAAATTGGGAAACCCGATCCTTTCCGGAACAATCAAATCATAATCTGTTCCATGCACTATGCCTCCAGCAAGGCCGAGGAAATTAAAGAAATCGCCTGGGATATTGTGGTTATTGATGAGGCGCACAAACTGCGCAATGCATACCGCCAGAGCAACAGAATAGGCCAGCATATCCGATGGGCGACTGAGGATCGAAAAAAACTTCTTCTCACGGCTACGCCACTTCAAAACTCTCTGTTGGAACTGTACGGTCTGTCAACTCTTATCGATGAACGTCTTTTTGGTGACCTGGCATCGTTCAGAACCCAGTACATCAATTCCGGTGGCGATACCTCAAGTCTCAGAGAGAGATTAAGCAACTTCTGCTGGCGCTCATTGCGTAGTCAGGTGGTTGAATTTGTAAGTTATACAGAGCGCAAACTCATTACCCGTCCTTTCAAGCCTACAGATCAGGAACACAAACTTTACGAGGCGGTATCCGGCTACCTGAAACGCGACGAAACGTATGCGCTGCCATCCGGTCAGAAACATCTGCTTATCCTTCTTGTTCGAAAAGTTCTCGCTTCTTCACCTCATGCTGTGGCCGGTACATTGCAAATAATGCGGGAGCGACTGCTAAAAATCAGGGTTGAGGCCAAGAAGAATACGAATGCGCTGGAATTGCTCATCTCTGATGAAGAAATTGACGACGATCTCTTGGACGAGCTACTTGAAAATGAAGAGGACAATCTGATCAATGAAGAGACGGTGGCAACCGAACCCGGACCGCAAACCACATCCAAACCTGTTGACCTGAAGAAACTTGAGGCCGAGATCAACGAGCTGGAAGATTACATCCGCTGGGCCAGAAGCATCGGTATCGACACCAAGACCAAAGCCCTCTTGAAAGCGTTGGAAATTGGCTTCAACAGAATGGAGGATATGGGGGCTGCCAGGAAGGTTGTTATCTTTACCGAATCGCGGCGCACTCAAGCTTGGTTAAAGAATTTTCTTGAGGGTAATGGATATGCCGGCCAGGTACTGACTTTCAATGGTACCAACAAGGATGATGCCACAGGTCAGATATATCAGGAATGGGTGGTCGCCAACAAGGACACTGGCCGGACCACTGGTTCTCGGCAGATCGATATCCGTGCTGCTATTATTGACCGCTTCCGGTTACATGCCAGTGTATTGATTGCTACCGAGGCCGGGGCCGAGGGGCTTAACCTCCAGTTTTGTTCGGCAATCGTGAATTTTGACCTGCCATGGAATCCACAGCGCATCGAGCAGCGTATCGGCCGCTGTCACCGCTATGGCCAGAAGCACGATGTGGTGGTTATCAACTTCTTGAATGAGCGCAATGAGGCCGACCGTCGAGTTCAAGAGTTACTCGAACAGAAATTCAATCTGTTTACGGGCGTTTTCGGAGCCAGCGACGATGTCCTGGGTTCCATCGAAGCTGGTGTGGACTTCGAACACCGGATTCTTGAAATCTATCAGGAGTGCCGAAGCGAAGAAGAAATTCAGGCCGCCTTTGAAAAGCTTCAGTCTGATTTGGATGAACAGATTCAAACAAAGATGCGCGACACCCGCAAATTGCTCATGGAGCACTTTGACGAAGATGTTCATGACCGCCTGAAGGTCAATGTTGCAGGAACCCAGGAAAAACTTGACCGGATAGGCAGAATGTTCTGGGGTGTGACAAAACACGCACTTGATGGGAACGCCAAGTTCGATGACAACGGTTTCACTTTCAGGTTGGAAAAAAGCCCGACATCTGGGGTATCGACCGGCCGTTATCACCTTATCTCCAAGACACAAGAGAACATCCCAGGTGAATATCTTTACCGGCTAAGCCACCCCTTGGGAGAGCATGTTCTCAGTCAAACCAGGGATCTCGTCTGTACACCCGCAGAAGTTACATTCGTTATCACTGGGCATTCCACCCGTATTGCCGTGGTGGAACGGCTCAAAGGAAAATTCGGTTGGATGAGTTTGCAGCGCTTGCGAATTGATTCCTTCGAATCCGAAGATTTCCTGCTCTTCTCCGCCATGGATAACCAGGGCAAAAACATTGATCAGGAAACCTGCGAGAAGTTGTTCAACTGTTTTGGCAATTCTGGCGAGGCAGTTGCCGTGCCGGATGATGTTGAGCGCCGGCTCAGGGCCGATGGGGAGCGCCATATCCGGGCCACAATAGCCCGCAATCTTGAAGAGAACAACCGCCATTTCTCCGAAGTCCGTGACCAGCTCGATAAATGGGCTGAAGACATGGAGATGGCGGCCCAGAAGGAATTGGATGACACCAAACGTCAGATCCGCGACCTACAGCGTCGTAGTCGTCAATCTCCTACCGTGGAGGAACAGCACAGCTTCCAGGAAGATATCGCCAAGCTGGAACGAAAGAAGCGCACCTTGCGAGAGCGGATATTTGACATCGAAGACGAAATCGCAGAGAAGCGCGACCGTCTGGTGGAGGCGCTGGAAAAGCGTATGCAACAGAAAACAACTGCTTCACCGGTTTTCACGATACGATGGAGAGTGATTTAATAATCAGGAGATAACCATGCCATCTGCCGAACAACTTCGCAGCCGCCTTTTGAAAAAAATCAAGGAGCTGTTTCAACTTGACCAACCGGATCTGGATTTCGGTTTTTACCGTATCATGCACGCCAAGGCGCAGCATGTTCAGGATTTCATCGACAAAGACCTGTTGAAGATTGTAGCGGATGCCTTCGGTCAGGTGGATGACATCCGCAAGGGTGAATTACAGGTCACTTACGACAAAGCCATTCAGACCGCCAGGGATTACGGCGCTGCCGATCCTGAGGAGACCGAACCGGTTAAGAAGGCCAAGGCCGCCCTTGACTCGATCAAGGATGCCGCAAGCCATGAGGGCGAAATATACGACCATCTTTATCGTTTCTTTGAACGCTACTACGATGACGGCGATTTCATTTCCAGGCGCTACTATACACGGGAAACGGCAGGCAAGGCTGCTCCTTTCGCCATTCCCTACAACGGCGAAGAAGTAAAGTTGCACTGGGCCAACGCTGATCAGTATTACATCAAAACGACAGAGTATTTCTCTAACTTCACCTTCGATTTGTTGCAGGCCAAAGAAGTTAAAGCAGCCGACAGCGGGTTGCTCGCAATTGTGGAACAAAAAGACAGAACATGTAAAGTACATTTCAAGATTACAGAAGCTGCTGAGGGTGAGCACGGAAATGTGAAAGCATCTGAGGCCAATAAACGCTTTTTTATCATCAATATCGAGAAGCCGGTTGAAGTGACGAAAGATGGCGAGCTGGTGGTCAATTTCGAATATAGGCCAGACCCGGAAAAATCAGGGCAGGAAAACACATGGCGTGATAAGCGGAATGCCGAGTCTGTGGAGAAAATCCTAAGTCAGATTGAAGAACTGGTTCGGGAAGATGATGAGCATGGTAATGTGCTTGCCGAATATTTGCGCCTGCTGAAAAGCCCCGCCCCCACTGAAAGCGACAAGAAACGACCTGTGTTGGCTAAATACATCAACCAGTACACCGCCCGCAACACCATGGATTATTTCATCCACAAGGACTTGGGCGGTTTCCTGCGCCGTGAGTTGGATTTTTATATCAAGAACGAAGTGATGCGTCTCGATGACATTGAGAACGCAGAGGCCCCGGCCGTTGAGACATACCTTTCCAAGATTAAGGTGCTGCGAAAGATATCAGGCAAACTTATCGATTTTCTCGCTCAGCTCGAAGATTTTCAGAAAAAGCTTTGGCTCAAGAAAAAGTTTGTGGTTGAGACCAACTACTGTATCACCCTGGACCGTGTGCCTGAAGAACTCTACCCGGAAATCGCCGCCAACGAAGCTCAGCACGACGAATGGGTCAGGCTGTTTGCCATTGATGAAATAGAGGCGGATCTCACCGATCCCGTTTATACCAAGCCGCTCACAGTGGAATTTCTGAAGGCCAATAGCAAGTTGATGCTGGATACTCGTTTTTTTGATGAGGTGTTTAAGGGCCGACTGATTGCATCCATCGAAAATTTTGATGAGCAATGCGACGGATTGCTTATTCATTCTGAGAATTTCCAGGCGTTGAATCTAATGCGGATGCGGTATCGTGAGCAGATATCTTGTGTCTATCTTGACCCACCATATAACACATCTGAAAATGCTTTTTTATATAAGAACAATTACAAGCATTCTTCTTGGCTATCCATGCTATCTAACGGGATAGGAATTGCTCCTTACTTTATGCCGCGTTCTGGCGTATTGATGGGAGCAATCGACGATACAGAGTATTCGAATTTAAAAATGTTATTATCGAACACATTTGGAGATGAGAATTATGTGGGCACGATCGCGGTAGAAGTAAATCCCGCAGGCCAAAATATTAGACCGAATGTACCCGCTCGAAGCCATGACTATTTCCATATTTTTTCAATCGACATTGAATCGATTAAAATGATTCTTAGAGGGCTAACTCCCGAGGAACGGAAACAATACAAAGAAAGGGATGGAAATGGACATTTTTACTGGGACAACCTTCGTCGCAGGGGAGGAAATTCACGCCCGTCGGATAGGCCAAAGCAATGGTTTCCTCTTTTTGCCAAAGGGAAAAAAGTTCGCGTCCCTGAAATAGAGTGGGAAGAATCATCGAAAAAATGGAAAATCAAAGAAACGTCACGACCAGACGAAACCGAGATGTGGCCGATTGATCCAAAAGGTGAGGAACGTATATGGCGCGTTAATCCTGATGGAGCAAAACGTGAAATAGCAGAGGGTGAGATATCCGTAATTGAAAAAGCAGGGCGACAAGAAGTTTCAAAGAAATCACGAGAACCGGAAGGGAAAAAACCGAAAACTCTTTGGTCTGAATCAAAATATTCAGCGACTTCGCATGGGTCAAAATTATTACTCGATATACTTGGTTCTGGTTTGCATTTTAGCTATCCGAAATCAATTCATCTTATAACCGACGCGATTAGGTATTGGGCTGATGAATCTGCTATAGTGTTAGATTATTTTGCTGGTTCAGGTACAACTGGTCACGCAGTGATCAACTTGAATCGTGAAGATGAGGGCAACCGAAAATATGTACTCGTCGAAATGGGTGGATATTTCGAGACAGTACTCAAACCCCGCATCGCAAAGGTGGCGTATTCCGATTCATGGAAAGACGGCAAACCCACGTCTCGCCATACCGGCATTTCCCATTGCATGAAATACCTTCGCCTTGAATCCTACGAAGATACATTAAACAACCTTCAGTTCGACGAAAGCCTAACGCGCAATAAAGCACTGGCGGCAAATGCTTCTCTGAAAGAGGATTACATGCTCCGTTATCTTCTCGATGTGGAGACGAGGGGCAGTCAGTCACTTCTGAATATTGATGCGTTTGCCGACCCTACTGCCTATACCCTTCAGGTCAAAAAGCCTGGCTCGGATGAGTATTTCACCAGGAACGTGGATATCATCGAAACCTTTCACTATCTGATCGGTTTGCGCGTCGGACACATCGCTGTGTCCCAGACTTTCAATGCCGCCTTCAAGCGCATTCTTGACCCGGAACTCCCGGAAGATCAACGCACCAAGCTGCTGGTTGATGGCAAGATCAGGCAGGACGCTGAAGGCCCTTGGTGGTTCCGCAAGATCGAAGGCTGGGTTCCCAAAGATACTGCTAATCCCAACAATGGTCAGCGCGAGAAGGTGCTTATCGTTTGGCGCAAGCTCACCGGCGACCTTGAGAAGGACAATTTGATGCTGGACGAGTGGTTTCAGAAAAACCGCATCAGCACCCGCGACTTTGAGTTCGACACCATCTACGTCAACGGCAGCAACAATCTGCCTAACCTTCTGCAGGAAGGTGACACATGGAAAGTCCGCCTGATTGAAGAAGAGTTTATGAAACGTATGTGGGATGTGGAAAGAGCATAAGGAGAATCAACATGAAGATAGAAAGCATTCGACTTAAAAATTTCAAGGCATTCCAGGATGTGGAATTAAGCAATCTTCCTAATTTTTGTGTGTTTGTCGGTGCTAACGGGACCGGTAAAAGTACCATATTCAGCGTTTTCGGCTTTTTGCGTGATGCCATGACAAGCAATGTCAGTACCGCCTTGGCGAAATTAGGCGGAAATCGTGGATTCAAAGAAGTCAGAAGCCGGAATTCCGATGGCCCCATTG
>Ga0194038_1000960_pt1 | contig 12531 bp, 9 predicted proteins | sample JunL226m_MetaG_FD_148630 | JGI IMG/M metagenome (GOLD analysis project Ga0194038, IMG submission 148630) | Anoxic zone freshwater microbial communities from boreal shield lake in IISD Experimental Lakes Area, Ontario, Canada - Jun2016-L227-6m | ecosystem: Environmental > Aquatic > Freshwater >...
CTGCCGGGATGGTCGCACTCGGAGCTGCGCGTCACTCGCCGCGGCCGAGCGATTCGTGTGCAGATAAGCCCGCCGAGTTTGATTCCCGGGCTTGCGCGTGTGCTCAGCGTTGAAGGCCGCGCCGACGCCGGGCCGCCGGTATGAGAGCTGACGACGAGAGCGGTCAGGCGCTCGTTCTCGTGGTTGGAGCGATGGCCGCGTTGCTAGCTGGCGCCGGCGGCCTAGGCATGTTGGCGCGCGGGCTTGGTGCGCAAGCCGATCATCAGCGCGCCGCTGATTTAGGCGCGTTGGCCGGCGCTCGTGCCTTGGTTGATGCGTTCCCGCGAGCGCTCCAACCGCCCGGATCGAGCCGCCGTATTGGGGCTGCCGCCTACTTAGAGCTTGCGCGCAGCATCGCTGTCAGTACAGCGGGACGGAACGGTGCCCATCGTGTTGCTGTGCGCTTTGCTCCCGGCCCGCTACCCGAGCGCGTGACGGTAACCGTGAGTGATCCGATCGGTGTTCCCGGCGGTGGGCTCGTTTCCGCGCCGGTGACTGCAGAAGCGGAGCTCGCGGCGTTCGCGCAGCCGATCGGCGACGGCGAATACCCCGGGCCATACGCGTACCGTCAGGGCAAGCCAATGCGCCCAGACACGGCGCTTGCCTTTGACCGAATGGCAGCTGCCGCGCGCCGTGGCGGACTCGCGCTGAGCGTGGTCAGCGGCTACCGCTCGAACGCTGAGCAGGCACGACTCTTCGCCGAGCATCCTGACCCAAAGTGGGTCGCACCGCCGGGCCAGTCACTCCACCGGTTAGGGACCGAGCTCGATCTTGGACCACCGGCCGCCTACGGTTGGTTGGCGGCAAACGGGAAGCAGTTCGGGTTTGTTCAACGCTACTCGTGGGAGCCTTGGCACTACGGCTTGCAGGGCAACCCTGGGAGCGCATCGGTCGGCTTTGCACCTCCCGGCGCGGGGGCTGCGAGTTCGGTGCCGAGCTTCGTGCCGGCCGCCTATCGCGACGCGCTGCGCCGAGCGGCAACCCGCTGGAGTGTTGGAGCTGCGCTGCTTGCGGCGCAGCTCCAACAGGAGTCGGGCTTTGATCCCCGCTCGGTCTCGAGCGCCGGCGCGCAGGGGATAGCGCAGTTCATGCCGGGCACGGCGCGCAGCTATGGACTGAGCGATCCATTCGATGCAGCGGCCTCGATCAACGCCCAGGCGCACCTGATGCACGACCTGCTGCGCCGCTTCGCTTCCGTTCCATTAGCCCTGGCCGCCTATAACGCTGGTGCAGGGCGCGTGGCGGCTTGCTGGTGTGTCCCGCAGATCGCTGAGACGCAGGCCTACGTTGCGCGCATAGTGGCGATCGCCCGCGGCGCCGGCGTGACCGCCGGGAGTGGAGAGCCGGTAGTACGACTGATCCGCTGAGCTATGCGGCAGACTAGGTGCCGATGGCACCCTTTCTTTACAAGTTGCGCGTCCGCTTCAACGAGTGCGACCCGCAGAGCGTTGCCTTCAACGCCAACTACCTCACGTACATCGACATCGCGATCACAGACCTCTACCGCCAGCACTTCGATGGCTCTTTCGCTGAGGTGATGGAAAGCAACGGAGTTGACGTCGTCGTCGCTCAGGCCAACCTCAAGTTCCTCGCGCCGGCTCGCTTCGATGAAGAGATTGAGATTGCGATCACGGTTCAGCGACTCGGCAACACGGCAATGGAGACTTCGTCACTGATTACGCGCGCAGGCGAGCCTCTGGTCGAGGCTGAGCTTCGGTACGTCTTTGTTGACCTTGAGACCTGGCAGAAGACGCCTATTCCCGAGCAGATTCGCGAGACGATGGCGGGTTTTGGGCCGGTCTAGAGCGGCCCAGTAGTCAAGCTCAGCGGCGCCATCTGGCGCGCAGCCGCATAGCCGAGTGGTAGCTTCCCGCCAGAGGGATCAATCGTTGCCTGCCGCGCAGGTGGAGGAGGGGGAGTCGTGAAGAAGCTCGTCGTCGTATTCGCAATTGTTGCTTGTAGCTTGGCCGCGCTCAGCAGCAGCGCCATAGCCAAGAGCACCTGCAGCTCTCTAGACACTCGCGATTGCCTACTCCCATGGCCGAATAACCACTTCACGGTCAAGGATCCGCACACGGCGACTGGGCTCCGCGTTGACCTCACTGCCGACCTGATGCCAAAGAACATTGGCGGCATTCCCGCTTTCCCGGCCGACATCAACCACAGCGACGGCTTCGGGCCCGGCAGCGGCATGTTGACCTACGTCGAGGGCCTTGACTTGGCCAAGACCGGCGCGGTGCCGATCACCAACATCGGCGCCTACATGGCGAAGAACGCGCCGATTGTTGTGATCGACGCGCTGACCGGCAAGCGGCAGATGATCTGGGCTGAGACCGATTCAAACCCTGACAGCGAGGCCCGCACTAGCGGCTTGTTGATGATCCATCCGGCAGTTAACCTCCGCGAGGGGCGCCGCTACATCGTTGCCCTGCGCAACTTGAAGGACTCCTCTGGCGCGACGATTCCAGCTGGCGCGGCATTCAAGTCGCTCCGCGACGGCGGCCGAGGTGGCTCTGGCTCGCTTGGCGGCGCGCAGGATTACAACTCGATCTTCGCTTCGCTGAAAAAAGCTGGCATAGACCGTAGGTCGCTCTACCTCGCCTGGGACTACACGGTTGCCAGCGAGTCGAACTTGACCGAGCGCGCGCTTGCGATGCGCAACGAGGCCTTTGCCGCTCTTGGCGACAAGACGATGGCCGATCAGAAGGTCCAAGGCAGCGCTCCTAAGTTCACGATCGACGCAACGACCGATTACACAGCGGCTGAGAACGCCAACACGGCGCGACGGGTAGAAGGAACCCTGACGATCCCGTGCTACCTCAACACCGTCAATTGCACGCCGGGCGGAACGTTTACTTACCGCGCCCAGAAGGGCAGCCGAACGGCTTGGATTCCGAAGCAGAACGGCACGATGACGGCAAAGTTCTACTGCTCGATTCCGCGCGCCGCGCTAACAAAGCCGGGCCGCCCGGTTGTATATGGCCACGGGCTGCTGGGCAACCCGCGCGAGAGCTTTGGCGACTCAAACCAGGCGATCTCGCAGACCTACGACATCGTCTTCTGCGCCACGCGCGAGATCGGTATGGCCGATGAGGATGCGCTCAACGCGATCACGGTGCTCGGCGACATGTCGAAGTTCGCCTCCTTCCCCGACCGGCTCCAGCAAGGAATGTTGAACGGGTTGATGCTTGGGCGGGCGATGCTGCACAAGCAGGGCTTCGCTGCGAACCCGGCGTTCCAGAACGGCTCCGGCCAATCGATGATCAACACGGCCAAGGTCTTCTACAACGGAAATAGCCAGGGCGGCATTCAGGGGCCAGCAATCACAGCGCTGGCTCCGGACTTCACTCGTTCCGTCTTGGGCGTCCCGGGCATGAACTACAGCCTGCTCTTGCCACGCAGCGTTGACTTCGACGAATACGAGGCGTTCTTCAAGCCCGCTTACCCAAGTCGGCTAACGCGGCAGATCCTGCTCAACGTCGTGCAGAACCTTTGGGACCGCGGCGAAGGCAACGGCTACGCGCTCCACACGACGGACAACCCGCTGCCAAACACGCCGAAGCATCAGGTGCTGCTCGAGGCTGTTGTCGGCGACCACCAAGTGGCGCAGGTTGCGGCGCAGAACCTGGCCCGCACGGTTGGAGCGGTGGGCCGTCGCCCCGGTGCCGACGCTGACCGCACCTATGACAAGGTTCAGCTCTACGGCATTCGTACCAGTGGGCCAGCTAGCGCTTCGCGCTATGTCCTTTTCGACAGCGGGCCAATCCGGACCGTTGATGGCAAAGTGATCGGCACCAACGTGCCGCCAATTGGCGACATCGCACCGCACTTGGGCCAAGATCCGCACGGCCTCTTTGACATCAAGCGCGGTGAGCAGGCTTCGGCCTTCTTCGATGGCCGCTTCCTTGACGTCTGTCCGGCAGGTCGGCCCTGCCGGCTTTCCAGCTGGGCTTACTAAAGCGTTTCGCTAACCGGCAGCGGCGAGCTCGACGGGGATTCCGTTGAGCACCGCTGTGCCGGAGATCTCATCGACGCGCTCGGTGTCGCCGAGCAGGTTTACGTTGGCGCCGGCGTGCGCATTGGCGACAGTAGTTTCGGTTCCTTCGCCATCGTGACCCCAGCCGTGGGGGACGGAGACGACGCCGGGCATCATCGCCTCGCTGTGAACGGCCGTCAGCTCGATTGACCCGCGCTTTGAACTGAGCACGGCGCGCTGGCCATCGGCGACGCCGCAGCGCTCCGCATCGCCCGGGTTGACGAGCACCGTGCAACCCTCGGGGCCGGAGACCAGCTTGGGCACATTGTGCATCCATGAGTTGTTCGAGCGCAGCTGCCTGCGACCGATGAGTAGTAGGCCGCCGCCGTCTGGGGCACTCTCGAGCTCTGCGCGGAGGCGTGGCACGTCGGCGATGATCGGCTCCGGCGCCAGTTCAACGAGGCCGCTGGCTGTTCGCAGCGACTCGGGGATGCGCGGCTCGAGTGGGCCAAGGTCAATCCCGTGCGGGCTCGCCTCGAGTTTGGCCAACGTCAGCCCGTCAGGGTCGGCGCCAAAGCCGTCGCCGTAGGGGCCGCAGCGGAGCATGATGTCGAGCAGCCGCTCAGGGCCAACGCGGTCGCCTACCGCCGCGACTAGCTCAGCCGGATCGCGGCCAGCGACCGGCGAAGTTTCACTGCGCGTCTCCCGGCCCGCCAACTCAAGCGCAAAGAAGTCGTCGATCGGGCCAATGTCAGCCCCGGCGCCGGCGCCGCTGGCTATCGCTGTCAGCCGCAGCAGGATCTCCCACTCATCGAGCATCCCGGCCGGCGGTTCGAAGACTGCTGGGGAGTAGTTGGCGTAATTGCGGATCGCAAAGACGGTGAAGACAAGGTCGAAGTGTGAATGCTCAAGCGCTGAGAGGGCGGGGAGGATTACGTGCGCGTGGCGAGAGGTTTCATTGACGTAGATGTCGATGCTGATCATCAGGTCGAGCGTGTCCAGCGCCTTCGCGAGACGGTCACCATTCGGCGTTGAGAGCACCGGGTTGCCGCCGATCGTGATCAGCGAGCGGATCTGGCCCTCGCCCGGTGTTTCGATCTCCTCGGTAAGGCAGTTGACGGGAAGCTCGCCGAGCACTTCGCCGCGGCCCTTGGCGCGAGTCGCCCAGCGGTGGATCTTCATCCCGCGGCCGCTACCCGCCACGCCCTGCGTGTTCGGCGCGCCGGCCGGCGGCTTCGGGAACATCACGCCGCCGGGGCGGTCGAGGTTGCCGGTGAGCGTGTTGATCACGTCGATAAGCCAACTCGTGACGGTGCCGAAGGGCTGCGTTGTCGTGCCGATGCGGCCGTAGACGGCGGCGCTCGGCGCGGCGGCTAGCTCGCGCGCGATGCGGCGAATCGTTTCGGCCTCAATGCCGCAGCTTGTCGCGACGGCCTCGGGCGTGAACGGCTGCGCTGCCTCCTCGACCTCGTCGACGCCGCTCAGCAGCCCGCCTAGATGATCACCGGGCGCAACCAGTCCTTCGTCGAAGAGCGCGTTGACAATCGCGAAGCAAAGCAGCGCGTCGCCGCCGGGGCGAATGAAGTGGTGCTCGTCAGCGGCCTCGGCTGTGCGCGAGCGGCGCGGGTCAATCACAACGACCTTGCCGCCGCGCTCGCCGATCTTCTGCATCCGGCCACGGAAGTCGGGTGCAGTCATCAGCGAGCCGTTGGAGACCAGCGGGTCGGCGCCGAGAATCAGCAGGTAGTCGGTGCGGTCGATGTCGGGGATCGAGATGCTCAGCGAGGTGCCGAACATCAGCCCGCAGGCAACCTGTTTTGGAGCCTGGTCAACGCTGCTAGCCGAGAAGACATTGCGCGTGCCGATCGCCTTGAGCATCGGCCTGCCGTAAATCAGTCCGCTCAGCGAATGGGCGACCGGGTTACCGAGGTAGGCGGAGAAGGCTTGGCGGCCTGACTCAGCGTCGATCTGCTTGAAGCGGTCCTCAATGAAGGCGAACGCTTCGTCCCAGCTGCAGGGCGCAAGTTCGCCATCTTCACCGCGCATCATTGGCGTGCGTAGGCGGTCAGGATCGTCATGCAGGGCGCCGATGTTGGCTCCCTTCGGGCAGATAAAACCGTGGCTTAAGACGTCGTCCTTGTCACCGCGAACCTTCGTGACTTCGCCGTCCTCGATCGTCAGTTCGAGGCCGCAGGTCGCTTCGCATAGCGGGCAGGTGCGGAAAGCGGTTGTTGCCATCTCTTTACCCTATACGCGTCGGCGCTCTTATCCTCATCTAAGTGGCTGAGAAGAAGCAGACGAGCGAACGTGAAGAGCGCCTACGCGAGCAGCGCCTTGCGCTCCCTGACGGGCCTGGCGTTTACCTCTTTAAGAACGCTGACGACGAGGTGATCTACGTCGGAAAGTCGCTCTCACTGCGCAAGCGCGTCAGCAGTCATTTCAGCTCGCCGGTCACTCGGGGTGGCGTGCGGATGATCGATTCAATTGAGGCGATCGACTTCATCCTGCTCAGCTCTGACGCCGAAGCGCTGCTGACCGAGCAGACGCTGATCACGCGCCACGAGCCGCGTTTCAACATTCAGCTGCGCGATGACAAGAGCTACCCGTTCATCGCCGTCTCAACCGATGAGCAGTACCCGCGGATCTACTTAACGCGCGAGCGGCGCCGCAGCGGCCGGGTCTATTTCGGCCCGTATTCCAATCCGCGCCGGGCGCGCGGCACAGTCGAGGTGCTTCAGAAGGTTTTCCAGATTCGTTCCTGCCGCGATCCCGAGCCGGGCAGGCGGACCGGCTCTCCGTGCCTCGATTACCACATCGAACGCTGCGAAGCACCATGTGTTGGCTACGTAACTGAGGAGCATTACCGCAAGAACGTCGATGGCGTTATCGCCTTCCTCTCTGGAAACTATCGCGAGATTGAAGACCAGCTTGAAGCGCGGATGAAAGCTGCCGCTGCTGCACACGAGTACGAGCGCGCGGCCGCCGAGCGCAACCGGCTCAGCGCGATCCGCTCGCTGCTTGAAAGTCAGGGTGTCGTAAACGAGGCGGCCGGCTCGTTCGACGCGATCGCCGTCGCCGCCGACGGCACCGAAGCGAACGCTCAGGTTTTTCAGGTTCGTGACGGTGTGCTCGCCGACCGCCAATCTTTCTACCTCGACAATCCCGGTGAGCTGGAGAGCGGCGAGGTCGCGGTCGAGTTCATCGCCCAGTACTACTCCGGCCGCCCCGGGGTGCCGTCACAAATAATCGTCCAGCAGCAACTGGCTGAATCGGAACGTGATGCGCTCGCAGAGGTGCTCGCCGAGCGGCGCGGCGCGGGCGTTGAGATCCGCGCCTCCGAGCGCGGCGCCAAACTCCGCATCCTTGAGCTAGCCGAGCGCAACGCCGCGCTCGCGCTCGATCATGAACGGCTGCGCAACGAGCAGACGCGCCGCCGCCGCATCGAAGCGCTCGACGAGCTGCAGCGCGAACTGAAGCTCGAATCGTTGCCGATGCGGATCGAATGCTTCGACATCTCGAACCTGATGGGTACGCATACCGTCGCCTCGATGGTCGTCTTCGAATCGGCGGCGGCAAAGAAGGCCGACTACCGCCGCTTCACAATCCGCTCGCTCGAGGACGGGCAGCCCGATGACTTCGCGGCGATGCGTGAGGTGCTTGAGCGGCGCATCAACGCCTGGGAGAGCCAGGCCGACCTGTCACCTCATGACCCGGCCTATAACCAGTCGTTCGCGACGCTGCCGAACTTGATCGTGATCGACGGCGGCAAAGGCCAGCTATCGGCAGGGCTTGAAGTGCTCGACCGCTTCCGCGAACGCGGCGTCGCGGTGATCTCACTGGCGAAGCGGATCGAGGAGGTCTTCGAGCCCAATCAGAGCGCGCCGCTGATGCTCGAGCCGGGCAGCGCTGGGCTGCAGCTACTCCAGCGAGTGCGCGATGAAGCCCACCGCTTCGCGATCGCCCACCACCGCGCGCGCCGTGACGGTGCGATGACGGCATCGGCGCTCGACAGTGTTCCCGGCGTTGGGCCGAAGCGTAAAAAGGCCTTGATCAAGCAGTTCGGGTCGCCTGAAGCTGTGATGGCCGCCAGCCGCGAAGAGCTTGAGAAGGTCCCTGGCCTGCCGACGAAAGTTGCCAACGACCTGCTCCACCACATGCGCAGAACCGGTAGCTGAGCGTGCGCTTGCGCCGTCGCGTCGCCGCGGCGCAATACTGGATGCACGATGCGCGATGAAACGCCAACCGACCAGTCGCCAGAAGCTGAGCCGGTTCCGCTTGAAGATTTTGTGATCATCACCGGCGTCTCCGGTGCCGGTCGCTCGACTGCGATGGAAGCCTTTGAGGACGCGGGCTACTTCTGCGTCGACAACCTGCCGCCCGAGATGATCGGTGGCCTCGTAGATGTTTTCCTTCATGAAGGCTCAAAGGTTCGCCGGGCCGCAGTCGTCTCGGATGCCCGCGGCGGCGAGTACTTCGACCAGATGTCGCGCGTGCTCGACGAGCTGGCGCAGGCCAGCATTAACTACCGCGTGCTCTTCCTCGACGCCGCCGATCAAGAGCTCCTCACGCGCTACCAAGAGACGCGCCGGCGCCATCCGCTCAGCCCTGCTGGCAGTGTGCCGCAAGGGGTCGCGGCTGAGCGCGAGCTGGTCAACCCGATCAAGGCTCGCGCCGATCTAGTGATCGATTCAACCGGGCTTACGGCAGCCGAGCTGCGCGCCAAGCTGATCGAGGACCTGATGCCGCGCAGCGGAGTCGCGAAATTGGCGGTGACTTTCGAGAGTTTCGGCTTCAAGCATGGGCCGGCCCGCGACGCCGACCTGCTCTTCGACGTTCGCTTCCTGCCGAACCCGCACTACGTGCCTGAGCTAAAGCCGCTGACCGGCCGCGACCAGGCCGTCGTCGAGTACGTAGGCAGCGATGGCCGTCTTGAGCAGCTCTACGAGCATCTTCTGGGACTGCTCGATTACCTACTCCCTCAGTACGTCGCTGAAGGCAAGTCGCACCTGACGATCGCGATCGGTTGCACCGGCGGGCACCACCGTTCGGTCACCGTCGCCGAGGGGCTAACCCGCCGATACGCCGAGAGTGATGATCTCACCGTTGACGTCGTTCACCGCGACATCGATCTTTGATCGAGGCCGATCGCAACGCGGCGCGCGACGCTGCTCAGATAGCCTAAGTCTCGTAAACGAGCTGGGGGATCGCCTCAAATGTCAGTACGTGTTGCCGTCAATGGGTTTGGCCGAATCGGCCGCAATGTAGTTCGCGCAGCGAAGGCAAGTGGCGCCGACGTTGACTTCGTCGCCGTCAATGACCTGACCGACCCCGCGACGCTTGCTCACCTCTTCAAGTACGACTCGATCCTCGGCCCCTACGACGGCACCGTTGATTACTCCGACAACTCGATCACGATCGACGGCGATGAGATCCGCGTCTGCGCTGAGCGCGACCCCGGCGACCTTCCTTGGGAAGAGATTGGCGTCGACGTTGTAGTTGAGTCAACCGGCTTCTTCACCAAGCGTGACGATGCTGCCAAGCACCTAACGGCAGGTGCGAAGAAGGTCGTCATCTCAGCGCCCGCCAGCGGTGAGGACCAGACGATCGTGCTCGGCGTCAACTTCGACCAGTACGACGCCGCCACGCAGGACGTGATCTCGAACGCCTCCTGCACGACCAACTGCCTCGCACCGATCGCCAAGGTCGCCAACGACACGGTTGGAATCAAGCACGGGCTGATGACGACGATTCACGCCTACACAGGCGATCAGGCTTTGCAGGACGGCCCGCACTCCGATCTGCGCCGCGCCCGCGCTGCAGCGGCCAACCTCGTTCCCACTTCAACTGGCGCCGCCAAAGCGGTCGCGCTGGTTCTGCCAGAGCTGAGCGGCAAACTGCACGGCTACGCGATCCGCGCCCCCGTTATCACCGGATCGGTCGTTGACCTGACATTTGAGGCCGAGCGAGCAACAACCGTTGAGGAGATCAACACCGCGCTGAAGGCCGCAGCAGAAGGGCCGATGAAGGGCATCCTTCGCTACACCGAGGACCCAATCGTCTCCTCTGACATCGTCGGCGACGCGCACAGCTCGATCGTTGACGGCCTGCTGACGAGCGTGATTGACGACACCTTGGTCAAGATCGTCAGCTGGTACGACAACGAGTGGGGCTACTCGAACCGCGTTGTTGACCTGGTTCAAAAGCTTCTCTAACGACCGGTGCGCACGCTTGACGAGATTGACGTCGTCGGGCGAACGGTCTTTGTGCGCGTTGATTTCAACGTGCCGCTCGACGCTAACGGCCACGTAACCGACGATGCGCGGATCCGCGCCGCGCTGCCGACGCTGAAGTATCTGCTCGAAAGAGACTGCGCTCTGGTGCTCGCTTCTCACCTCGGCCGCCCCGACGGAGTTGACCCGAGCTGCTCGCTGCAGCCAGCCGCCGACCGGCTGACCGAGCTGACCGGCTGGCGCGTGAAGCTTGCGCGCTCCGTCGTCGGTGACGAGGTGCAGGTGATCGCTGAGGGGTTAGCGCCAGGCGAGATCCTGATGCTCGAGAACGTCCGCTTTGAGAATGGCGAAACGAAGAACGACGCGTCGCTGGCCGAAGCCTACGCTGCGCTCGCCGACGTCTACGTTGACGACGCCTTCGGCGCTTCTCACCGTGCCCACGCATCAAACGTCGGCATCGTCGATCAGATCGAAATTAGTGCCGCTGGGCTGCTGCTGCAGCGCGAGGTGGAAACGATTGAGACGATCCTGGCCGACCCGCCACGCCCGCTTGTAGCGATCGTCGGCGGTTCCAAGGTAACCGACAAGATCGGCGTTCTAAACGCCTTCCTCGAGCGCGCCGACGCGATCCTGATCGGCGGCGCGATGTGCTTTCCGTTCTTTACTGCTCAAGGCCACGAGATCGGTAACTCGCTCTGCTCAGATGACGACATTGAGCCAGCGCGAGGCGTCTTGGCCGAAGCCGAAAAGCGGGGAACCAAGTTGCTGCTGCCTACCGACCTCGTGATCGGCAAGGAGTTCAGCGCCGAGACAGAGATTCGCGAGCTTGACGGAATTGACGTTCCGGAGGGTTGGATGGGGCTCGACATTGGGCCGGGGAGCGCTGCCGCATACGCTGAACTGATCGCCACCGCTGGCAGCGTCTTCTGGAACGGGCCGATGGGCGCCTTCGAGATGGAGCCTTTCGCGGCCGGCACGCGCACCGTCGCCGAAGCCGTTGCCGCATGCCCTGGCACGAGCGTTGTCGGTGGCGGAGACAGCGCTGCCGCACTGGCTCAGTTTGGGCTCGAAGATCGCGTCACCCACCTTTCAACCGGGGGAGGGGCGACACTTGAACTGATCGAGGGAGCCAAGCTCCCCGCCGTGGAGGCATTGTCATGAGAACACCGCTAATCGCAGGTAACTGGAAGATGCACAAGACGATCGCTGAGTCTGAGCGCTTCATCTCCGGCTTGTTACCGCTGCTGTACGCGGCCGACGGAGTTGAGGTTGGGATCTGCGTTCCCTACACCGACCTGCAGGCGATGGTCGATTCGACTCGCGGTTCGCGCGTCGAGGTTTACGCCCAGAACATGCATGAAGCACCGGAGGGTGCCTTCACCGGCGAGATCAGCGCTGCGATGCTCAGCGAGATCGACGTTCACGGCGTTGTGCTCGGCCACTCTGAGCGTCGCGAATACTTCAACGAGACCGACGCCGTCCTTGCTGAAAAGCTGCTCGCGGCCCGCAAGGCTGGGCTCGCTGCAATTCTCTGCGTCGGTGAGACCGAACAGCAGCGCGCCGACGACGAGACTGAGGCTGTGCTCACGAGCCAGCTAGACCGCGGGCTCGCGCTGATCGACGCTGAGGCGCTCGCCGCGCTCGTAATCGCTTACGAGCCGATCTGGGCGATCGGCACCGGCGCCGTAGCAACAGCGGAGCAGGCACAAGCTGCTTGCGCTTTCATCCGCTCGCGCGTTGCCGCAATTGACGCCGCAGCGAGCGAGTCTGTGCGCGTCCTTTACGGCGGCTCGGTCAAGGCCGATAACGCAGCCGAACTTCTGGCTTTGCCTGATGTGGACGGCGCACTCGTTGGCGGTGCATCGCTGGAGCCTGAATCGTTCGCAGCGATCGTCGGGTCGGTAGCCAGTTGAGCGACGCGGCCCCCGCTGCCTGCCTCGTGATCCTTGACGGCTGGGGCTTGGCTCCGGCCGGGCCGGGTAACGCGGTTGAGCTGGCGCAGACGCCGGTCTTTGACGCGCTCTGGCAGCAGTACCCACACACCGAGCTGACGGCCTGCGGCCGGGCCGTAGGGCTCCCCGACGGGCAGATGGGCAACAGCGAGGTCGGACACCTAAACCTTGGCGCCGGCTCCGTCATTCGCCAAGACCTAACGCGGATCGACGACGCGCTCGCCGACGGACTCTTCGACGAAAACCCGGTGCTGATCAACGCGATGCGCTCCAGCGGCCGCGTCCATCTGATTGGCTTGGTCAGCGACGGCGGCGTTCACTCCAGCTTCGAGGT
>Ga0194038_1000965_pt1 | contig 12514 bp, 13 predicted proteins | sample JunL226m_MetaG_FD_148630 | JGI IMG/M metagenome (GOLD analysis project Ga0194038, IMG submission 148630) | Anoxic zone freshwater microbial communities from boreal shield lake in IISD Experimental Lakes Area, Ontario, Canada - Jun2016-L227-6m | ecosystem: Environmental > Aquatic > Freshwater >...
GTAGGAGTTACGAGCAACTTTTGCGAACTCATTAGCTACTCTTTTTTGCAGAAAGAGAAATGGGCTGTACAGAGGTATTGAGCTCTTTCACAATTTTGCTGAGGTACTGGCCATAACTATTTTTACTTAGCTGTGAGGCCACTTTGAGAACAGCTTCAGCACTAATCCACCCCTGACGATAAGCAATCTCTTCTGGACAAGCCACCATTAAACCCTGGCGCTTTTGGAGAGTAGCAATGAATCCAGCGGCATCTAATAAAGAATCATGCGTACCAGTATCCAACCAGGCAAAGCCACGACCCATAATTTCTACACTGAGTTCGTTCTTATCCAAGTAAACACGATTGACATCGGTAATCTCGAGCTCACCGCGGGCGCTAGGCTTAATAGAGGAAGCAATGTCGCAAACTTGATTGTCATAGAAATACAAGCCTGTTACTGCATAATTGCTTCTTGGGTTTAAAGGTTTCTCTTCAATCGAGAGCGCCTTGTAATCTTTATCAAACTCCACGACACCATAGCGTTCAGGATCGTTCACGTGATAGGCAAATACTGTTGCCCCAACACTTCTATCATCTGCGCTATTAAGCTGATCAACCAATTCATGACCATAGAAAATATTGTCCCCAAGAACTAAAGCGCTGGGATGATTACCAACGAAATTTTTTCCTAGTGAGAACGCTTGTGCCAAGCCATCAGGAGAAGGCTGAACGCAATACTCAATATTCAATCCCCACTGAGAACCATCACCTAAGAGCTCAGAAAAACGCGGAGTATCGTGTGGTGTTGAGATCAATAAAATATCCCGAATGCCTGCCAGCATTAAGGTACTCAATGGGTAGTACACCATTGGCTTATCGTAGACCGGCATCAATTGTTTAGAGACTGCTTGAGTCACGGGATAAAGACGGGTGCCAGAGCCCCCGGCCAAAATAATTCCCTTACGATTCACCGCCATAATTTTACCTTTTAAATAATCCCATCTTTTGCAAGCTTGCTAACGTAAGACCGAACTTGTAAATCCCAGGCCTCGCTCCAATGCTGCAATTTTGACATATCGCCACTCTGCTCTAGGGCAAGCTGTAGCTTAGCGTTATCCATCCGTGAATTCATGGGTCTAGGGGCTGGTAATGGGTACTCTATAGCCAAAATCGGCTTGATGGCTGCTGGGCTAGCTTTTAACTTAACTCCTGCATCTAAGGCTGCCTGGGTTGCTACTTTTGCTAACCCATGCCATGTTGTCTCACCAGAAGGAACTGCATGATAGATGCCCGAAGAAAATGTTCTGAGCTGAATTTGCTGATCTAGAGCCAAATCTAAACTGACCCGAGCTAACCAATCCGCACTCGTTGGAATCCCATGCTGATCATGAATTACCTTTAATGCATCGCGCTCCTTTGCCAAGCGCAAGATTGTACGAATGAAATTCCCACCTTCACCATAAACCCAACTGGTACGGAAAATGGCAAACTGTCCGGAAGATGAACTCGCAAAAATACTCTCAATCGCTTCTTCACCTACTGCTTTGCTCTGACCATAAATTCCCAAAGGATTGCGAGGATCCGCCTCAATATAGACGCCTTGTTTATTTCCATCAAATACATAATCCGTGGAGTAATGTAGAAAGGTAGCGCCATGAGCAGCTGCATAGAGCGCCATCAACTCAGGCGCTTTTGCATTGATGGCATAAGCTAAGTCTGCTTCAGATTCGGCTTTATCCACTGCGGTGTAGGCAGCAGCATTAATAATGAGATTCGGCTTGGATTGATTTAGCAGCCTACTAAGTGCGTCAGGATTAGCCAAGTCACATTGATCTCGCCCAATCAATTGAACTTGATTTTCAGTAGAGACATAAGCGTCTTCAAAAAGACTTTGAAATGCCTTTCCTAGTTGGCCATCCTTACCAAATATGAGGATATTCATTGATGTCGTTCTGAATAACTTAGTTGTACTGCTTCTGAACCCAGTCACGATAAGAGCCACTCACTACGCCCTCGATCCAAACGGGATTATCTAGATACCACTGAACTGTTTTGCGAATTCCGGTATCAAAAGTCTCTGCTGGGCGCCATCCAAGCTCTCGTTCCACTTTACTTGCGTCAATGGCATAACGACGATCATGACCGGGACGATCTTTAACGTAAGTAATTTGCTCTGCATAGGACTTGCCATCAGCGCGTGGCTTTAATTCATCCAAGATACTGCAAATAGTATTCACCACCTCTATATTGGCCTTTTCATTCCAGCCGCCAATGTTGTAGGTCTCACCCAATTTTCCTGCATCGAGTACTTTGCGTATCGCTGAGCAATGATCTCCAACATAGAGCCAATCGCGCACTTGCTGGCCGTCACCATAAATGGGTAATGGTTTGCTATTCAGCGCATTTAAAATCACTAAGGGAATTAATTTCTCCGGGAAGTGATAAGGGCCATAGTTATTGGAGCAATTGGTGGTTACCACCGGTAAGCCATAAGTATGGAACCAAGCGCGTACCAAATGATCAGATGATGCTTTTGAAGCTGAGTAAGGACTATTAGGCTCATAGGAATTAAGCTCAGAGAAGGCGGGATCCGTTGGCGAGAGAGATCCATAAACCTCATCCGTAGATACATGATGAAATCGAAATTGTTCCTTCGATGGACCCTCAAGGCTATTCCAATATTCACGAGCGCACTCGAGCAAATTGAATGTACCCACTATATTCGTTTGAATAAATTCTGCAGGGCCATGAATAGATCGATCCACATGACTTTCAGCGGCAAAGTTAATAATGGCCCGTGGGTTGTATTTGACGAGCAATTCCTTAACTAAAACTTGATCGCCGATATCTCCATGCACAAAGACATGGCGAGGATCATCCCTTAATGACTCAAGAGTAGCTAAATTACCAGCATAGGTCAACTTATCAAGATTGATCACCCCTTCATTGCTGGGTAGCTTTAGCCAGTCAAGTACAAAATTGCTGCCAATGAAGCCGGCACCGCCTGTAATTAGAATCATTAAAACCTTCTATTTAAAATAGCCCTAGATTATGATTATGCACAATAGAGAGGTAAATCTCAAAGTTAAATCCGCTTTAATTATAAAGATAAGCAAATTTTTTCGTAACTTTCATTAATTAGGTGATATGCCCAATGCGCAAAGTCGTTCTCTTTAGAATTAGCAGTAAGGGATACCCCAAGGTGAAAGTTGAGGGAATTAATAAATATGACTCCCTTGACAACCTAACTAAAGTATTTAAAGGCTGGGAGTTTATCTGCATAGCAGATAATTGTGATGAAGAGCTAGTTTCTCGACTAAAGCTGAACTATAGTTTTAATCAACTCATTGAAACCAAACTTGGCAATCCAGGTTCATTCTGGAAGTTATATGAAATCGCGCTAGAGAATTGCAATGACGATGACATCTTTTATTTCGTAGAAGATGATTATCTGCATTTACCAGATGCTCCAGAAGCAATAGAGGAGGGCCTGAAGTATTTTGATTACGTCACTCTCTATGACCACCCAGATAAGTACAATTTAAGCTTAGGTCCAAAAAATCCTTTTGCAAAGCTAAATCGTTACTCTGAATCTACAGAGATAGTTTACGGTGATACGAAAATTTGGCGAACTTCAAATTCCACAACAATGACGCTAGCCCTAACGGGGAGGACTTTAAAAGCTGATGCTGATATCTGGTCGATCACTAAATCAGCCAAAAAAGATTTTGATTTTGAAATCTTTTGCATTCTTACAAAGCAACCACTTATATTAAAATCTAAAATCATCAAACAACTACCAAAACGCTTAAGGTTTTTAAGTAAGCCAAGAAGATATTTAGGCATATGCATTCCGGGGCTGTCGCTCCACTTAGAGCAAGCTTACTTAAAGTTTAGCGAAGCTAAACGCTTTGCCCTACCCGATCAAAGTATTTTTTCCAATTGAAAATTCTTACTTAAAGCAATGAAATATAAAATATTAGATGTATTTTTGTTCTATAACGAGCTAGAGCTCTTAAAATCGAGGCTTGAATACCTTGGTCCACTGGTCGATCAATTTATTATCGCAGAAGCTAATATTGATTTTTCAGGGAAAAATAAAGAATTTATTTTGAGTGAAGAAATGATTAACACGCTTCCATATTCTGAAAAAATAGTTTATCACAGAGAATTTATTAGCCTGAATTCTGTATCGTGGCTATACAAAAAGATGAAGTATTTTCGCAAAAAGAATAGGCTTTTATGGAAAATTCAGGACGCCCAAAGAAATTCAACTCTAAAACCTTTAAAAGAGTTCAATGGCAACGATGTCGTTATATTCAGCGATTTGGATGAATTTCCAAGTGAAGATGCGCTTAGAAAAGGCCTGGATTTACTTAAAGATCAAAGAAACCGCTTAGCCTATAGCTGTGATCAGGTTTTTTATTATGGCAATTTAAATAACGCTACTCCCAGTGAAAAATTCTACGGATCTGCAATTACGAGTCTACGCACTTTTAGAGATTACTTGCCACATAAAATACGGAGTAGCAAAAATGATCTCCCACACATACCAAACGGAGGATGGCATTTTTCCTACTTTATGGACGATCAAAAAATCCTTAATAAAATTAATGCTATTGCTGACGTGGAAAACTTAACTGCTTATAAGCAAATTACCAAGGAAGAGATCCGAGAAAAAATTGATTCCCATGTAGATCTGTTTGACCGGCAAGTAAAACTATCGAATGCGGAAAAATGTCTAGTTCCAACCCGTTTACTCGACATTCTTAAGAAATATCTTCCATCTTCATGCCTATAAGATGATCATTTTTTTTGAGGGTGGCCGGCTAGGAAACCAACTATTCCAATATTGCGGGCTAAAAAAGATTTGTCCAGGCGATGAGATTTACATCTATGGAATGCAATCTTTGAAAAATAATTTTGCGGGTGTAAATACATACGTTCCAATCCAATGCTTGACTATCTAGTCAGAAGAATTGGGCAAAAAAGATTTCACTACCTTTCTAAAAAATTAGGCATTATCGGTTTTATAGAAGAAAAAAAAGTCGGTGAGAGATCTGAATTTATTCGGACCCCTGGAATGCTAAAAAATGTTTACTTTTGCGAAACAATGTACTTCCAATCAGAGGATTTAATTGATCAAGTAACAGCCGCACAGCTTGGACCGAAGCCAGCAATTATGAATCGGGCAAAGTTAATTACTCAAAAGATTCCGGAACATTTCAACGAAAAGTATTTTGTGCATATTAGACGAGGAGACTATGCAACCTTTCCCTATCCAAATGCCTCGGCGATGCTATCAATGGAATGGTTTTCCAGGCAGATGGACTCAGTCAGAAAAAATAGTAAGGCGCCTTATTTCATCATAGTTACAGACGATGTTGAGTACGCCAAAAAGTATTTTGGCGCCATGAATGATGTCTACGTTTCAACCGAAAGCGAAGAGGTAGATCTGGGCCTCATGAGCATGTGTGAAGGAGGCATTCTTTCGGCGAGTTCATTTGCTTGGTGGGGAGCCTACTTAGCTCGAAGGAACAATCCCAACGCTCTTTTTATTGCGCCAAAGTACTGGTGGGGATTTCCGCTTGGGAAATGGATGCCGCCAAATATCAAAACAAGCTGGATAGAGTATGTGGAGACTTCTTAATACACGGCGCACTATTTAATGATGTCTTTATATGATGTGATGGCAATAATGAAAGCAATAAAGAAGATCATTGATTCAAAGTATTGCTTCCAGCTCATCTCTGCAAAGATACAAAAAATAAGCAAAGTACAGCTAATCGAGATTGATAGCAAATTAAGCTGATCTTTATGCTTCATTCCAAAGTAAATATTTAGAACTAAGGCAGAAATGAGAATGATTAAGCCCGGGAGTCCAAAAGCTAAACCATAGTCAATCCAACCGCTATGCGTCTGCCCCTTATGACCATGCTCAATACCGGCAAAATCTTGCATACCGTCAAAAGAGTGATTGATTGAACCATACCCAAGTGGGTGTTGCCAGATCAACCTTAAGCCCACAGTTGCCCAGGCTACCCTAGAATAAGTATTTGTTTCAACTGGTACGCCCTTGCTATTAAGAGGATATACCGGCTCTCCTTCAACTTGATTCCATTGTTTGTGCTTATCAATATCAATGGCCACCTTTACATCATCATAAATATTTGACCAACCAGTACTAGCATATTTATTGTGAATCATGAAGGATGTTGCTAGCACTGTAAACAAAACAAATACAGATATGTACACTGACGATCTTTTTATGTGTCCTCTTATTGCATTAATTAAAAAAATAATAATTAATGCAAATAATAAAATAACAACAATTAGCATTCCGTTTTTAGTTCTAGAAATAATTGCTGAAACCAGCACCAAAACAATCCCAAGAAACCAAAAAATAATTTTTCTAATTTTATTGGGGTAATGATTACACTTGAATAAGTAAACTAATTGCCCAACCGATACAGCTGCAGCGATTCCACCAAAATAGGCTGTTTCAATCTTAGTGAAAAAAAATCTTGAGAATTGACTTGGTAATACAAGCCCATGATTTAAAACACTTGCATAAACGTACGATCCAAGATTAATTAAGGGGGTTGAAAAAAGGGCGCAGTACACATACTTACACAGTGGCGAATATTTTCTTAAGGCAATGCCCAGCCCAACTCCCATTATTGCCCCGAGAAAAGTCCGCACCCAAAGGGATTTAATTTCAGAAAACTCTAACTCGCTATTTAATGAAAAAAAACTCCAATGTATTGCAACCCATATAAAAAGACTAAATAAGATGTAGAGTGGCAAATTTGCTGGTCTAAGCGGATAGATTAATTGTAAGTTTTTCCTTAAGAGAAATCCCGATGAAATGGCTCCAATTATCAATAAGAGATGTCTAAATGCGATAGTCTCCGGTACAACCCAGATAAACAGTAGCGCGCATGAACTAAAGACAGTTACATTAGCAAGGCTTCTTTCGCTCAACTTCGTATTCATACTTTATATCCTAATATTAACCATATCTTTAACCCCCAATATACTTTGCGCATTCTCCAAGAAAATCTGATTTTTTTAAATAGCAGCTGAGCAAGTGCGTTTTGATGCTTAGCTCGGAGAGAACTACACAATTCATAAGCATCAATACCCTTTAAATACTTCGCTGGAATCAGATTAAAAAATTCATCCAGCTTTTTTTCGGTAAGAACTTTATCAAAATTAAAGAACCCATGAAATCCAAACGCTTCATGCCACTCTGAACGCTCAACTGCAAACTGTTCAGCAATTTCAGTAGGAGCAAATTGAATGCCACATTCCTTTTCAAGGAAAGCCCGGTTGTCACAGCAAATGCAATAGTCCTCTGGATGTTTTTTAATAAATTTTGGTTGCTGAATTGCATGCAAAAGCTTTACTGAGCGCAGCGAGAATCCGCCATTACCTACAGGAGTTTCAGGGTGATGTGGCCATACTGGGCCTATATAGTCATAATCCAGAAATTTATTTTGCCAAAGATTAGGGTGCGTAATAAAACTGTCCCATTGAATGATTAAGACATGTGATCCTGTTACATGCTGACTAATTCCAGTCAATATTAGGTCAGAATAGTCCTCGGTGCTTCGCATGGCTGGAGCTTGAACATACTCAATATCTGATCTTTTGTTTTCTATCAGATCGATATTTGTTAGAAGCACTACTTTAGCAAAGCGAGTACCCCTTAGGCATTGATCAATTGCCCAATGTGCCAGTTCGGGAACTCTCGTTTCGACGCAGAGTAGAGTCACATTGGATAAATTAAGCATGATGCATGATCGAGGTCGATCTAGTTAAATGAGGCTCATCAAGACGCTTAACTTAAATTGCACCTTCTTAAGGACGCGCTTAACCGTTCTCCACAACCTCGACGAAACACTCTTATTGGAAAGTCCAAAATCTCCCCAACTTTCCCAATTAGATTGGTATACAACCCCCAAATAATCATGGGCCAAATTCTCCTCTTTGTAACCTAAGACTTGGTGTGCCCACAACTGATGCTCGTAGTGGTAATGCATAAATAATTGCTCACGAGGATAAATTGGAATCGCGCGGAAATTGATCAGCGATTCACCATACCAAGTAAATTCAGAACCGCAAAATAATACGGCATCCAAGAAGCTCATATGATTAGGGGTCAAATAATTCTGATCTAAAGATTCCCAAACTTTTTTACTCCATAAAAATGGAGCGTAGCCAAAGTCATAAGTTACCCCTTTGCGGCCTAGTGCGGCCTTGATGGGCTCCCGGTCAGCTAAAAAGTGCTGGCGAATCTTTTTTGGCCCGAATCTTTCGGTAGCTTGAAGAACGTCACGCCCCTCATGAATAATCGAGTAAGGAACATCATCATTGAAAATGAAATCGTTCTCATCAAAATCACGGATAAAGATACAGTCTGAATCTAATACCAAATAGTTTTCTGAAATACCCAATCTCCAGAACTCAGACTTAATGACCTGTTGCCTTAAGCCACCACGAATTTCATAAAGTTGATGTATATTTAATTTTGAATTAGCAATAATGATATCTTTTTCATCAAAAATAGTGACGTCAAAGTCTTTTAAATAATCTCTGAATAAATCAACATCTTCAGCTGGAACTGAAATATAAAAAGGGATATTCGCCTTATTATGCTTTTGGATACTTTGCGCAAGCTTCACCGTTCTTTTTAAATCTTTGCGGAAGGTGCAGCAATAAAGAACAAAATTCAGCATATTTATCTTAAAGAGTGATGGTTTGAAGAGCTAGTGGGGTTTTGCACATTATTTAAGATTGTAGCGACTGCCTGATTCACCCCAATAGGATGGCCATTGGGTACAGCTAATTGCTTTTGCTCCCAGTCCAACCAGATTCTTTCTAGAGCCATATCGATACCTTCAGCATCTCCATCATGACTTAAATAGCCACCGCGCTCAGATAGCATTTGATCTAACTGTTGATTGCGATGAGTTATTCCCCAAATTGGGCGCCCGGTCCATAGGTACTCATAGAACTTAGATGGGATATATTCCGCGCACCATTCATCATTGCCATGCAACAGAATTAAGACATCTGCTTCTTGCATTTTCTCGACCACCCTCTCCCGTCCAGACATACCGGACATGGGATCTTTTTCAAGCCTGCCATGAGCTAGCAATACATCCTCGAAGCCAAACTGATTGATTGCATCAACTGTTAGAGCATCTAAAGGTGCACCATAAGCATGTATACGAATATGTTCGCGTGCGTGTGGAAATTTTTTTAATAGGGCATTTACAGCATTCAAAATTGTTGAAAGCGATCGGTCTTTTGCAAGAGATCCAAAATGACACAAATTGAGAGTGTCGCTATAGGCATGGGAATTCGCAGATGCTGAACCTCCAGGAGGATTGGCCCCCGGAAGCACCATCAATCCATGGGCATTCCCTGGTGTATTCAAATTCACATTTCGCGCTTTAGCATAATGTAAAGCGCCATCAGTAAACCACCATACAAAATCAGCATGGCGAATGATGTTCTTTTCTAAGAATTGCCGAAATTGTGCATCCCGATTGCTTGGTTTTTCTGAGCCCTCATCTGCAGGACTTTTACGAATAACTAATGGATCATGTATCTCGACAATCCATTTCACACCCGTTGCCTTTTTTAACCATAAGCCAGCCAAATGAGCAGACCATGCACCACCCGTGGAATAAACCACATCTACCTTACCAGCATGAATCAATTTAAGCCCATGAATAAAGGCTGGCATAGCCCAAGACCACTGACTTGAGTAGCCAAGAAAGAGTTTCTCTAGGCCAATCAATGGGGCCAATAGAATTGAAATAGTTCTAGTCAATATTTTGTATAAAGCCCCACGACCATACTGATTAGCTATCCAGTGGCGAAAATCAAACCGAAACGCGGCAGGACCCCAAGCTAAAAACTGATGATGGGGAAAGCGTTGGTCTTTAATCCCGGTAATGGCACTAAATACAATGGGATTTATCCCAGCATCAAGTAAATAGGGAATCTTGTCAGTAATAGTTTGACTTGCAGCGCGGCCATCCATATTGAAGCCGTGCGACAGAATCAACCATCTATTTGCTAATGAGTGAGTTTCTAATTTTTCTATCAAAATATCTTCAGAAACTGAAAGCTAGTTGCCGGCGACGATGGACATTACAGCCATTCGTACCGCAATACCAAAGGTAACTTGATTGAGTATGACTGACTGTGGACCATCGGCGACTATAGAGTCAATTTCAACACCACGATTCATGGGGCCAGGATGCATCACGATGGCATCTGATTTTGCCAAAGCCAAACGCGTAGGGGTGAGACCGTATTGTGTAAAGAAGGCATCGCCTTCCGGCACTTGACCGGCTTCCATGCGTTCTTTCTGGATACGAAGCGTCATCACTACATCAGCATCCTTTAGGCCTTCCTCCATGCTATGGAAAACCTTCACACCCAGCATGTCGAGATCGCTTGGTAGTAGACTTTCAGGACCAATCACACGAATTTCTTCACACCCTAATGTGGTTAATGCGTGAATATTCGATTTAGCCACGCGGCTATGAACAATGTCCCCAACTATCGCCACTTTTAAGCCTTTGAAATTCTGTTTAAAGTGGCGCATTGTATACATATCCAGCAAACCTTGAGTTGGATGCTGATTACTACCATCGCCGGCATTGATCACATGGACATGCCCTGGCACATGATTTGCAATTTCAATCGGCGCTTTAGAAACACCATGACGCACTACAAATATATCCGCCTGCATTGCTACCAAGTTATCAATTGTATCCAGCAAACTCTCTCCTTTAGCAGTGGAGGATGTGGAAATATCCAAATTAATGACGTCGGCGGATAAACGTTTCGCTGCAATTTCAAAAGTAGTGCGAGTGCGAGTCGAATTTTCAAAGAAGAGATTGAAAACGCTCTTACCACGCAGTAACGGAACTTTTTTGACTTCACGTGAAGGATCGGTAATACTGACAAACTGCTTTGCAGTGTCCAAAATATGAAGAATTTGCTCTTTTGGGAGGCCCTCAAGGGTAAGAAGGTGCGTTAACTCCCCAGCTGCATTAAATTGGTTCACTAAGTTCATTCTTCACGATCCTCAAGCTGAAAGCTGAACTTGCCAGCCGTATCTTTTGCTAATACTAGTATTTGCTCTTCTGGAATCTGAATCTCTTCACCCACAAAATTGGCGCATACCGGTAGCTCACGTCTACCTCGATCTGCCAAGACCATTAAATCCACTTGCGCCGGTCTACCAAAATCAAATAACTCATTGAGCGCCGCTCTGACTGTTCTGCCAGTAAACAATACGTCGTCAATCAAGATCACGTGCGCACCATTGACATCAAAAGGCAAATCGGTAGACATGGTACTAGCCGTTCGTAGGGCCGTCATACCCTTCTCAGCATAATCATCTCGGTGAAAGGCCACATTAATCACACCGTAATGAGGCAGGCCTAAATCTTGGGCTAAACGCTGAGCAATCCAAGCGCCCCCCATAGCAAGGCCAGCAAGCTCAAAAGGGCCAGACTGGAGCCTTTGGCGCAAGGCATCTAACAGCTTGATGTACGAAGATTCTGCATTCATTCTTTAGTTCCGGTGCTTATTCATTTCAATTTCTAATCGATCGTCTTTACCGCAAGCTCTGCGAAATATTGCTCTAAAATTAATGCTGCAGAATGTGCATCTAGATTGTCGTTCATATCGGCATCGCCCTCTAAAACCACCGAGCTATACCTCTCATCTACCCAATCAACCGGCAAATTGAAGCGTCCATGGAGTTGATTACCAAAACGCTTTGATTTAGCGGTCATCTCATGCTCAGCACCATCGGGATGCGTCGGCAGGCCAACTACGAGTTGATTCGGCTGCCATTCGGCGAGGAGTCGTTCAATTTCTTGAAAAAGGACATTGGCATTTACCGCAGCAATTGTCTTTAATGCTTGTCCTGCTCTGGTTACCGAATTACCTACCGCCACGCCTACTCGGCGAGTTCCATAATCAAATGCCATCACCGTCACCGGTTTAAGCATGCCCCGCCTCGCCTGATAAATGAGATAGGTCAAAGCCCAAATGGCTCATGGCCCTTTCATAGCGCTGACTAGATGGGGTATCAAATATGATGTCAGCCATTTGCTGACGCGAGAGGGGGACATTCATCCAGCCATTTAAGGTGATTTCTTCTTCAAGCTGACCAGCGCTCCACCCCGCATACCCCAAAGTCATTAAAAACTTTTTGGGCCCAGTACCCGAAGCCACGGCCTCAAGAACATCCTTTGAAGTAGTCATGGTTAATCCACCAGGTATTACCAAGGAAGAGCTATATGCAGTATTCGGCTCGGGCTCATGCAGAACAAAGCCACGCTCAACTTGAACTGGCCCTCCAAAATAAACTGGCTGTTCTAGTAATGGGGCAATTTCCAATTTGAGTTCAATTTTGTCAAAGAGGGTAGCCAAGTCAACTTCGGTTGGTCTATTCACCACCAAGCCCATTGCCCCTCTTTCGGTGTGTTCAAACA
>Ga0194038_1000967_pt1 | contig 12512 bp, 10 predicted proteins | sample JunL226m_MetaG_FD_148630 | JGI IMG/M metagenome (GOLD analysis project Ga0194038, IMG submission 148630) | Anoxic zone freshwater microbial communities from boreal shield lake in IISD Experimental Lakes Area, Ontario, Canada - Jun2016-L227-6m | ecosystem: Environmental > Aquatic > Freshwater >...
CAGCTCGCTGCTCCAGATATCCGTGGTCAATATCCGCGCTTGGGGAACCCAGTTGGCATAAACCTCTACCAGCGCACTTCGCGCCTTCAGGCCGCTTTCGGTTTGCCTGGAGCCAATCAGAATCCGGTCCGGCTGCTCCAAATCCTTGATGGCAGTGCCTTCCGCCAGAAACTCGGGATTTGAAAGGACTTCAAAGCGAACGCCACTATGAGTCGAGAAAAGAATCCGCTCCATGGCCTGGGCTGTTCGAACCGGAAGGGTACTCTTTTCAACAATGATCTTATCGGAAGTGGCGCATTCCAGAATCTGCCGCGCAGTTTTTTCCCAGTACTGAAGATCAGCGGCCATGCCGGCCCCGACCCCGAAGGTTTTGGTCGGGGTGTTTACGCTGACAAAAATAATGTCTGATTCCTGAATTCCCTTTTCTATATCAGTGCTGAAGAAAAGATTTCGGCCCCTGGCGGACTTAACAATTTCATCCAGACCCGGCTCGTAAATCGGCAAACTATCCGAATTCCACTGAGCAATCCGATCCGGATTGATATCCACAATGGTCACCCGATACTGGGGACATTTATGGGCGATCATCGCCATGGTAGGTCCGCCAACATAGCCGGCGCCAATGCACAATATCTGTCGGGTAAAATGAGGGGTCATATCAGTTTGCTTCATTATCAAAAACTCCGATTTAAGGTAAAGATGTTGCGTTTTCGGCCACGTCCTGATCAGGCCGGGGATATATTTCACTTTCCAGAATCGCCAGTCGCTGGGTGAGTGCGCGAATTTTACGCTCCTGCTCGGAGCGTTTCAAGTCCATGGTTAACATTTTGATCAGGATAAGACCCATCCCGATAACAATCAATAAGGTCGGCGGATAATGAATCCCCAACATCCCGCCGATCCAGTCAATCAATCGCGGATAGGCTCCGAAGGCCATACTTGCCGCAGCAACCGCCAGCCACCAGACTGCATGGGTTACCATTAAATGGTTTTTTCGCACCAGAACAAGGATGGCAAGCGCAACGCCAATGCCTATCCCAAAAGATGTCAGTTGAGAAACTGGGAACACAGTGTTATCCAATCTCGGACCGATATCTGGATGCGGCTGGCATACCCGCTTTGGAAAGGCATAAAATAATGGTGACCACAAGATACCGAAATACATCCCACCATGATGAAAAGACCCGTGAATGCCCGGATGATCGTGGACACATCGTAACCGGAACTTCCAGGATGCGGAATCCGGCCTTACTCAGCGCCAGGAGAATCCCGATATCCTGATAATCCAGAAGCGCCGTATCGGACGTCATCAGTTTCGATATGGCGGCAGCGTTATAGGCGCGAAACCCTGATGTCAAATCCCGAACACCCAGCCCAGTAATCCTGCGAAAAAACAGCCACGACAGTTTCCTTGGGATGCTTCCGCGTTCCGTGCAGGAGCCTATCACGACATCAGCCTGATTTGCCAGGATGGGGGCTATCAGTGCAGCAATGGACTCGGGCTGGTGCTGGCCGTCCGCATCAATGGTAACCGCAATTTCAAATTGATGCTGATTGGCATAACGAATTCCGGTGCGCGTCGCCCCCCATGCCCCCAAAGACAGCAGAAGCGGCAGCACTTTGGCGCCTTCTTCGCGTGCAGCCCTTGCCGTAGAATCCGAACTGGCGTCATCAATCACCACGATTTCACAGGTTATGGCTTCCCTGACCCCCTGAATCACTTCCCGAATGTTCTTTTCTTCATTTAAGGCTGGAATCAGAACCGCCAATTTATTTTTCATTCATTTGCCGCCTGGATGCAATTAATATCATGTTGTTGACTTCAGCGCCTTCAAAGTCTCATGATATAACAAAATAATCTCCTGTGCAACATGATCAATTTGAAAAACCTTCCGAAACCTTTCCAGCGCAGATTGTCCCATAAACAACTTCAGCTCCGGCAAACTAAAAAGCTTTCTTAACGCCCCTGCAAGCAGAACCGGATCATCCGGCGGAACCAGAAAACCAGTGATGCCGTCTTCGACCACCCATCCAATACCGGAGCCCGGGATATTGCTGGCGACAACCGGTTTTCCGTACCGCATAGCTTCCAGAAGCACCAGGCCGAAAGCCTCGGTCCTCTCAATTGATGGCAAACACAGGCAGTCACAGGAAAAAATGAGGGCGTGAAGATCCGATTCCGGTAAAGATCCAAGCAGCGACACTTTTGATAGACCGAGAGCGTGAATTCGCCTTTGAAGACTAAATTCGCGCTCGCCATTGCCGACAATCAGAATCCGCGCATTCGGCAAGGCGGTTGAAGCATCCAGCATGACTTCGTGTCCTTTATAGTACGTCAGCCGACCGATGACCAAGATTCTTCCCTCGGGCTGCCCCCAAACGGTTTCAGCCCGTCGCAGTCTGGCGTCATTCGGCTTTTTCAGGCGATCCGGATCCAGCCCCAGCGGAATAATATGACATTTGTCTTTAAAGTCAGCCAGCGCGCTGCTGGTGTTCAGATAGGATTGCGACGTAGCGATAATGGACTGCGAGCGCCGCAGAAACAGCTTCTCTATGGGGCGATATAGTTGATATGCCAGGGCCATTCTTCGGTCGATAGCAGAAGGAACAACATCCGCATGCCAGTGAACGACCCAGGGCAATGCTCCGACAATGGACAAGGGCAGCGCCCAGAATGCGGAAGTGTTTGGAACATGAAAATGCAGAATATCCGGCCGGAACTCCTGAATGGCCTTTCTCATGGCGAAAATAAACGCAGGGCTGATTGGAACATACAACAGCGTCCCATAACAGGGTACCCGAAATAATGTTGTTTTTCGGTGACACGCCGGAACTGGTTCATGATGAATATCGTCATGAACCAGAGCTGCTGTCGTTACCCCGCCCCTTTCAAGGGCTGGGAGCAAATCACCAAGAAAGCTCTCGATTCCACCGGCTACCGGAGGAAAAAATTTACCTATATGAAGAATGCGCATGCGTGGGGTCAAATCTTTACCCTGAAAATACTTTTAAACCACGAATCACACGAAACATGTAGGGGCGACCGGCCGGTCGCCCTTCCGCCTTTGCGCCTTAGCGTGAGAAACAAAGCGCAGCCTTATGTGACGATAACAGGTTAATTCCTTTTTCAATCACTTTGTACTGATTAATGAATACCTGTTTCCAGACCACTGGCTCATTGTGAGGAAGCATCCCGAGCGTATATTGAGAAATAAAAAGCAGATTCCATACAATCAGGACGACCGAAATAAAACGAACTGTCAGCATCCATTTTTGAGCCTCTGAAAGAAGAACTGCAAGTCCTATCGCAAAAATGAAACTACAACTGACGTAGGCGCGATTTCCGAAACTGACGCCGAACCACCAACACCCCCATGCAGCATTCAGGTACCATTGCAGGACAAATGCTGTCAGTAATATAGCCCATATCTTCGGTTGTTTTCGGTAGAAAAGTCCCAGACCTGCCAAAGCCGGTAAAATGACAGGTGTCCAGCTTATCAGACCATGGTAAGCTGAGAAAAGCGTGTCCAACAAATGCGGAGAGAATAAATTAAACCCTTCACCTGAATAGGAATAGAGAATAAATTTCCCATATAAAATTCTCCAGACAATGAATTGAGGAATCAACGTTAATAAAAAAAACACGCCAAATAGAACCGCCTGTGTCATTCGCTTGAAAATGGAAGGCGCGACATTTGCGTTGAGTTTGAATATTCCAGACAATTCCATGACGATGAGAATTGAAAACAGAATATCCTGCGGACGGATCAAAGTCATTAAACCTGCTGTGATTCCAAGCAATATAACAGATCGATACGTTCTGTCGCTTATATCCTTTATCCACAAATAAGCAAAAAGAGATACGGCGAACAGTGACATGGCGTGTGTCATGGTCGGTTCAGTAGTTAGATAATATAACACATTGGTGGATAAAGTGACGAGTACTGTGGCAAACAATGCTTCTTTTCTCTGAAAGAAGTATAGAAGAATCTTATAAATCAATATCAGCCCGATCAGCCCGTAAATGATTGATCCCAGACCGATAAAGAACTGGTACAACATGGAGTAGCCATCCGGATCAAGCTTGATCCCAAAATTTTCCGATGTAATTGTCAGGATGTGCGCCACAAGAAAAAACGGTGTCCATAATATGGCCGGTCCAACAAAATATTTATTTGGAACGTGATCGGTCGCGGTTCTCAGGTATGGATCAGGAACCCCGTGCCCGAATTTGTTATATTCCAGAAACTCATTTGCGTAGTGAAGGTCTTTGTCCACAAATGCTGAACGCAGATGGGCATAATACCCCAGCCCGTCGGAACCAATAGCCCAACCAGTATAATGAATCTTGACAACTAAAAACAGCACCAGAAAAACTGCAAATACCAGTAGCAACTTTTTCGGTTCGTTAAAAATAACATTTTTCATGAAAGATTATAGATTCCGCGCATGTGTTTAATCAAAATTAACCCGTTCCTTTTCCACCACCAGCGGCCGCTTCAAGACCTGGGTGTGAATGGAACCAATGTATTCTCCAATGATTCCAATGAAAAAGAGTTGAACTGATCCAAAGAAGAATAATCCAATCACCAAAGGTGCAAAGCCCAATGTAAATATGTTCCAAAAAAACAGTTTAACCAGAAAATACCCAAAGGCCACAAGCAAGCTGAAAAACGCTACGGCAAAACCGGTCATCGTCGCCAACCGCAGCGGCACCTTGGAGTGGTTTGTTATGCCGAGCATGGCTATATCGTAGAGGGTGTAGAAGTTATTTTTGGTAAAGCCCCGGCGCCGGACTGGCTGGGTATATGGAATTTCCGCTCGCTCAAAACCGATATCGCAAATTAGTCCACGGAAATAAGGATAAGGATCATCAATCTGTCTCATAATTTCAATGACTTTCTGGTCATAAAGACCAAATCCTGTAAAATTCTTGATGAGACTAATTTCTGAAAGTTTGCCAATAAGGTTATAATAGGACTTGCGGACGGCGAAGAAAAAAGGGGATTCCTCACTTTTTTCCTTTACGCCGATAACGATTTTGTAGCCATTCTCCCACTTCCTGATGAAATCGGCAATCATCTCAGGAGGATCCTGTAAATCAGCAACAATACTGATTACCGCATCTCCCCTGGCCTGAACAAGACCGTGGCAGTGTGAGCGGATATGTCCAAAGTTTCTGGTGTTGACAATAATTTTTACCCGATTGTCATGAGCGACGATTTCTTTCAGAATTTCAACTGTCCGATCCGTTGATGCATTATCTATAAAAATGTGTTCATAGATAACATCCAATGACGACATCACTTTTAAAACGCGTTCATGAAGCTCCTGAACATTTTCTGCTTCATTATAACATGGAGTAACAATACTGATAGATTTTATGGCCATAGTATGGAAGATATCCTTTATCGTTTCAGATATAACAAAATATTTAGAACCGATGCATGTTCGGCAGTGTCTTGTACCACTGGATTGTTCGCAAAATGGACTCCTTGAGATCAATCGTCTCACTCAATTCCAAGTCAGTCCTGACCCTGTGGGTTGAAGGAACATAGCGTTCTGCTGGTTGACCCTGCACAGGCTCTCCGATGATAGCCACATTTACAGGATACTGAAAACAAGCGGCAACCGTTTTCGCCAACACGGCAATCGTTACATCACGTTCTGACCCGATATTGTACGCGAAGCAATTTGCTGCTCCACGAACCAAGACCGTCCAGAGCCAGATTGCCAGGTCAGCGGCATATAAATAGGAACGATAGGGTGTCCCATCACCATTAACCCGTATCAATCCACCCCTTAGCCCATCACGGATAAAATTGCCAATGGCGAAATGTGTATTCAGCGGTAAATATGGCCCCACAAATGCAAAGCAGCGTGCGATATTGGTATCAATGCCATAGTGTTTGGAATAGATAGCGCACAAAAGTTCCGATATCCGTTTTCCTTCGCTGTACGCTGACTGCGGATACTGCGTGTCAGGCGCACCGTTATAGTCTTCCGGGATATGGGTGATATCAGGCGGCTGCTTTCCATAGACAGCACCGGAGCTGATCAACAGGAATTTTTGCGCGCCGCAACAACTGGCGAATTCCAATGTGCGTCGTGTGCCGTCCACAATGGTGTCCAGCATCAAGAGCGGATTTTCATTGTTCAGGCTGGCGCTGGCTTCAGTTGCTGCGTGAATGATGTGAGAAAATTCACCTTCCGGAAACGCAAATGAACGAACATCACCGACATGAAGGTGAACCGATGGGTGAGTTGCAAGATGAGGGGCTTTGCTATGAAGAGCCGATGGATTTCGGGCAAGGACATGCGCTTCTGAATTTAGCTTTAGTTTATCACTAGCCCAAACAAAACTCTCCAGCAGCCAGCAGCCGAAAAAACCGGTTCCTCCAGTGATGAACAACCGCCGACCCCGCAACTCTTCCCACAAGCCTTTTGTATGGAGTAAAATATGTTCAAGATCGTCTGTTAATTTATTTTGCATAGTTTGATGTGTCGGGTTCGTATCATTTCAACGTCGTGAATTCCCTGTGCCAATGAATTGTCCGACGAATGGCGGTATCTATATCCATCGTGAGGCCAAGTCCAAAAGCTTTTTCCGCCAGACTAACGTCAGGAACAAATATTGATCTTTTTGCTGAAAAGTCATGGGACAGATTGACATGGATCGGCTGTGAATCACCAGTAATCCGAAGAATTTTCTCGGCCAAAGTTTTCAAAGTGATACCGGAGGGGCTACCAACATTGTATGTTGTTCCCGATCCGCCCCTGGCCAATATCGAAAGCATCCACCAAGCCATGTCCGCAGCATACATATAACTTCTCACCGTCCCGCCGTCCCCCAGAATGCGTATTGGCCCACCCATCAGGCTGTCGCGGATGAAGTTATTAATGGCCCATGGTCTGTCCAAATGCTGATACGGCCCGATGAAAGCAAATGGTCTTGCAGTCACGATAGGCAATCTTTGAAGATTGCGATAGGCTGCGCAAATGCTCTCGCCAAAACGATTGGCTTCGGCATATATCGTTTGCACAGAGGCGCAGTTGATGCCGGAAAAAACAGTTTCCGCCACATTGGACACACTCAAAGGCTGAGGTCCGTAAACCAGGCCGGAACTGATATTCAATACTCTTTGGAGTCGAGGTAGCCGTGACGCCGCTTCAAGAACAGCCCCTGTACCATGGGCGATAACCTGCATGACCCTAAGCGGGTCCGAGGCGTGAATCCTGTTGTCGGGTGTACCGGCGGCATGGATTATCCACTCAACATCTTCAGGGATATCCATAACGCTACGCACATCCTTCGCCACCAGCGAAATATCCTTTCTGCACAGCAGATGCGGCGCGTCAATATCCAATGTGTGAGGGTTTCTGGAAAGAAGCAAAAGCCTGATATTGAAACCATGCTCATCATTTAAAAAAGCGACAAGTTCAGCCAGCCATTTCCCCACAAACCCGGTTCCACCGGTGACAAGAATACAGGATTCACGAAGAACGTCAACGGTTGTCGCACTACCTGCGACAACCGTCCGTAAATCTTCTCGAACAAAATTCATCATACTCATGCACACCCCTTCTCCTTGCCCGCAAGTGCGGCCGCTACTTCCAAAATAAGATCCTCCTGTCCCGCCACTACTTTTCTTAGTCCAAGCTCGAAGAAAACCTCCCGCGGATCAACATCATATTCTTTTGAAATACGTTCTACATGCTTGGAAAAACCGGAAAAAACACCTGCCAGGGCGCTCACGATACTGATGGAGCTGATCCGGGGAATAACCGACAGGATTTCCCGATCCGCCAGATCACAGGCGTCAAGCAGTTTATAAAAATCAATCCCCGTTGAATAGCCCATTTTTTCAAGGACAGCAACAAGCACCTCAAGCTGCGTATTGCCTGCACCCGCCCCAAAGCCGCATGCAGTGCCATCAAGAATGGTTGCGCCGGCCCTGACCGCAGCAATCGAATTGGCGATACCCATACCCAGGTTGTTATGTGCATGGAACCCCACTTCAATATCCAAACGACCGACCAGCTCCCTGACTTTTTCTTCAACATCATCGGGCAGCAATGCCCCTGCAGAATCATAAAGCATCACCCCATCAGCGCCATAAGATTGCATTTTGTACGCTTCCTCAGCCAATACCTCTTTAGATGCCATATGAGACATCATCAGGGCGCCATAAACCTCCTTGCCCTTATTTCGGATAAAGCCGATGTGCCGCTGCGTGATATCCGCCTCAGTGCAGTGACTGCCGACACGGAACACGTCCACACCAATTTCCATGGCGAGTTTGATATCTTTGCTGATAGTTGCAAAGCCGGGCATAACGTGTACGCCAAGTTTGGTTTTAACAAGGTGCTTTCGGGCTGCTTCAAGAAGCGTAGCGTCATCGTGAAGGCTTTCTCCCACTTGAAGTGATGATGCTCCCAGGCCATTTCCATGTCCGACTTCTATGATGGGGATGTGCGCCGCCTCCGCCGCCGAAGCATAGGCTGCTATTTGTTTCACGGTGAGCTGATGCTTAACCGCGTGATTACCATCCCGAAGCGTCGGATCACTAATCAAAATTTTTGGCATTCATCGACCTCTTTCCATGAATTATGAATTACGAAGAAGCAATTCGTGATTCGAAATTCGTAATTGATCAAAACATCGCTTTGCATACTTTTCAGCGAATGCAATTGCCGCACAATTGATGATATCAAGGTTGCCGGCGTAACGTGGCAGGTAATCGCCAAGACCTAACACCTTCACCATAATGACGATACGATTGTTCTCCAGAGTCGGGGGCAGAATGATCTGATATCCTGGAACGTAGCTTTGGATGATATGAACCATGGCATCCACCTCAAGCCTAAGCGCTTCGATATTCGCTTGTCCCACCTTCGCGAAGATAGTAGTCTGCATATCAATGCAAGGGTTTGCAGGATTAATGATAAGAATTGCCTTGGTTTTTTCGCAACCGGAAAAATACTGTAGAGCACTTGACGTTGTATCAACATACTCGTCAATGTTCAGCCGGGTTGCAGGTCCGGCGCTTCGCGAGGCAATACTCGAAACGACTTCTATATAGTGAACATCAGGATGAGTCCGGGCTATGGCATACGCCATGGGCAGCGACGCCTGTCCGCCGCACGTAATCATGTTGACGTTTCGTTCGATCAGACAATCATCCAGATTAATGGCTGGAACACAGATTGCACCGATCTTGGCGGGGGTCATATCTATAACGGTCTTGCCCAGACCGTCCAGAACGGCCCAATGGCGTTTGTGATCAATGGCCGAGGTAGCATCAAAGACAATCTCGCAGCAATCAGGATCATTTACGATGGCTTCAATACTCTGATCCGAAGTACGCACTCCCAAGCTGCTCGCCTTGTGCATCCCTCCTGATGACATGTTACGCCCGATGAAAAGGGTGCATTCCAAATAGGGAGAGCGGAGTACCTTGATAAGGAGGTCCGTGCCGATATTGCCGCTGCCCAGTATTGCAACTTTTATTTTTTCAGAGGAAGAAGTCATTGTTTATTCAGTTCTTGTCAGCGATCTGATTATTCTGGTATTCCTCTTCCGGCAGAAAAGGAAACATGTGGTCGTAGGGCATGGAAACCATGGTACCATCATCCAGCATCTTTGATGCGACTCGCGGCTGCAGATATTGATCGGAGGGAGTTAACACTTCGCAGATTACAGGCCTTTTCATGGACATAACCAATTCAAGCTTCCCATCAAGCTCATCTATGGACCCAATCCGCACATAGTCTATGCCATAAGCATTACTGAGTATCTTCAAATCCGGAAAACTCACACCTGTTTCCTTATGCGTACCGATAAAGCGACCTTTCATAAAATTATTCTGAGTATGGCGAATGAGCAGATAACCATTATTACTGAGTACAATAAAACAGATGGGAAGCTTGTTGTGCCTGACGGTCTGAAGTTCCTGTATGTTGAATTGGAACGAGCCATCACCTGTGATACAGTAGATTTTTCTTCCGGCAGCGACAGCTACACCGGTCGCCGCCGGACAGTAGCCCATAGTCGAAAGGCCGCCGGTAATAATATGCCTCTGACCAAATTTTACCTTGAATGCCTGGGCGTGAACATGGAAGCAAGACCCCGTATCCACAACTACAACAGCATCGGATGGAAGCTTTTCCGAGAAAATACGCATGAAATGATAGGAATTGATACCATTTTTCTCTTCTTCATATACAGGTATATCGACAGGATATCGGTGCTTCCATAACTGTGTATGATCAATCCACTTTTCTCTTTTATTTCGCTGATCCGGTACTCTATCAAGCAGTGTTTTAAGGAATACGCCGGCATCTGCGTGAATCTTCACATCTGGAATTACAGAAGGTTTATTCAATTCAGAGGTATCGATATCCACCATAATTTTTTTAGCACGATGTGCAAAACCAGCGTAGTCATAACCGACCAAACCCACACCGAGCCTGCAACCGACAATAATCAGCAGATCGCAGTTCTGTATAGCGAAGTTTGCCGCCCGGTCGCCGTAGGTACCAGGATGGCCTACAAATAGCGATTGTTCAAACCCCATCAGATCCAAGCCCAGACGCGATGTTACTACGGGAATATGGAACGATTCTGCTACACGATGGAGATCACTGATCGCACCAGCTAAGCGAACTCCAGCACCGGCAAGAATACATGGCCGCTCACTTTTGGCTATTTCTGACAAAACAACATCAATTACGGCTGCAATGTCAGGTTCGGTTGGGAACTCAGCTCCAGGATTGAAACCATCATACGCATCGGGATCGAAGTAGCTACCTTGCACATCCACGGGACATTCTATCCATACTGGACCGACACGACCGTTTGTGGCCAAGTAAATACACTTCTCAACTTCGTACTTGACCCTCGAAACGTCGGAAAGCATGACAGCATACTTGGTAACCTGATTGAAAATAGGCAAGGTATTAAAGCCTTGCAAAGCAAATTGCCGAACCCCCGTAACCTTGGCCTGAGAGCATTTCGCCTGACCTGCCACGATAATGCATGGGGAAGAATCCACCCATGCGCCCACAATTCCCGTAAGCGTATTGAGCGCGCCTGGTCCTGCTGTAACATACGCAACACCCAGTCCGCCCGTAAAACGACCGTATGCTTCCGCCGCCATGACAGCAGCCTGTTCATGATGGCAGCAAATATACTTCTGCTTCCCGTGAAGCAGTAAAGCATCAGTGAGATGCATTATCATTCCGCCAGTTATGAGAAAAACATGTTCTCCGCCAGCCTTATATAATGTATCAGTCAAATAATCAGCTACTCTCATTTTCATAGTTGTCTTTCTACCTTTTCCAAAAATAAGCCACTGCGAACTCTTATGTGACTGCCAATAAAGAATATCCCGAAATACACCATTGACTGTGAACAAATCCCCCCTGGCCCCCCTTTTTCAAAGGGGGGGAATCCTTTCAATTTTAGTTGTGATTAGCGGGCACAAGAGCGTTCGATGAAATTTAAGAATGATACATATATTCTTTGTTGAAAATCACCATTACCCTAAAAATTCAGCGATTGTTTGTACCATGTACGCCACCATTCCCCCCGACATACCCGGATAGACGCCGACCCAGAAGGTATCTCGCATAATTCTGTCGGTATTTGCAAGTCCGCCAATGGCCCGGTATCCAGTGTGATTGTTCCGCATTTCATCGAAGCAGGGGTGCTTGATGAGGTTTCCGGCAAAGAGCATCCGGGTTTGAATACCACGGGATTCCAACTGCGCCACCAGATCATCCCTGGTAAATCCGGTGTCTTCCCGCACTGTGAGGAGAAAACCAAACCAGGAAGGATCGCTGTGCGGGGTGGCCTCGGGCAGGATGAATCGCTCGCTCATGTCGGCCAGGCCATCACGCAGCGTCTGCCAGTTACGCTTGCGGGCCTCGATAAAACCTGGGAGTTTCTCCAGTTGGGCGCAGCCGATGGCGGCCTGCATGTCGGTCACCTTGAGATTGTAACCAAAATGGGAATAGACGTACTTGTGATCGTAGCCCTTGGGAAGCTCGCCGAACTGCCGGTTGAAGCGGTTCCCGCAGGTATTGTCGCGTCCTGACGGACACCAGCAGTCCCTGCCCCAGTCGCGAAAGGACTCCACTAGGCGCTTCAGGGTCGTATCGTTTGTAATCACTGCGCCCCCTTCACCCATGGTCATGTGATGGGGGGGGTAGAAGCTCGAAGTCCCGATATGGCCCATGGTTCCGGTGTACTTCCACTCACCGTCCACGAAGTATTTTGACCCCAGAGCATCACAGTTGTCCTCAATGAGCCAGAGATGGTGTTTTTGGCAGAAAGCCGATACCTGGGCGATGTCAAAGGGGTTGCCGAGGGTGTGGGCCAGCATCACGGCCCGGGTTTTTTCCGAAAGCGCGGCTTCCAGTTGAGAACAGTCGATATTGTAGGTGGGCAGCGTAACATCCACAAAGACAGGGACCGCTCCATACTGGATGATCGGGGCCACTGTCGTGGG
>Ga0194038_1000976_pt1 | contig 12470 bp, 12 predicted proteins | sample JunL226m_MetaG_FD_148630 | JGI IMG/M metagenome (GOLD analysis project Ga0194038, IMG submission 148630) | Anoxic zone freshwater microbial communities from boreal shield lake in IISD Experimental Lakes Area, Ontario, Canada - Jun2016-L227-6m | ecosystem: Environmental > Aquatic > Freshwater >...
CTTGGATTCAAGCGGATTTAGTAACGGTTGGCATTGGGGCTGATTTGTCCGTAAACACGACCATGGATATCAAAACATCCGTACATGGGAGTGCCGTCAATATTAAATGCCGGCTCGCTTGTATTTACAGGTCCCTCTACCGCCAAGGAGTTGTTATAGGCCTTGGTTTGGGCTAAAGCCTCAAGCCCATCCGCAAAGATCGATGCTTTATCGCTTCTGCTAAGGTAACGCAGGGCTATGCCGCCCACTGCCGCAGAGAGGTCCTTGAGGTACTTACTTACTGATAAAACGCCGTTTGAGTCCATTTAGCTACTTTACTGCACTAATATTGCGCCATCGCAACTTATTAGACAGCTTTAATCCCTATATTTTGTCGAATCCTCGCATAGTTATTTATATAAGTCAATTAATATTTAACTATTGTCCTTGGGTTTAGGTGCTCCGACTGACACACCATCCTTATCTCTTGGTAAATCGTCTGCCACGCTAGCAAACTTGTTCACCACACCTTTAACGGTACGAAATCCAGTGGTTCCGTCGGTTTCTTCGCCTGTTTTTTTGATGCTTCCTTCTACTTTATTATTTAAACCAGCGCTATCGGTTTTAATCCTTGCCTCTTTATCTTGTCGCTCACTATCACCAGCTTCTACTTTGGCCTTTATTGCTTGATCTGGCCCAGCCACAGGAGGGGCGGCATTTTCCTTGGCTACTAACGCTTCTTTTTCTACGCCAGTCTTATTTGTTGGAGAGGAAATAGTGTGAGTTTCTTTGGGTGCATCTAAAGTCATTGGGCTATTGCCAGATGCGGCAGCAAAAGAGCCTGTAACGAATACCTGAGCATTAGCTCTTGAAAGCTCGCCTGCGTCTTTATCCCTCATCAGCGCTTCTGTAGCTTTTGTATTAACAATGTTTTGCTCTGCTAGCTTTACTGACATTGGGTCATTACCCACTATAGATTCAACTTCGCCAGACTTCATTTGCGCCCTGGCTTCTTCTTGATACTTTGCAAATCTAGCGGCATCAGGACCACGCTTAATTGCATCAATCGCTTGACCACCCCTACCCTCTTTGCTGACGTATTTCCCGTACTGCCCACCCATGCCTGATTGACTGGCAATCATGGATGTTGTGAGTGGAGCAGCAGCGCCAATAATGCCTTCTGCGCTGGCCAGAGTTTGTGAATGCGCTAATTTTTCTTGTTTGGTTTCTGTAAGGCTCGACCCGTAAGTATCTGTAGCTGTCTTGATGTTGGAAAGTGAATCTTGTTGGCTTTTTGTAAGAGAATTACTTTCTTTTGATCCCATTACTTTCGTTATTGCCCTTGATGCACTATCGGCCTTTGATGCGTCATCGCTGATCTTATTATCTTTGCTCGAACTAGTTGTATCGCTAGCATCGGCACTTGTAGAGCCACTAATTCCAGCATTTAAACCTGTTGAGCCCGATTTTGTGGTTACTGGGTCTTTACCGTTGGTAGCACTTGAAACCGACCCCGCCCCAACAGATGCTCCAGCATTAGCTCCAACCGAAGTGCTTTGGCTATTGGATTTTGTCTTTTGAGATTTTGTACTTGAATTTGCATCATGTTTTATTTGTTCTTGGTGGTTGTATTCTTCCTTGATCGCTTTAGCGGTTTCGGTAGAAACGCCAGCGGCTTTAGCAATGGTAGAAACATCGCCGCTAGCAATAGCATTCGTTACTTGCTCACCTTGGGTAATTTGTTTTGCCCTAGTAATTGACTGTTCTGCCGTTATATTCCCCTGGCTCATGATCGAGTTTTGTTGGATGCTACCTTGAATACTTTTTGCTGAACCTGATAATGCGTTTACTGCGGTGCCGTCCGCATGAACGTCGGCTGTAGATGCTGGCCTTGTCGCTGAAATAGCCGATGGCGAACTGGCATCCGGCGCAAGGGTTTTTTCGTTGAAGCGATCCTTGCCGCCGATAGAATTTGCAATCGCTACTGCTGCTGCTGATTCACCTAAAACGAAGATTGTGGACATGAGAATGGGTAAGCCAGCCATCAAAGCTGAAGCGGTACCCAGTTGCATGGAGAAGTTTCGATAGAGTTGCCCTGCCATCATCTGATTAAGAACACCCGCCTGAGAAACTTCCGCCATGAAGTTGGAGATTTGGGTATAAATGATGCCGTTTACCACTACCCCTCCCACGTTATAAATCAACATAGGCCAAACAATCATGTGCGTTGCCACCTTGATATTCTTACCAGCATTAACTCCTGCAAACATCATAAAAATGATGATCACGGGTGATAGTCCAATGATCAGGGCCAAGAAGATATTGCCAAATTGACCAGCGTAAGCAAGGGCAATACTGGCGTTAGCGGCATTATCTATATTGGTTTGTTCTTGTGCATCGACTACCGCCATCTGAGCTAAACACTGCGTCTTGCTATCGCCATTGCTCTTGATGCAGTCCATGTTCTCTTTGACTGTACTGTAGAACATGAGGTTAATCATTTCGGCAGTAGATTGCGCTACACCACCTGCTAAGTTACCTGTGGTGGTTGTATTCATAGTTCTGATTGCGTTGTATTGAGCCGCCGCATTCTCAAAAGAGTTATTCGCTCCAGAGGTGGGGTCATCTTGATTATTCGTTGCCCCTACCGCTGCCCGAATGTAATTCGTCGAATTCATGGCTGTAGTGATGTTCGCATTTACAAAATTCACTGCATCTACACAACTCGGTAAATCAGTAGAGCCATCGGGTATCGTAATGTTTACCTTAGCGGTCGGGTTTAGTGCCGCTTGTGAAAGTAGAGCCCCAATACTGGTTTGCATGGTTGAGCCATTGATTGATACGAACTGTGCGCTTGCTGTTGGTGTGATATTTCCTGCATACATCACTTGTGCATTAAGAGCTGCGTAATCCACATTAGAATCCGGCCCTAAACAATCATTTACAACCTGTTTGATTTGTGAATTTACGTCCCCAAGCTTGCCCATAGCAGTTCTAGCGGAGAGTAGGACTTTTAGAGGTGTAATAAAACCATTTTGACCAGATGAAATAATCGAATACTGAGCATTGGTGCCTTGATAGGCTTGTTCAATCGCAGTCCCGATTTCTTTTGCAAGGATTGACGCTGATGCAGGGATTACTGAAATTATGAATGGAACATTGGCGATTTCAGTAGCAACCCCTGTGACTTGATTCTCAACAATCACCTTTGTCTTCATTTGGGAGCTGGTAAGTGCCATTGCTAGAACTAAGGCCAGAATAATGCTGATGCTATTAAGGGTCATGGTACTTTGACCCGTCTTAGCTGCATCAAGCGGGGCTTTGCTTATCCCCATAACGATTTGCCATACTCCCGCTGCAATTGCCACCCCCCATATCAAGCTATCGAGATTTGCCACCATTGCAACGCCATTGAGAATTGCCTGTAAGACGGCGGTATTGGCGCTGGTATAAATTATTTGAGTAGGAAACATTATTTATTGCCGCTATTGTTAAGTGTGGTTCTGCCGTTAAGGGATTGGATGATTTTTAGAGTGCTGGTGTTATTGGTGCAAAGCTCGTCTTTTCGCAAATAGTCTTTACGGAGTTGTTTCGTTTGCTCCTTGGATTCATCGCTTAAAACGTATGAATTGTTGTAGGTAACGCCTACTGCCGCTTTATATAGGGCTCTACCAACAGCAGCGCTAATGCAATCCTCAATTGGAGTACGAAGCTCTCTTGCAATCATCATTCGTGCAGTTGTATCGCTAGTCTTTTGTAACAAGCCCACAATATTTTGCCCTGCGCCACTAATAAACTGTTTTTGAGCAGGCGAGAACTTTGCGCTAGTGGTGCTATTCATTTGCCCCAATATTGATGAATTTGTGAAATTAGTGTCATCGTATGAGCCAAATAACATGCTGTTAATCCAGCCTCTAATGCCTTGATAAGTAAAGTCAGTAATTTGCATTTGGGTGCAGATTTGCTGATCAGTAGCAGAGCTGTCTCCTGACCCGCTAGGATTTAGGCACTTGTAAAGTTGTAGTGGGTGATCGGGGTTATATGAGCCTGCGCCACCGCCCAATACAAAAGACTCCAGACTGATAGTGTGAGGGCCGTTGCATTGAATCCGCCCCGTTGTTTTGGCATCTGAGGTTGTGCTGACTGCCGTTCCGTCTTGCGCTGCACCGGAACAAGGGATTCCGTCAATTTGATAACCAAGCATTGAAACAATCACGCGATTGTTAATTGAATTTGGATCGCTCGCATCATCAGTTGAGCTATCGGGATTGGGGAACCCAATAAGTCCCAGCACATTTGTAGTGCCAGAGGCTACTAAAGCCTTTAATAATTGGTTGCCCTGCGTCGGGTTGTTCTTGCCCGTATTGTTTAAATATGAATTCGCGCTAGCTAAGTACCCCACTAAACCAGAGTTTTGATCTCCAAAAATACCTTTCGTTGTGGCCGCTATAGAACCATCGCCATCTACCGCATCGCCAATCGCTTTTGTTCCCTTATCAACAATCATTTTAGCCATAGCGCACGAATTCTTTGCTAGGTTATTCATTGTCTGTAAGAGCGTTTGGAATTCGGTAATTAGAGCGTCAAGACTTGGTGACACTAATTTGATCGCCGCCTTAAAAGCGAGTCCTGAAGCGTTTGCTGCCACCGCCCGGAATGTTGCAACAATCTGCGCTGATGAAACGAATGAGAAGCTACCCATCGATAGGTCCACGCCACCACACCCAGCATTGTATCTAGGCGGGTCAAAGGCGATTAAGTTAATTTGTTTTAAGGGCGCTCTTGCAACGAAAGAACCACCAAAAACACCTGAACGATCTGCCGTGTTCATCTGACCTGCTGGGGTTGTATTTGACATAAACAGACTTGATAAGTCCGATGTAATGCCAGCGTTTGCTGACGAAATAAAGCAGGTCAGACTTAGCCCTAGAAACGCCTTGCGTAATGGATTCATTTTTTAATATCTTTGCAGTAGTAATGGTTGTATCTTTTGTTTGAATGAAGCGGGATTATTTGCATCCAGCGTGAGTTTGTTTAGGTCATCAACGCTGGCAACACCTCGGTTCCAAATGTCTAAATCTTTTTGGACTTGCGCTGATAGAAGTTTGGATTTAAAGCCAGCGTACGAGACCATCTTTGTTAGCTCGTCAAGAGCGTAGTAGCCTTGGGACACCGTGTAATATTTATTCAAATCTGCACCGTTGGTATAGCCTTTTGGCTTATGAACATAGACGATAGAAGGCGTTAGCTTTAACTGCAATTTGCCATAAAGCCCATTGTCTTTGACTGTCGTGCCTGCATACCCCTTTGGAGCTATGCCATCCAATGAGATAACGAGCACCTTTGTCCCATATTGCTTAGAAAGTATGTCGATAATTGGCATTTGCATAGCGCAAAATCGGCAACTGCCGTCCACAAACACCAGTAAACCGCCTACCTCAGACATTTCACGAACTGCATCTTGTTGGGCTTGAATATTGGCATTGCGAATAGAGATTGAGCCTGATGATGAATATGGCACTCGATTGTTCTCGTTAAGCAGGGGATCATCCCGAACCGCCTCATCTACGGCATTACCCATTCTCTGAGACTTGTCCATGACAATTCGCCTCATGTACGCATAGGCTTCTGCATTTTCCTTTGTTGGGTCGTTAAAGACCTTGGTTTCCAGCAGAACATAGTTCTCTTGGAGCCACTTTGCATCAACCTTCTTCTCTTGCGGTTTTGGTGTCTGAGCCGTTGGCTTTGGCGCAAGGGCTTTAGTTTCTTTGGGGTTAACAACTAGAGGCTGATAGTTCGTAAAGGCATCTCCGTAACTATCAAGCGTTTCTACTGTATTAGCCTCTCCTTTACTTTGGGCCTGCGACGTTGTGTAGATTGCAAGACTGAGAAGTAATAAATATAATATTTTCATCAAGTTTATATTCTATGATTAATTGATATTAGTCAATCATTATTTGAATCAATGATTACAGCATCTATGATCTCGCTAGGGTTGGGCTTAGCCCTGGAATGCCAGCGAATTGTTCTATATCCGGCCTCATGCAGCATTGAATCTCGTTTAGCATCCTTTTGTAAGGAGTGGGTTATATCGTCCAATTCAACGACAACAATCACTTCTAGAGCATGATTGCAAACTACATAGTCTGCTACCTTTTGCGAGAATGTTGATCTAGTGGCCATATTCAGCCTATTATTTCCTGTCAGGCTAGGATTAAGAATCGCGCTTAAAGCTACTTGTGGGAAAACATGATGATTGGGAAGTGCACTCTGCAATCTATTAAAAAATTCAATTTCATTTGCTGTCATTAGGGGGCGGGCCATATAGTTATATGCGAATACAGCTTTATTGCGGCCACCAAGTGCGACTAAAAGTAGAAAAATAAGTGCGCCAACAATAAGTAAAAAGTAGATCATGGGTTTTCTTAATTGGGTTATAGGACTTTAATTGCCCAGCCTGCGATTTGAGGTTTTAGCAGATAACCCCAGTACCTTGAATCGTTTGATTTGGGATTAGCTCCGAGCATGAAATAAGAATTGGCGGGGATAAGTTCATCCCGATCAAAAGATTGGGTGGTGTAGAAGTTCTTGTTAGGGAAGCCTGATGCAATAATTACGCCATTGATGCGAATATCGTCACCAACGATCAGCAAGTGATCGCCTGGGACACCAGCCACCACCTTCAATACATATTTCGCCTTTACATACGACAACGCTCCGCTAGGTTTCCAGTAGAGCATGTCGCCTGCATTAACCTGATGGGGTGTGAACTTGAACATCATGGCTAGGTGAAGATCTGGTAGGCAGGGTTCAACTTGGTTATCAATACCAAACCCTACGTATTTTTCCATGGCAAAAAGAAGTGAGAGGCAGAGAATTAACTTGCCTCCCGCTAATAGCCATTTTTTATTTGCTTTCAATCTTTAACTCAATTTTTGTATTTCGGCACATCGTTCATCATTGAGCTTGCTTCCACGATTCCGTCGTAATTGGGAATATTGGGTCGAGGTTTAGCTTGCTCCAATCCAGTGAACTCATCTGCTTAGTTGATAATCCATTGCAATTCAGACGCCCAGCATTTTCCTGTAAAAAATAAGCCTCATTGATAATGACCGACATTTTTCCCTTGTAATAACACTTTGTCACCTTTGAGTATTCAGTAAATTCATTGCTGGCCTCGATTGAACCAACGTAAATATTTTCGGCCTTTGCACTTGTGATGTCGGAGTGACGCGCTGCTAGCAGACCAAGCGCTTGGATATGTCTAGCCCTATTTACCTCTGTAGGTTTTTTGCTCCAAGCATAAGCCGATGAAAATATTTGCGCATTAATGTCATCATGACTTAATAAAATATTAGATATTGGAGTGATTGCGCCAGATGCAGCAGATGATCGAACAAGATTGTCCCATTCGTTTTTTTGTCGCGTTGTCTGCCGAATCTGCTCTTGAATTGGAATATCGCTTAAATGCTCAGTCACCGCTGGATTAGCATTAACGATAAACGTACTAAAGTCTAGTTTGCTAAAATCAATCTTCCTGATTTGCTCTGGTGTTAAGTCATTGTTTCCTGGGCTCCATTTTTCTAAATTTAATAGTTCGTGGCCCTGTATCTCAATAATCTTTTTCAATACACCGTAAGACGAATTATCAGGAACGGCATAAGGAATTATTTTTGGCGCTTCAAATATTAGAGTGTTGCCTTGTTTTTGGGGTTCCGCATTAGCACCAAAAGAGCTTGCAACCACCGCAAGCGAAATTAATATTTTAGTAATCGCAAGTTTTCTCATTTTTAAGCTTCCGATGCTTTTTTGATAGAGAGGCGTGGATATTTCTTTTGCAAGAAGTCCGCCACCATGTCGAATACATTGAAAGTTATTTCGGCAGCAACGCAACCAGCCGCTAAACTAACAATTAGAAATAGGGCAGGGAAAAAGAAGTCTAAGCCCATCGTTGCACCTAATAATGGATTCACAGTTTTAATTGCGTGAGCAAATGCAAACTGAGTTGTATTTTGGCTGGAGAATGTTATGAAGGCGATAAAGGCCTTGGACATGAAAAAGGCTGTAAAGCCAAGGGCTGCTGCAAATTTATATAACATTTGATTCTTTCTTTTAAATACTGCGTTAGTGGGCTACTTCTTTTTAGTTACAAGCTTTTTTACTTCCTCGGTTACATCAATTGAGCCTTTAGGAATGGCTACTACAGCCATATTCCCGTCTGCATCCGTTGTTGTATCGATTACTGCAAAACCTTCTGTTTGATATTTAGCGAGTGCGGCCATGATTGGCGCAACTACCTCACTGTTAATCTGCTCTTGAGAAGCCTCCGGCCTGTCATACACTGCTTGAAATAGGATTGCTTCTTTGGCAAGGGTTACAAACTTTCCATTTGGTTCGGTGGTAAATAGGGTGCTTCCTGCATATACAGCGACACCTACAATGAAGACCACTGCAAGCAATGGGATTTCATAGCTGATAACAGTCTTTATCTTTGTTAAAGCACTCATTATTTATGCCTCCACCTTTAGGATTTGCCCCAACTTTTGCAAAAGGTCTTTTGTGTTGTATTTCTCAGCAAAGGCTGTCCTAGCAATGCTATTCAGCCACATCATCTTTTCTTCTTCATGATTTCCAATGACGATATTGACTGCCTCTACAGGAGTTTTACCCTCCTTCATTAGCTTAAACACTACGTCTCTATCATCCCCGTCTGAGGAAAATAGCGCCCCTGTAAAACGATCAACATATAGTCGTACCGCCTCATAACCCCCGCCGCCACATATTAGTATTTCTGAAAAAATACCCTTCTGAGTTTTAATATCTTTAAGTTGTTTAACAAAAAAAGCATCGTCCGTAAATTCAACTATCAAACCCTTTTTGATAGCGTTGTCTATGGATTCTGGTGTTTGTTCCATAATCCACTTCCATTCGCTTTGACCAAGAATGATTCGACCAGAAGCATTGCCAGCGACGATAGCAATATCTTGAGCAATCACCCAAACAGAGCCGTTATCTTTACGGATTTTTAAATACATAGCTTTGATTGCTGCTGCTGCCCCCTCATCTTCAAGGAGTTGCCATGCCTCATCAAGAATGATCAACTTCCTACCATCCATTTTCTTAACTCGGTTCATGATCGTATTCATCACAAAGAAGAGAACGCACTGTTTTAAGTGGGGATCACCGTCGAGCGATGAAAGCTCAAACACGGTAAGGGGCAGTTGTGGATTAAAACTGGACTCACCCTCGAAGAATGGGCCTCTTGTTGGGGCGCTCATAAAGTCGTTGAGGCGAGGTATAAGATCGGTTGTGGCGCGCATCACTTCGCTCGTTGTACCTTTAGGGGCAGAATTTATAGCATTTTCAAGAGCTTCAATAACCTTATGGATACTTCCTCTTGAGGGGGTATCTCCACCTGCGGAGCGTACAGCCGCACCCAGCGCAATCTTCGCACCAGCCCCAACAGGCTCGTTGTAATAGGCCATCTTCAAGATCAACTCTGTAATCGTTTCTAACTGTTCTCCAAATTCTTCTTGGCTTAACCCTGAAAAAGGATTGAGTGAGGTATTGCGAGCATTTTCAAGCGAGAATTGAATAAACTCGCCATCTACTGATTTGCAAAACTTCTCAGAGGACTTACCGTTGTCAAATAAGAAAGTCTTTGTGCCTTCTGCCAGCGAATTTTCGATCAAATACTGCATTACAAAAGATTTACCGGCACCAGTCTTGGCAATAATGATCCCATTTTTTCCACCATTACTAATAAAGGGGTCGAAATTAAAAGCCGAACCACGGCGCGTTATAAAAGCCATGCCAGTTTTTACCGATTGGCGGCTAGCATTACCTATTGCATCACCGTAGATTGGAAGCAAGCAAGCTGCTGATTGTGCGGGCATGATGACTTCTGAACATAGCCCTGTCGCTATCTTTGTAGAGAAGTTAAGCGGTAACGCCTGTGCCCAGCGTACACCTGTTGTGTATGAAACCCGTTGCGCATCAAATCCTAGGTTATTTAGCGTGCCTTTAACTGCTGTTACAGCCTCATCTAATTCAACGTCATCTTCACTGAATAAAAAGTAAGTAAAAGAGCTGTATACAATCTTACTTGCATCATCACTACACATTTCACGAACATACATTAAATCAGCCAAAATATCGCCTGATCGTTGTTTCCCAATAGAAAGGCCGAACGGGAGTCCCTTATCGTTCTTACGTGAGGATATGGCTCTTTCAATGCGGGCCGATTCTTTGCCTTGGTCAGCCACTCGAATAGACGTTGAAATAATAAATGGGACCCCAACGGTGAATCCCCCTCCCTCTTTCGTAGAGCCCTTATTAAATGGCGCACCAATGATTAAATTCATGACTCCACCGCTAATTTCAGACGGATAAGATTTCGGAGTGACTGCCGCGCATTTCACCTTATCGTCAATTAAAAAATAATTGGGTTTTGAGTTATCAAATACATTGTTTGGGGTAAAAACTTGTTCACGTAAATCCAGCATTTCATCTGTTAGTGGTGCCGCATGATCTTCACTTATTCGGGCAAACTTCCTATATACAGAGACAACCTCTTGGGGCGTTAGTACCTTGAGATTATGAAAGCCGCAGTTCCCTAACCCCGATAAAAACTCGTTTTGTAGCGTCTTTTGAGTCGTGATTACGTCATCCGTAATTTCTGCTACTGGGACCATAAAAGACGCATACAGAGTCTTTTTGTTCAAGGGTGGCGTACCCAATAGAACGCCTGGAGCTATTGCCTTCTCATAAAGAAGGGCCTGCCTTCCTATCAAGGTTTGCAGGGTTTCATTGCCATGCTCTTTACCTCTTGCCAAGTCATGCGGAAGAGTCAAGTCTGGAGAGCAGACAAGATTAAATTGAAGTAATGAATCATCTGGAACATCTTTTAGAATGCCAGAAATTAAAGTAGGAAACTCACTTCCTCCACCCGTTAAAGGTAGCATTTCATAAACTCGGCCAATAAAAGTTCTTTCGCCAGCGTGTTTTGAAATAATGAGATGTCCGTCCACCGTATAGCTTTCAATAGCAATAAAACTGCTCGCTACTTGTGTTGGGATATTTGAACCGTTGTGAACTGGCACTGGTGAGTTTCCTGCTTGAATTTAAAAGCCCTAGCCCCTTACAGGCTAGGGATGGTTATTGAACAATTCTGATTACGCCAACGGCATTGCTGTAGCAATCGAATCGATGATGCTTGGTCCGATAAACGCGAATACCAATACGCCCAATACGACGATAAACATGGTGTTGCCTTGACCAGTCATCATGCGAACCACTGCCATGATCAAAACACCAACAGCGATCATGACTGTAAATGTGGTGAAGAGGATATTGTCTTTAAGGACAGTTACCACCGCATCAAAAGCGGATGCAGTTGGCGCTGAACCGTGTAATGCGCCTGAAAGTGCTAAAAGTGCTACGCCTGCCAATACTGCGATAACGCTATTTTTAAGATTGCTTAATTTCATTTCTATATTTCCTTATTTGCCTACTTCGGCATTGAGTTGTTGCCACCATTTACGGCTGATGGCCCTGCCGATCCGCTTCCAACGCTACTGTCAGTTGGTTGCGAGAATCCTGAGTTCTCCATGTCAGAAGTGGAGTTATCACCGTCTGAGCCATTGGAGGATTTTGTTGCGTTATTCACAAACATAGGCTGGCTACCATCAACCTTGTGGGGGTATACATTGCCACCTGAATAGTTACCTGCCACCGCCCTATCAAAGCCCACCCATTTAGAGGTTTGAACTTCCTTGTATATGACTTGATCTTGGTGAAGGACATCGTTTTCATCAACGAACTTCTTGACATAGGTTCGCTGAATGATTGGCGCTAGTCTGATTGGCGCTCCATCCACTACCGATGTTTGACGGGCTTGATAGTTATGTGGCAAACCTTGCTGCACTGGGCTATCGGTTTTCTTACTATTTTTGTCATCAAGATTAAAAGCCCTGTCGTAATCAGTCATTTCAAAAGACTTTTCGTAACGAGTCTCCGGCAAGGTCCCGTTGGTTGATTTTTCAACGGCTTTAAATGACCTGCAATATTCTTTAGGCGAGTCCTGTCTATTGCAATCAAAGTTGTTTTGACCGATTGGTGCGAAACTGCAAGCACCGAGCAAGCTGGATAAGGTGATCGGAATTAGTATTTTAATTTTCATGTTGAACTTGTTGTATTTATTCGATTTTAAATATTGCTACTACTTTTTTTCAGGCTTTACAGTCATTGCAGTAAGCGTTACGCTCTCTTGAAGTACCCATGTAATACGCGTGCCACTCGGTACCTCGACGATTGGAAAAATGGATTTCGCATAGTCCAAATAAAATTTAGATAGCTGAGACATCGAATTAGAAATTCCGCTACCCAAAGCGGTTCCTGCTACCAGCCCACCAGATGGCAGTGTATAAGGAGTGCTTGACCCCGTAGCCGTTGTACCAGTGTTAATTGAAGCAGTAGTAGTTGGCGTTAGT
>Ga0194038_1000981_pt1 | contig 12460 bp, 15 predicted proteins | sample JunL226m_MetaG_FD_148630 | JGI IMG/M metagenome (GOLD analysis project Ga0194038, IMG submission 148630) | Anoxic zone freshwater microbial communities from boreal shield lake in IISD Experimental Lakes Area, Ontario, Canada - Jun2016-L227-6m | ecosystem: Environmental > Aquatic > Freshwater >...
GAGGGAGCGGTCCGAAAAAAAGCAGCCGAGGATGCCAAGCTCAAAAGTCAACGGGATCAGGAAAAGAAGCAAAAGGCTCAGCAAGAAGCGCTGATCAAAGAGGCTAAGGAGATGGCGGCAAAAAAAAGTGCCGCAGAGGAAGCTCAAAAAGCCGAGCGGCTCTTAAAGCAGAAAGCAATCGAAGCCAAGGAGCAGCTGCGAAAAGCGGACGTTGAGGCTAAACGCAAGGCCGAGGCGCTGCAGCAGCAGAAGGTCGAGGAAGCTCAGCGCAAGGAGGCCCTGCAAACTTCCCTGGCGCAGGAAGAGGCCCATCGACGTGATCAGGCCAAGGCGCTTGAGGCGCAGGCCGAAAAAGCGGCTCAGATTTTCGTGAATCGATATTTTCGTCCGCGCGTCGAGCAAGCCTGGTTGAAGCCGGCCTCGGCAGCCTCTGGAATGTCCTGTAAAATTCAGGTGCGTCTCCAGCCGGATGGGCGCGTATCGACCGTTGAAGCCGCGTGTGCTGGCGGTGATGCCGCCTTTGAGCGGTCGGCGGAAGCAGCCGTTCGAAAAGCGGCGCCGTTTCCAATGCCCCATGATCATGAGGTGGCCGCCCAGCTATTAGGTCAGGTTGTTACCTTTCGCTTTAGTCCAGAGTGATCTGAGGACCCTTCATGAAGATCCGATCCTTTCTCCGCCTTTGCTGGTTCATCGGTGGACTCTTACTGATGGGGAGTTTCCCTGTCCATGCTGAACTGATGGTGGATATCACCCAAGGGGGTGATGGTGCCATGCCTATTGCTGTCCTTCCTTTCAGTGCGTTGGGGGTGCCTTCTGGGAGCCTCAGTCCCGTGATCGCTTCGGATCTTGAGGGTTCAGGCAAGTTTGTCGTGATGCCTGCTTCGCGTTTTCCCGAGCAACCTTTCATGCCAGCGCACCCCGACTTTTCTTTGTGGCAACAACAAGGACAGGAGCATGTGGTCATCGGACGGATCGTCCAAGGGTCTCAAAGCGATACACTCTATGCTGAATTTGTTCTCTATGATGTCATTCAGGGTCGTGAAGTCCTCTCCGAGCGGGTCCCTTTCAAGGTCAATGAAACGCGCCATGCCGGGCATCGCATTGCCGATCTCATTTACAAGGCCTTGACCGGTGAACGGGGTGTTTTCAATACCCGTGTCGCTTATGTGTCGGCTTCAGGTGATGGAAACGATCGGGAATATCGTCTCTTGGTCGCTGATACTGACGGTGAGGATCCAAAGGTCGTGATGACTTCCCCCGAACCCATTATGTCGCCGACCTGGTCGCCGGATGGCAAGAAGATCGCCTATGTCTCCTTTGAAGACCATGCAGCTGCAGTATTTGTCCAGAATCTCGGCAGTGGGGAGCGCCAGAAGGTCTCATCGCATAGCGGTATCAACGGAGCCCCCTCGTGGTCCCCAGATGGGACCCAGTTGGCATTGACCCTATCAAAGGATGGGAGTCCCGATATTTATATTCTTGGGATCGTCTCCGGCTCTTTGCGCCGGGTTACCAAGGATGACTCCATTGAGACCGAGGCCAGCTGGTCCCCCGATGGCCTTTCTTTGGTGTTGACCTCGGATCGCGGCGGCAAGCCACAGCTCTATGTGGTCTCGGCGCAAGGCGGTGAGCCTCGGCGCTTGACCTACGATGGGGCTTACAACGCCCGAGGTGTCTTCTCGCCGGATGGTCGCAAGATCGCCATGGTTCATGGCGGCGACGGCGGTTACCGTATTGGGTTGATGGATGCGGAAGGTGGCGACATTAAACTCTTAACTGCCGGTCGCTTGGATGAGTCGCCCGCGTTTGCGCCCAATGGCCAGTTCATCCTCTATAGCCGTAAAGACAGTGGGCATGACCCATTAGCCATGGTCTCCATTGACGGAAAATTCAAAAAAAATATAAAGATCAAAGGTGGCGATGTTCGCGGCGCATCCTGGTCGCCTTGAACTGAATGCTCAAGAGGAAATAATGATGCAGATATTCAGCAGTGTTCTCAGTGTCCTGATGATGGTCCTCGTCCTTGGTTGTAGTTCCAAGGGGGGTGTTAACGAGGAGGGTGAGGGCGGTGATGAGGCGTCCGCTCAAGACGGGGGGCGTGGCGCAAAAGCTGGGAAATACAGCTATGGTCGAGGCAAGAACGGGATCGGTGGTGCCGGAGGTCCTGGTAGTCCCGCCGCGCAACGAGTGATCTATTTCGGGTACGACAGTGATGATGTTCTGCCTGAGTATCAATCGGTCGTGACCGGTAACGCTGAGTATTTATCGAATCACCCCGATGCGAGTGCTGTTCTTGAGGGGCATGCTGATGAGCGAGGCTCATCTGAATACAATATTGCCCTTGGGGAGCGTCGTGCCCTGTCGGTGGCAAGGAATTTGCGCCTTCAAGGGGTGGGTGATCGCCAGCTGCAGATCCTCAGTTATGGTGAAGAAAAACCCGCGACCTCTGGACACGAAGAAGCCACTTGGCAACGGAATCGTCGGGTCGAAATTACTTATCAAGGCCGCTGATCAAAGGACCCTTTATGACACGCGTTCACCGTTTTTGTTGGCTCAGCTTCCTTTTGGCCAGCCCGGCTTTCGCCGAACCGCTTGATGAGGGATCGTTGCAAGACGAGGCCGGCTATGCCGTCTCAACGCTTGATTCTCGCGTCGCTCGACTGGAAAAAAGGGTATCAGGGCAGCCCTTGACCGAGATGTCACGCGATATGGATCGCCTTCGTGATGAGTTACGGAAACTCCGGGGAACGGCCGAAGAATTGAAGAATGCGCTGGATCGATTGGGGCGTCTTGAGGCTGAACATTATGCAGCGCTTGAACGCCGACAGCTTGATCTTGAGGCGCGGTTATCAGGGAGCTTAGCCGCGGGGTCTGGGGCGCCGGCGCTGGCGAGCCCCGGTGTTCCTGCCGTGCCGCCTTCTTTTGGTAGCCCCCTCCCAAGCCCGTCTCCGGTAACACCCTCTTCGGCGCCGGTGAGTGCCGTTGATCAGGCCTTGTCAGTACCGCCGGTGGTCAGTTGTCACCCTGTATCCGAAGGGTGATTTTAGCGATAATGCCCAATATTGGTTGGGTGAGGCGCACTATGTTAATCGGGCCTTTGCTGCAGCCCGTGAAGCCTTTAAGAAAATGATCAATGACTTTCCACAAAGCGCCAAGCTGGCGGATGCCAAACTGAAGCTGGGCTTTATTGAGTACGAAAATCAGCAGTTTGCCAAGGCGCGTGAGCTTTTGGGCGAGGTGGCTAAGCAATACCCTGATACCAGTGCTGCCAAAATGGCTGAAAAGCGGCTTGAGCGTATGCAGCAGGAAAAACACTGAGTGCCCCACTCCCTTCGTATCACGGAAATCTTTCACTCTCTTCAGGGGGAGTCCCGGACCGCTGGGTTGCCCACAGTGTTTGTTCGGCTAACGGGTTGTCCGCTGCGTTGTCGTTGGTGTGACACCGCTTATGCCTTTAAGGGCGGGGAGCGGATGACTTTAGAGGAGGTTCTCGACCAAGTCGCGCGCTACAACACGCCTCGGGTTTGCGTGACGGGGGGGGAACCTTTAGCGCAGTCGGCGTGTTTGATTTTACTTGAGCGCCTCATTGAGAGAGGTTATGAGGTCTCTCTTGAAACCTCTGGTGCCATGGATGTCTCCAAGGTAGATGCTGGCGTTGTTAAGGTCATCGATCTCAAACCACCAGGATCTTTAGAAGAGTCTGCCAACCGCTATCAGAACCTTAAGGCGCTAACGCCGGCCGATCAGGTGAAATTCGTCATCGCTGATGAAGCGGACTACGAATGGTCCAAGAGCAAACTTCAAGAGTACTCTCTTCCAGAACGCTGCGAGGTCCTCTTTTCCCCGGTCGCTGGGGAAATGAGTCCGCAGTGGTTGGCTGAGGCCATTCTAAAGGATGGTCTTGATGTCAGGTTTCAGCTCCAGCTGCATAAAATTCTTTGGGGAGATCAGCAAGGCGTATGACGAAACCGGCGGTCGTTTTATTATCGGGTGGACTTGATTCGGCGACGGTGTTGGCTATTGCGAAAGGCATGGGTTTTGACTGCTATGCCTTGAGTTTTGATTACGGTCAGCGCCATGATGCGGAGCTTCGAGCCGCAGAAAAGATCGCGGACATCTTCGGTGTTAAGGATCACAAGCGGATTCATCTGGGGCTCGATGCTATCGGTGGGTCTGCGCTGACTGACCGGCGTATCGCGGTCCCGGATCAGCTTCAGGAGGGGGTGATTCCGGTGACCTATGTTCCAGCCCGTAATACCGTTTTTCTGGCCTTGGCACTGGGTTGGGCTGAAGTGCTTAACGCGACCGATATTTTTATTGGGGTTAACGCGGTGGATTACTCAGGCTATCCCGATTGCCGGCCCGCCTTTATCGAAGCTTTTGAGCGCCTTGCTGATCAAGCGACAAAGGCCGGAGTCGAGGGCGCGCGCTTCAAGATCCACAGCCCCCTGATGGATTGCTCCAAGGCGGATATCATCAGAAAAGGTCTTGAATTGGGCGTCGATTATGGTTTGACGGTTTCGTGTTATGCCGCCGATAGGGAAGGCCTTGCCTGTCGAGTCTGCGATGCATGCAGGTTGAGACTTCAGGGTTTTGAGGAAGCCAGCGTTCCTGATCCTACCCGTTACCAATCCTAAGGCGCTCCGTTCATCGTTGAGGATCGGCGGGTCTTTGGAGGTGAACCAGAGTCCACACCAGAATGGGGGCTAGGAGGTAACTCCCGGTGACGGCTTGTAAGAGGGTTTTATCGGCATCGAGACCCTCGGGAGGGGTCAGGGCGATCCAATAGGTGATCCCTAGCTGGAAGCCAACGATCCCGAACCAGAAGAGGGGTGCAAACAGTCCGCTGCCTTTAAGGGACGTCGCTTTGAAGGGGGTTGATTCCTTTTGTCCCCACCATCGATCAAGCCATCCGTTGGTGGCCAAGGTTGCCAAGGCAACGATAAACCACCCGCAATAATTGGCAAAGGTCACCCCAAAATGAATGCCAGGTTCAGGGTAGTGATAAATCTTTCCGAGAAACCAGAAATCCCCAAGATTGGCGATAGGGTCGACGATCCAGTCGACCACCATCATTAAAAAGGCGCCGAGAAGGTGGGACGTTAGGGTATAGCGCTGGTCCCAGCGGGAGGCTCTTTGAATGTCGAGTCCCTGACGTTCTAGTGGTGCCAGGAGAAATTGGCCAAACGAGAAGCTCACGTAACTCAGGAAGGAAAACGAAATGGTGTCGAAAAAAGGCACGCCTAAAATCACGAGATCGTTTTGAAGCGCCTCATAGTGATAGGTATAGTCCCCAAATGGGATGCCATAATGAATGCTGCCCCATTCCGCTAGAAGCGCGATCAAATAGCTGCTGATAACCCACCAAAACGTTCGAGCTCTCCCTTGCTCAATGATCGAAAGCGCTAGAAAGAAGACCATAAAAAGGGTCACGTAGGGGCGATGGGTTAAGGACCAGAAGAGGGCTTCCATAGGTTGCTTTAGTCAGTGATTCTGAGGTGAAAACGATCGCTATCATTCTGGCCATCAACCCGCGTCACGTAAAGGTTTGCTGAACCACCCTATGGCGCCTGGGTGTACAGCGATTCAGGAGGGGAGTATCTTTGAGCAGTTTTCTCTACCTACCGGTGCGTTCTTTGGAGCGATTTTCCGGAGGACCTTATTTCCCTTATACCAGGAGATCCTCATGTCTAGTGACCCGCAAGAAGGTTTGATGGCGTCGGTAACTCGCTTTTTTAAGCAGGCATTGTCGTCGATCAGTGGCAAGGCTGAGCCCGTTTTTGAAGAGGTTCGGGAGGCCGCTCATGCCGCGCAAGAGTCGGCGGGTGCGGCTGTCGATGAGGTTAAGGCGAGCGTGAACGAGGCCGCTGATAAAGTCGCCGAGTCTTACGAAAAAGTTGTTCAGGAGATTCAGGAGGCGATTCCTGAGGTCCTTGAGAAAGCCCAGGAAGGCGTCAGCCAGGCCGTCGAACAGGTGGATGCGTCCTTTGAATCGGCCCGTTCAGCGGTGGGTGAGGCGGTGGATCAGGTCATCACCCACGCTGAATCAAAGGTGGAGAGCGCCAAAGAAGACCTCCACCATTTGGAATCTAAAGCGGCCGAACACCTTGACATCATCAAGGAGAAAGCGGGTGAGGCGGTTGAGAGCGTTGAGGCGGCGCTCAAGGACACGCTTTCAGGCAGTGACGATCACAAGCCTTCCTGAAACGGATCCCCGAAGCGGCGGTCTAGTGGCCGCCGTTGCCCCACACGCTATAAAACCCATCCCGATTAGGCATCTGAACGGCCTTCAATGTGATGGCGTTCATTTCTTCGGTGTCGGTCACGATGCCGTTGAGATAGAGAAGGTAGGCGGTCAAGGCATAGACCTGATCGTTCGAGAGGCTCAAAGGAGCGTTCAGAGGCATCGCCCTTCGAATATAGTCAAAAATCGTTGTGGCATAGGGCCAATAATTTCCAACGGTTTGATCCGGCCTCGCCCCATTGAGGGGGGAGCGGCCGACCAGTTCTTCTGCGGACCCCCCAGATCCCTTGACGCCATGACACCTCGTGCAAAGGGCTTCAAACTGCGTTTTCCCCTCAACGGCGGTGCCCTTTCCTTGGGGGAGCCCCGTGCCATCTGGAAACACGCTGATATCGAGATCGCGGATACTTTCTTGGGGCATGCTGACGCCTAGTTTGGGGCCTTCAGGGGCCGCCTCCAGAGTGGTCCAAAGGGGCATTATCCCGCCGATGAAAAGCGAACCCGTCAATAGCAGTCGAAGACCTGATCGAGGCCGGCTCGAAGGGCTAGGCATAGACATGACGGAGGCTTCCATCGGATTCGACGGCAAAGGCCACAATGGCATTGTAGTGAAAATACCCCCGTTGTCCTCGCTCAGCGATCAGAGTGCTTCGCTCCGGTTGCTGGTAGCCGGTGTCGTCAATGGCCCGGCTTTTCAGAATCAGCGGAGCCCCATCCCAGCGCCAGGGTAGCCGAAAGCGGGTAAAGCATTTGGATAATAGTGGCTCTTGAAGCGCTGCAGGGGCCCAGCTTCGACCGCCATCGGCGGAGACTTCGACTCTTCTGATCGTGCCGCGTCCGCTCCAGGCAAGACCACTGATTTGGTAGAGTCCAGGCCCTTTGAGTTGAAAGCCTGGGGAGGGTTGGGTGATGATCGACTTGGCTTCCATGACAAAGGTGAATTGGCGGGCCTTGCCGGAAGGTTCGAGTTCGGTGTACTTGGCCGTTTCATTCCGCGACATCAAGGGCTCCTTGACGGCTTGGAGGCGTTGCAGCCATTTGACGTTCAAGACCGCTTCAAAGCCTGGCAGAATCAGTCGCATGGGATAGCCCTGCTCAGGGCGAATGTGTTCGCCGTTCTGATAAAGCGCCAGGAGAGTGTCATCGAGCGCCTTTTCAATAGGGATGCTGACATTCATAGCGCCCGCATCAGCGCCTTCGGCCACCAGCCAGCGAGCCTCAGGCTGAAGCCCGGCTTCCTCTAGAAGGATAGAGAGCGGGATGCCCGTCCATTCGCTTGAGGAAGCGAGACCATGAAAGTAGCCGACAGGGGTCTGGATGGGTTCCTCGTGCCAGCCGGCATGACTGTTGCCGCCGCATTCGACGAAGCATTGTCTCGATATCATCGGATATCGAAGGAGTTGTTCTAAGGACAATTGAATGGGTTTTGAGAAGAGCCCATGAAGGCGGAGTCGGTGTTGTTCTGGATGGATGGTCGGTACGCCGTTGTGATGGCGCTCAAAATGAAGGCCATTGGGCGTGATGGTGCCTTCAAGGCGGTGCAGAGGGGTCCAAGAGACCCCATGACCTGGGGCTTGCGTGTTGGCCGATATCCAGCGAATGGCTTCTTTTTCGAAAGGGGAAGGTTGTCCATAATGGGTGAGGGGCCCTCCTGGGGTCTTCATCCAGAGGGGAAGGTCGGCCCCTCCGGCATCAAAGGCTAAAAAGCCAAGCCCGGCGCCGCCGAGCGCAACGCCGTGGCGGAGGAACATTCGTCGATCAAGAAGCCCGCCGCCAGCGACGGGCTGAAGATCATCCTCTGGGAGAGTGGGAGATCGATTCATGGTGGCACCCTTTTTTTTGAATGATATATCAGTCGCCTCTGAAGCTTCCAGGGGGCTCGACTCTTCTCTCTCCCCCCTTATTGCCGGGTTCTAAAAAAGGCCGCAGAATGAAGTCATGGTCGGTGGATCGCTTGGGCCCTAACCCTCGTTGTAAGGTGTCTTCTGGGTGCGGGTGGGATATTTTCCTTTTTCTTAGGGTCTCAAAAGAGAGTTTGAACCAGACATGTTGATTTCAAGGATCGATCCATGATTCCATTTCGAGATACCGTTCCCCTAGAGCACACCCCCTGGGTGACTTGGAGCTTGATCCTTCTCAATGTCGTTATTTTCCTGAATGGCCAGGCATTGGATTCCGACGAACTCAGGTCCTTTCAGTATCTCCATGGTCTCATTGGGGCGCGCTATCTCTACCCAGATTGGGCTGCTGCAGCTGGTTTCCCGGCGGACTACACGCCCTTTTTGACCAGTATTTTTCTTCACGGAGGTTGGCTGCATCTCATCTTCAACATGTGGCTTTTGTGGATTTTTGGTGACAACATCGAAGACCGGATGGGCGGCGTTCGATTTCTTGCCTTTTACCTACTCTGTGGTTTAGCGGCAGGGGGCACCCACATGTATGCCAATCCCTTGTCGATTACGCCGACCATTGGTGCTTCTGGAGCCATTGCGGGGGTCATGGGTGCTTATTTCTTTCTCTTTCCCTACGCAAGAATCGTCATTTGGGTTCTCTTTCTTCCTCTCTTTATCGAGGTTCCGGCGATTGCGTTTCTTGGGGTTTGGGTCATTGTCCAGATGTACAAAGTCACCACTGGCCTTGGTCCCTCTGCGGCATACAACGATGTGGCCTGGTTTGGCCATCTTGGGGGGTTTATTGCCGGGATGTTCCTCTATCGGCCTTTTCTCCTCAAAGATCGATATCGTCTCGGCTCAAAATACCGGTTTTGAGCAATCCCCTTTTGGTCTATCAATCGAACGCTTCAGGCTTCTTTAGGGGTTAACGGAGTCATCGGACCCGCATCATCTAAGGGGTTGTGTTGTTCGAGGTGAAGTGATCAAACTGCTTTGGTTTCCACCCTGTGTCGCGGGTTCAGGCGGGGCAAAAATCCTTTTTGATTCAAGGCAGTTTTGTCAAAAAATAATCATGGGTTTGTAGTAAAACCTTAAGGATATTGAAAATAATATGCAATGATTTTATGGGAGATTGTCGCGGCCCTGGCTGATCTTCCCTTCAGCCAGGAGGGCATCTTTTATTACTTTGAGGAGACGGTCATGGAAAATCAGAAAGACAATTTTTGGGTGATTATCGCCGGCGTCATTCTTTTGGCGATCACTTTGGTCGTTGGGATGCGCTCTGTGCGTGATGGCATGGAGTCGAGTGTCAAGGATCAAAGCGCTCAAGCGGAAAGCAACGCCGAAGTTGAGCGTGCGCTTCAGCGTAATCACAGTCAGAAATAGTCAGGCGCCGCTCTTCGTTGCCCATGTCTGAAGTGGTCTGCGATCAGATAACGGTGAAGGACTCATCCTGACGGAAAGATGGTCTTGTTTCAGGGCCATCTTTTTTGGCCGAGTTATGAGGGTATAAAAGAGTCTGAGAAGTCATAGAGGCGGAAGTTTTAACACATACGGCCGATGCGAAACTGGCGCGCCCGATACGATTCGAACGGACGACCTTTGCCTTGTTAGGGCATTGCGCCATCACCTACATCCACCCCACCATCCCAGGGACCGACTCAGATGACCCCACCCGGACTGGTTATGTGCGTGACGGAGATGAATAGGTCGAAACATGACACATGACTACGGCCAGAAAGTTTGGCGATCGCCGTTTCAATGTCACTGGAAGTGATGGGCGGATGGTTGTACCGATGTCGGTGGAGAGGCGTGAACGGGAGGATTTCCGGCACCCTGATGTGGATGATTTTGACCGATGATGTGGTAGGCTAATTCTTCAGACAAACAGAAGACCGCACTAGCGCTGAAACAATCTGGTGTAAATATGGCAAACAATCCAATAGAGCCTGAACTGAAGCGCTATCAAGCGCTACAAGAAGAGCTTTTATCAAACCATGAAAACAAGTTTGTGATCATTCACGGAGAAGATCCTTACGATGTTTTCGAGACGTTTGAAGATGCCTTAAAGATAGGCTACGAAAAATATACGACTGATCCATTTCTTGTTCGTCAGGTACTTCGGATACCGCAAGTGTTGAACTTTACAAGATTCTCTCTTGGTCAATGCCAAGCATAAACTCAAGGTTGTCTCCATGGGGTCCAATAGTTACGGCGTACATTGGAGTATCCCCGCAAGCATCTGCAATGCTTCAGAAGCATGGACTTCCTATCCCACAGACTCAATCTGGGATGTTTTTGGTCGATACGGGAGCATCCGCAACCGTTGTGGACCCAACTTTCATAGCTAATCTTGGGTTGACTCCAAAGAATTTCATTGAAGTTCACACGCCATCAACAAACGGCCAGCCTGTTCTGACGCCGATATATGATGTCTCCATCATGTTCGCGTCAACGACACCACAATCAGGCGCAGGAACACCAGTCCAAATTCCATACATCAAAACTGTAAGTGCGGCAGGGTCTCATCTCCAGAGCCAGGGGATAGATGGCCTGATTGGAAGAGACGTACTTGAGCATTGTATTTTGATCTATAACGGCCCTGAAGCTGGGTTCACTCTGGCCTGGTAATTCACAACTGCGCCGCCAGGTAATTCTGTAGCCCGATCTCCTCGATCTGAGCCAGTTGCGCGGTGTAGAACTGGATGTCGTCCTCGGTATCTGATACTAAGGTCCTGAGGACGTTATCAGTTTCCCAGTCCTGCTCGTCCTCATCAGCTGCTTGAATCAGCTTGGTGAGGCTGTCGAGAACCTTCTGCTCGGTAGCGAGGTTGGCTTCGAACAATTCTTTAACGCTCCATTTGCTTTGACCCTTTACCGACAAAGCACTGGGGACATATAAAGTTGACCCCAGCGTCAAGACAACCGAAGTTCCGCAGTTCCCTCACCGGTTTGGGGGTAAATGAGGTTGGCGGTTCTATATGAATCAATAGGATACGCTTCTGTCTGGGGGCTTTTTCGTGATTCCTTGTAGTGTCACGTCATCTGTCCTTTGTCTATTTATAGATGGGTTATGAAATTATATGGTGCGTACATGTAGACGCGCGTCACCCGATCAGGCGGAAGAAGCTACCTTCAACTCGTTGAGTGCTTCAGGACCGACACAGGCTCTGTGCGTCAGAAGGCCATCGCTAACCTGGGTCGCCTGGATCAAATCAAACCCAAAGACCTCGAACCTCTGATCAATGGCCTTAATCGAGCCATAGGCAAAACCACAAGCGATGCATTCACTCCTGAGTACGACAGCGCCAAGGCATTTGGTGATGTCTTCATGCTGCACGAATTGTGGCATCAACTCGGTTTCTCCAAAGTCATCCAGAAGGCACTCAGATCCTCCCGTCGCTCCTTCGATGCGGAGGCTTTAGTTCGCGCCATGGTTTTCAACCGTCTTTGCGCCCCGGACTCCAAGCTTGGGTGCCTCGAATGGCTGGAATCGGTGTCTATTCCCAATATGCCCGATGCGGTTTCTCACGACCATCTCCTTCGCACGATGGATGCCCTCATGGACCACGGCGAAACGATTGAGAACCTCATGGCCGAGCAGATGCGGCCCTTGTTGGACCAGCAGCTCTCTGTGGTCTTTTACGACCTGACCACGGTGCGCATTCATGGCGAGGCACGGGTTGAAAATGACATCCGCGCCCACGGGATGAACAAAGAAACGGGAGGTATCGCTCGGCAATTTGTCCTTGGCGTCGTTCAAAGCGCTGATGGACTGCCACTCATGCATACCGTCCACCCAGGGAATGTCGCAGAGACTAAAACCTTACAGTCGATGCTGACCCAGGTGTTGGCTCGATTCCCTGTAGAGCGCGTCATTCTGGTCGCTGATCGAGGCTTACTGAGTCTTGGGAATGTCGCCGAACTCACGAAGCTCGCTGAAGAATCGTCCCGAAAGCTCCAGTTCATCCTCGCGGTTCCCGCCAGGCGCTATCAAGACTTAAATGAGGTCTTCGAAACCCTCACCTTCGAAGAGGGTCTTGCCGAAGGCACCTTCGCTGACCATCGCTTGGTCGTTGCCCATGATCCTGAGCGGGCCCAAGAGCAATCCGCTCGCAGGCGGAAGCGCATTCAGGAACAAGTCGACTTTGCAGAAACACTGGTCAACAAGCTCAATGCGCAAGATGAAGGCGTCACTGAGAAGGGGCGGAGGGCCTCTGATCGGGGCGCCTACAGCCGCTTTCAGCGATCCGTTGCAGAAGCGGAGCTCACCCGTTTCATCAAGGCAGACTTTCAGGCCGACATGTTTAGTTATGAAGTCGAT
>Ga0194038_1000986_pt1 | contig 12397 bp, 9 predicted proteins | sample JunL226m_MetaG_FD_148630 | JGI IMG/M metagenome (GOLD analysis project Ga0194038, IMG submission 148630) | Anoxic zone freshwater microbial communities from boreal shield lake in IISD Experimental Lakes Area, Ontario, Canada - Jun2016-L227-6m | ecosystem: Environmental > Aquatic > Freshwater >...
CGGGGAACTGACCTCGAACCTGATCTGGATGTACAAGGTTCAGTAACTCGCCGATGATCCACGAGTGCGTCACCCAGTACGCCTGTGTCGCCGGTGACATCAGCTTCAACATCACCAACCTGCGGAACGGTTTCTGGCAGTTCACCATCGACGGGCTGGCCTGGGGAGCGATCTACGCCCTGGTCGCTGTGGGCTACACCCTGGTCTTCGGTGTACTGCGGCTGATCAACTTCGCGCACTCCGAGATCTTCATGCTGGGCATGTTCGGGGCCTACTTATGCCTGGACAAGATCCTGGGGTTCGCGCCGAGTGGTAATGCCTACAACCGCGGCGTGGGACTGACGGTGCTCTACCTCGGTATAGCCATGCTGTTCGCGATGGCGGTCTCCGGTGCCGCCGCGGTCGGATTGGAAGCGGTGGCCTACCGGCCACTGCGACGGCGCAACGCCCGTTCGTTGACCTTCCTGATCACCGCGATCGGCATGTCGTTCGTACTGCAGGAGTTCGTGCATTTCTTGCTGCCGAAGATCATCAAGGGTTATGGCGGTAGCAACGCACAGCAGCCGATCATCCTGGTGCAGCCCAAGACGCAGTTCCACATCTTCGGGGCCTCGGTCTCCAACATCACGCTGGTGATCGTGGGTTCCGCACTGGTGCTGGCGTTGGTGACCGACGTCGTCATCAACCGCACCAAGTTCGGCCGCGGCATCCGCGCGGTGGCCCAGGATCCGACCACCGCGACCCTGATGGGGGTCTCCAAGGAACGCATCATCATGCGGACGTTCCTGATCGGCGGCATGCTCGCCGGTGCGGCGGCATTGCTCTACACGCTGCGGGTGCCGCAGGGAATCATCTACTCCGGCGGCTTTCTGCTCGGCATCAAGGCCTTCTCGGCCGCGGTCCTTGGGGGCATCGGGAACCTGCGCGGTGCGCTTCTGGGTGGGCTTCTGCTGGGCATCATGGAGAACTACGGGCAGGCGGTGTTCGGCACCCAGTGGCGCGACGTCGTCGCCTTCGTCCTGCTGGTGCTGGTGCTGCTGATCCGGCCGACCGGCATTCTGGGCGAGAGCCTGGGGAGGGCGCGGGCATGAGCACTCTGCTGGCTCCCGGGGACGGCCTGCGGTCATGGTGGGCCGGCCTGAGTCGGGTCACCAAGTGGGGGTTCGGCATCCTCGCGTTCGGCGCACTGGCTTTGCTGCCGTTGTTCCCGCCGCCGTTCCTCAAGACGCCGGGCATCAGTCTCGGCGGCACCATGGCGCAGTTCGCGATGGTGGCGATCATCGCCGTCGGCCTCAACGTGGTCGTCGGACAGGCCGGCCTGCTCGACCTGGGTTACGTCGGCTTCTACGCGGTCGGCGCCTACACCGTCGCACTGCTCACCAGTCCGGACAGCCCGTGGAACCGGGTTTCGCCCAACGGCTTCCTCAATGAGAAGTGGGCCTGGCTGTCCTGTGTGCCGATCGCGATGGCGGTGACGGCATTGGCGGGCCTGATACTCGGCATACCGACACTGCGACTGCGCGGCGACTATCTGGCCATCGTCACCCTGGGCTTTGGTGAGATCATCCGTCTGCTGGCCGACAATCTGGCCGGCGTCACCAACGGTCCGCGCGGACTCAACGAGGTGGCCTACCCGCGCCTGGGGGAAACTGCGAAGCTGCCCAACGGGGTGTTCTCCAGTGGTAACTCCACCGGCACCGCCAACTACGGCACCTGGTGGTTCTGGCTGGGACTCACGCTGCTGGTCGGCATCCTGTTGCTGGTCGGCAACCTCGAGCGCAGCCGGGTCGGCCGCGCCTGGGTGGCCATCCGGGATGATGAGGACGCCGCAGAGGTCATGGGTGTCAACACCTTCCGCTTCAAACTGTGGGCCTTCGTCATCGGCGCCGCGATCGGCGGGCTTTCCGGCGCGCTGTACGCCGGGCAGGTGCAGTATGTCGCGCCGCCGACCTTCAACATCATCAACTCGATGCTGTTCCTCACCGCGGTGGTCCTCGGCGGGCAGGGCAACAAACTCGGCGTGATCCTCGGTGCGTTCATCATCGTGTACCTGCCCAACCGGTTGCTCGGCGTCGAGCTGTGGGGCATCAATCTCGGCGACCTCAAATATCTGTTCTTCGGGCTTGCGCTGGTGGTCATGATGATCTTCCGGCCGCAAGGCCTCTTCCCGGTGCGCCAGCAGCTCCTGGCCTACGGCAAGTCGGCCCGGCGGCTGTTGGCGTCGGCCGACGAGCGCAAGGTCTCATCGTGACCGCAGAACTCGAGCGCGAGGTTCACGTCAGAGAAGGCGAGCCGCTGCTGCAGGTCACCGACCTGACCGTCCGTTTCGGCGGGCTCACCGCACTGGACTCGGTCAACTTCGCCATCAAACGCGGCGAGATTCTCGGTCTGATCGGACCGAACGGCGCCGGCAAGACCACCTGCTTCAACGCCATCACCGGTGTGTACCGGCCGACGTCGGGCACCGTGGTGTTCGACGGGCAGACGCTGGGAAGGCGCAAGCGTCACGAGATCACCAGGCTCGGCATCGCACGCACATTCCAGAACATCCGGCTCTGGGGCGAGATGACCGCGCTGGAGAACGTCATCGTCGGCACCGATGCGCGACATCACACGTCGGTGCCCGGCGCGCTGGTGCGCAGCCCGCGGCACCGCCGTGAGGAACACGCGGCCATCGAGAAGGCCGCCGCGCTGCTGGGATTCGTCGGTATCGCGCACCGCGGTGAGGAGAAGGCCAAGAACCTGCCTTATGGCGATCAGCGCCGGCTGGAGATCGCGCGAGCGCTGGCCACCGAACCGAAACTGCTGTGTCTCGACGAGCCGGCCGCCGGCTTCAACCCGAGCGAGAAGGCCGCGTTGATCGACCTGATCCGCGCGATCCGCGACGACGGGTACACCGTGCTGCTGATCGAACACGACATGCGGCTGGTGATGGGGGTCACCGACCGGATCGTGGTGCTGGAGTTCGGCCGCAAGATCGCCGATGGACTCCCCGCCGAGATCCGTGAGGACCCCGCGGTGATCGCCGCCTACCTGGGGGTGCCCGATGGCCAACTCTGAGAAGCCGCTACTGGAGGTCAGAGATGCCGTCGTGCACTACGGCAGGATCGAGGCGCTGCACGGGGTGTCGATCACCGTGGCTGAGGGCGAACTGGTCACCCTGCTCGGATCCAACGGAGCCGGAAAGACCACGCTGATGCGGGCCATCTCCGGTCTGTGCCCGCTGTCGAAGGGATCCATCTGGTTCGACGGCCGCGACATCACCAAAGTCAAGGCCTACAAGCGGGCGATCGAGGGTTTGGTTCAGGCACCCGAGGGGCGCGGGGTCTTCCCCGGCATGACGGTCACCGAGAACCTGGAGATGGGCTGTTACGGAAGGAAGTTCGACTCAAAGGCCGCCCATGACGAGCGACTGGACTGGATCTTCACAACCTTTCCGCGGCTGGCCGAGCGCCGCAAGCAGGTGGGCGGCACGCTGTCCGGGGGAGAGCAGCAGATGCTGGCGATCGGCCGGGCGCTGATGGCGCGACCGCGGGTGCTGCTGCTCGACGAGCCGTCGATGGGGCTGGCGCCGATGATCAGCTCGCAGATCTTCGGCATCATCGCCGACATCAATGCGCAGGGCACCACGGTGCTCTTGGTCGAGCAGAACGCCCAGCAGGCATTGAGCCGCTCCGATCGCGCCTACATCCTGGAGACCGGCAACGTCACGCGCGAAGGGCCCGCACGGCAACTGCTGGCCGACGACAGCGTGCGTGCCGCCTATCTGGGTGGGGCCTAACCGGTTTCAGCGCGCGACGATCACCGATGACCCGTGTCCGAACAGGCCCTGGTTCGCCGTCACGCCGACCTTCGCGTTGTCGACCTGTCGCCCGGTGGCCTGCCCGCGCAGCTGCCAGGTGAGCTCGCAGACCTGGGCGATGGCCTGGGCCGGAATAGCCTCGCCGAAGCAGGCCAGCCCGCCCGACGGGTTCACCGGTATGCGACCGCCGACCGTCGTCGCGCCGCTGCGCAGGAGTTGCTCGGCCTCGCCCTTGGCGCACAGGCCGAGGTGCTCGTACCAGTCGAGTTCCAGCGCGGTGGACAGGTCGTAGACCTCGGCGAGGCTCAGATCCTCTGGACCGATACCGGCCTCGGCGTAGGCGGTGTCGAGGATGTGGTCCTTGAACACCCGCTCCGGTGCGGGCACCACCGCCGTGGAATCGGTGGCGATGTCGGGAAGCTCCGGCAGGTATTGCGGGTACTCCGGCGTCGCGCACGACACCGCCCGCACCGACGGTACCCCGGCCACCGAGCCGAGGTGCTTCTCGGCGAAGTCCTTACTCGCCACGATCACCGCGGCGGCGCCGTCAGAGGTGGCGCAGATGTCCAGCAGTCGCAGCGGGTCGGACACCACCGGGCTGGCCAGCACGTCGGAGACCGAACTCTCCTTGCGGTAGCGCGCGTTCGGGTTGTTCAGGCCGTGCCGGGAGTTCTTGACCTTCACCGCCGCGAAATCCTCCAGCGTCGCGCCGTAGAGATCCATCCGGCGGCGGGCCAGCAGCGCGAAGTACACGGTGTTGGTGGCACCGATGAGGTGGAAGCGCTGCCAGTCCGGGTCGTTGCGGCGCTCGCCGCCGACGGGGGCGAAGAAACCCTTGGGCGTGGTGTCCGCTCCGATCACCAGCGCGACATCGCACAGCCCGGCGAGGATCTGCGCGCGGGCCGACTGCAGCGCCTGCGAGCCCGAGGCGCACGCGGCGTAACTCGACGACACCGGGATGCCGGTCCAGCCCAGCTTCTGCGCGAACGTCGCACCCGCGACGAACCCGGGATAGCCGTTGCGAATGGTGTCCGCGCCGGCGACGAGTTGGATCTGGCGCCAGTCCAGACCGGCGTCGCGCAGCGCCGCACGGGCGGCGACCACGCCGTACTCGGTGAAGTCGCGGCCCCACTTGCCCCACGGGTGCATACCTGCGCCGAGGATGTAGACCGGGTCCGGGGGTGCGGCCATCAGGCGATCCTCCACGCATAGACGTTGTGTGCGACGCCGTCGTCACCGGTGTAGAGCGGCATGGTCGTCAACTCCATCTCCATGCCCACCGTCAGATCCTCCGCCAGCGTGCCCTCGACCACCTTGCCGAGCACGATGACGCCCTCGTCGGCCAGTTGCACCGCCGCGACGGCGAACGGCTCGAAGGGATCTTTCTGGGGATACGGCGGCGGCGGCTGGTAGCGGTTCTCGGTGTAGCTCCACAGCGTTCCGCGCCGGGACAGTGGCACCTGGTCGAGTTCGTCGGCCGTGCAGCCCGGGTTGGGACAGTTGTCGGAGCGCGGGGGGAACACGTAGGTACCGCAGGACGGGCACTTGGCGCCGATCAGATGCGCGGTACCGGCGTCGTCGACGGTCCACCAGCCGTCGATGGCGGGAGAGTCTGGCACGTAGTGAGCCTATCGGGTGCCTACGGCATCGGCTGCCTAGAGTGACTCCCATGAGCGAGAAGCCGACGCTGATGCTGCTGGACGGCAACTCGCTGGCCTTCCGGGCGTTCTACGCGCTGCCGGCCGAGAATTTCAAGACCCGCGGCGGCCTGACCACCAACGCGGTCTACGGGTTCACCGCCATGCTGATCAACCTGCTGCGAGACGAGGCGCCCACCCACATCGCGGCCGCCTTCGACGTGTCCCGACAGACCTTCCGCGCCGAGCGCTACCCCGAGTACAAGGCCACCCGCAGTGCCACCCCCGACGAGTTCCGCGGCCAGATCGACATCACCAAGGAAGTGCTGGGCGCACTCGGCATCACCGTGCTGGCCGAGGCCGGGTATGAGGCCGACGACATCATCGCCACCCTGGCCACCCAGGCTGACGACTCCGGCTACCGGGTGCTGGTCGTGACCGGTGACCGCGACTCGCTGCAACTGGTCAACGACAACATCACCGTGCTGTATCCGATCAAGGGCGTCAGCACGCTGACGCGGTTCACCCCGGAGGCGGTGGCCGAGAAGTACGGCCTGACTCCGGAGCAGTACCCGGACTTCGCGGCGTTGCGCGGTGACCCGAGTGACAACCTTCCGGGGATTCCCGGCGTGGGGGAGAAGACGGCGGCGAAGTGGATCGTCGAGTACGGCTCACTGCAGGGACTGGTGGACAACGTCGACACGGTGCGGGGCAAGGTGGGCGACTCGCTGCGGGAGAACCTCTCGACCGTGGTGCTCAACCGCGAACTCACCCACCTGGTGCGCGATGTCCCACTGGCGCAGACGCCCGACACCCTGGGTCTGCTGCCGTGGGACCGCGACAAGATCCACCGGCTGTTCGACGATCTCGAGTTCCGGGTGTTGCGCGACCGCTTGTTCGACACCCTCGCGGCGGTCGAACCCGAGGTGGACGAAGGATTCGACGTGCGCGGCGGCGCGCTGGAGCCGGGCCGGGTCGCCGCATGGCTGGACGCCCACGCCCGCGACGGCCGGCGCTGCGGTATGGCGGTGGTGGGCACGCACACCGTGTACGACGGTGACGCGACGGCCTGCGCGATCGCAGCGCCCGACGGCGACGGCGCCTACATCGACACCGCAACGCTGACACCCGAGGACGAAGCGGCGCTGGGGCAGTGGCTCGCCGATCCGGGGCAACCGAAGGCGCTGCACGAGACGAAGATCGCCATACACGACCTGGCCGGGCGCGGCTGGACACTGGCCGGCGTCACCTCCGACACCGCTCTGGCCGCGTACCTGGTCCGGCCGGGGCAGCGCAGCTTCACCCTCGATGACCTCTCGCTGCGCTATCTGCGCCGTGAACTGCGAGCCGATAATCCTGAGCAGCAACAACTCTCGCTGCTCGACGACACCGAGGGCGTCGACGATCAGGCCGTGCAGACGTCCATCCTGCGCGCCCGCGCCGTGGCCGACCTCGCCGACGCACTCGACAACGAACTCGCCGCGATCGACTCGGCGGCGCTGCTGACCGAGATGGAACTGCCGGTACTGCAGGCGCTGGCCGGGATGGAGACCGTCGGCATCGCGGTGGACCGCGGCAAGCTCGAGACGCTGGAGAGTGAGTTCGGCGACGCGATCCGCGACGCCGCCGAGGCCGCCTACGCGGTGATCGGCAAGCAGATCAACCTCGGCTCACCCAAGCAGCTCCAGGTGGTGCTGTTCGACGAACTCGGCATGCCCAAGACCAAGAAGACCAAGACCGGCTACACCACCGACGCCGACGCGCTGCAATCGCTCTTCGACAAGACCGCCCACCCGTTCCTGGAGCACCTGCTGTCACACCGCGACGCCACCCGGCTGAAAGTCACCGTCGACGGACTGCTGAAGTCCGTCGCCGGCGACGGTCGCATCCACACCACGTTCAACCAGACCATCGCGGCCACCGGCCGGCTGTCCTCGACCGAACCGAATCTGCAGAACATCCCGGTCCGCACCGAGGCCGGCCGGCGCATCCGCGACGCCTTCTGCGTCGGCGACGGCGGTGACGTCAGATACGCGGAATTGATGACCGCCGACTACAGCCAGATCGAGATGCGGATCATGGCGCACCTCTCGAAGGACGAGGGTCTCATCGAGGCGTTCCGCACCGGCGAGGATCTGCACTCGTTCGTCGCCGCACGCGCGTTCGGCGTGCCGATCGACGAGGTGACCCCGGAACTGCGCCGCCGGGTCAAGGCGATGTCCTACGGCCTGGCCTACGGCTTGAGTTCCTACGGGTTGAGCCAGCAGCTCAAGATCTCCACCGAAGAAGCCAAAGAGCAGATGGATCAGTACTTCGCCCGGTTCGGCGGCGTGCGCGACTATCTGCTCGACGTCGTCGATCAGGCCCGCAAGGACGGCTACACCTCCACCGTGCTGGGCCGCCGCCGCTACCTACCCGAACTCGACAGCAGCAACCGGCAGGTCCGCGAAGCCGCCGAACGTGCCGCTCTCAACGCACCGATCCAGGGCAGCGCCGCCGACATCATCAAGGTGGCCATGATCGGTGTCGACGCCGCCCTGCGCGAGGCCGGGCTGACCAGCCGGCTGCTGCTGCAGGTGCACGACGAACTGCTGCTCGAGGTGGCACCCGGGGAACGGGACAACGTCGAGGCCCTGGTGCGCGACAAGATGGGCGGCGCCTATCCGCTCGACGTGCCACTGGAGGTGTCGGTCGGATTCGGCGCTACCTGGGACGCGGCGGCGCATTAGTCGCCGCCGAGCGGCTCGAGCGGCGCATTAGTCGCCGCCGAGCGGCTCGAGCGGCGCATTAGTCGCCGCCGAGCGCTTACTGCGCGCGGCCCCGAGCCGCCGCAGCCGGCGTCCGTGCCGGCTTAGATGCCGCAGCGCCCCCGCCGAAGCGGAAGCTGTTGACGGAGACGCCGGTACCCGTCTGCTCGACATTCGCGCTGTTCTGGGCGACCGAACCGGCGAAGGCGAACGGACCGGACCCGGCCTTCACGTTGTTCAAGGTGCCGAGCACGGCGAATCCGACGCTGTTGACACCCTTGCCGGTGACTTCGTTGCCATTGCCGGCGAACGTCAGCGCCGCGGTGTTGACCGAGCTCGGGTCTCCGCCCGTCAATATGCTGTTGCTACCGAACAGGTTGGTCGCAGCGTTCCCGTTCGTGCCCAGTGCGGTCAGGGTGTTGTTGTTGCCGCCGATGTTGACCGAACCGTTCTGGGCGCCGCCGGCGGCGATCACAGTGTTGTTGCTGCCGAACCAGTTCCGGGTGCCGTTCAGCGTGCCCCCGATGACTCCGACGGTGTTGCTGTCGCCCAGCAGGCTCGTGGCGATACTGAGCAAGCCGGACACTGCGGTGACCTGGTTGTTGTTGCCGATAAGGCTGGTGGCCATGTTCCCGTCGCCGCCGCCGGTCGTCACGATGTTGTTGTTGCCGAAGAGGTTGCGACCGACGTTGGACAGGCCACCGTCTCCGCGGACGGTGTTGTTGTTGCCGAAGAGGTTGATCGAACGGTTGAACAATCCGTTGCCGGATTCGACGGTGTTGTCGACACCGCCGACGTTCAGAGCGATGTCGAGGGTCCCGAGTGCCGTGACGGCATGGGCGCCCGGTGTGGTGGCCCCGCCGAAGAGATTCGCGGCGAGGTTGCCGATCCCGGATGCGACGACGCTGTCGCCGGCTGATGCGGGAGAGACGCCGAACGCGATGTTGAGTCCGATATTGCCGAACGACGCCAGACCCTGGGTGATCGCGCTGCCGTTGTTGCCCAGGCGGGTGGCGATACCGAAGAGACCGCCGGCCGTGGCCGACGACTCGTTGCCGACGGCGGTCGCGAAGGTGAAGGCATCACTGGTGGCGGCCGTCGAGTTGGTTCCCAGGGCGAAAGCCGCTCCGAACAACCCGCCGGCGTTAGCGGTCGCGCCGTCCCCGATGGCGATGGCGGCGCTGAGGGGGGAGCTGGTGCAGCCGCCGCCGTTGCCGAGGCCGAAGAAAGAAGCGCACGTGGCGTTAGCCGCGGGCGCGGCGCCCAGGCCGGCGACGGTCATGGTGACTGCGCATGCACCGGCGGCGAGCGCGGCGACGGTGGTATTGCGGGTGGCGATGCTGCGTGAGTACATGAGTTCCTAGCGTCGGTCGTGTTGAGCCTTACGGTGGCCTGCTAGCGAACATTAAACCACTTGTAGAAAAAGCTGAGTATTACCTATGAGCGAACACGCGCTCCTGGTCGAAACGCCTGCTGAACGCCGGTTTCGCTCAGCGCGCCGGAATCCGATAGACCAGCTGGTCCAGGACCGGTGCGGCGGCCGCCCGCGCGGCCACCACCCCGTAGGCCTCCTCGTTCTGCAGCGCGAATACCCGCTGGTCGCCGAAGCCGCGGTCGATCCGGTCCCGCACATAAGCCAGCGACACCACCTGGGTGAAGAACGACTTCACCGCCGAGGCCGCCCGGCGCCCGCCCTGTCTCCGCGCGATGCGCACGGCCGCACGGCGCTGCGACAGCGAGGTGACCCAGGCCGCCTCGGCCGGGGTCACCAGTCGCTCCGCGATCATCCCGGGCATCTTGCCAGCGATGATCCTGCGCTCGCGGCGCCGGCTCAGCACCGCCAGGGTGATACCGAGGGCGAAGATCGGCATCATCCACAGCACGTAGACCCCGAGGTAGGCGCGCGCACCCAGCAACGCCGAACCGTTCCACAGCCCGTGCATGACGACCGCCGCCACGTAGCCCGCCAGCAGGCAGGCCGTTCTCGCAAGCGCCCCGCGCTGCTGCATCGCGCAATAGACCCCGATGCCGAACATCGTGGTGAACAGCGGGTGCGCGAACGGACCGATCGCCAGCCGCAGCCCCGCGATGGTCAGCGAATGAGTGATCGATTCACCGCCGGCGATGTAGAAGATGTTCTCCAGCCAGGCGAACCCGACCGCGGTGAAACCGGCGTAGACCAGGCAGTCGGTCAAGGTGTTGAGTTCGATGCGTCGCCGGCCGGTCATCATCAGCAGCAGGAACAGGCCCTTCGCCGCCTCCTCGACCAGCGGGGCGCCGACGGCGGCGGTGACCAGGCTGGGCTTGTGCGCGCCCTCGGCCGTGCCGGTCAGCGAAACCGAGAGCAGATGCTCGAAGGCCACCGAGAGCACCACCGCGACCGACGCGCCCCACAGGAACGCCAGCATCAGCAGCCGCGGCGGTTCGGGCTCCCACCGGTCCAGCCACAGGTAACACAGCACAACACCGGCCATCGCCGCGGTGGAGAGCGCGAATCCCAGGACCGTGCCGGCCGGGTTCACCGCGGTGATCAGAGTCAGCAGCAGGGCCGCGATCGTGCCCAGTCCCACGATGGCCGCCAGGGGCGCTCCGACTTTGCGGACCGGCGCAGCAAAGGGCGGGACCGGGGCGTAGGGGACCGAAGCGGGCACGTCAGCAGAGTAGCTGTGCAGGTGGCCGGGTTTGGCCGCCGCGCACCCCGTCAAGTACGCTCACCAGGTTCATTGTCCCTACGACCGACCCTGTCCGGAGCAACCCACCACATGCCCAGTCCCACCGTCACCTCGCCGCAAGTAGCCGTCAACGACATCGGCTCGGCCGAGGACTTCCTCGCCGCCATCGACAAAACCATCAAATACTTCAACGATGGCGACATCGTCGAGGGGACCATCGTCAAGGTGGACCGGGACGAGGTTCTGCTCGATATCGGCTACAAGACCGAAGGTGTCATCCCCTCCCGCGAACTCTCCATCAAGCACGACGTCGATCCCAGTGAAGTGGTGACCGTCGGTGACAAGGTGGAAGCCCTCGTCCTCACCAAGGAGGACAAGGAAGGCCGGCTGATCCTGTCCAAGAAACGCGCCCAGTACGAGCGCGCCTGGGGCACCATCGAGGAACTCAAGGAGAAGGACGAGGCCGTCAAGGGCACCGTCATCGAGGTCGTCAAGGGCGGTCTGATCCTCGACATCGGACTGCGCGGCTTCCTGCCCGCCTCGCTGGTCGAGATGCGCCGCGTTCGCGATCTGCAGCCCTACATCGGCAAGGAGATCGAGGCCAAGATCATCGAGCTGGACAAGAACCGCAACAACGTCGTTCTGTCCCGCCGCGCCTGGCTCGAGCAGACCCAGTCCGAGGTGCGCAGCGAATTCCTCAACCAGCTCGTCAAGGGCGCCGTCCGCAAGGGCGTGGTGTCCTCGATCGTCAACTTCGGCGCCTTCGTCGACCTCGGCGGCGTCGACGGTCTGGTGCACGTCTCCGAGCTGTCCTGGAAGCACATCGACCACCCGTCGGAGGTCGTCACGGTGGGCGACGAGGTCACCGTCGAGGTGCTCGACGTCGACATGGACCGCGAGCGGGTGTCGTTGTCACTCAAGGCAACCCAGGAAGACCCGTGGCGCCACTTCGCCCGCACCCACGCCATCGGCCAGATCGTGCCCGGCAAGGTCACCAAGCTGGTGCCCTTCGGCGCATTCGTCCGTGTCGAGGAGGGTATCGAGGGCCTGGTCCACATCTCCGAACTCGCTGAGCGCCACATCGAGGTGCCCGACCAGGTCGTCGCCGTCGGCGACGACGCCATGGTCAAGGTCATCGACATCGACCTCGAGCGCCGCCGCATCTCACTGAGTCTCAAGCAGGCCAACGAGGACTACACCGAGGAGTTCGACCCGTCGAAGTACGGCATGGCCGACAGCTACGACGAGGCCGGCAACTACATCTTCCCGGAGGGCTTCGACTCCGAGACCAACGAGTGGCTCGAGGGCTTCGACTCCCAGCGCGGCGAGTGGGAGGGCCGCTACGCCGAGGCCGAGCGCCGACACAAGATGCACACCACGCAGATGGAGAAGTTCGCCGCCGCCGACGCCGCTGCCGCGGCCGAGGAGCGCGAACGTCCGGCGGGCGCCGCGGCCTCCGCGAGTTCGTCGAGTTCGTCGGAGTCGGAGTCCGGTGAGGAGTCCGCGGGCGGCTCGCTGGCCAGCGACGCCCAGCTGAAC
>Ga0194038_1000987_pt1 | contig 12396 bp, 11 predicted proteins | sample JunL226m_MetaG_FD_148630 | JGI IMG/M metagenome (GOLD analysis project Ga0194038, IMG submission 148630) | Anoxic zone freshwater microbial communities from boreal shield lake in IISD Experimental Lakes Area, Ontario, Canada - Jun2016-L227-6m | ecosystem: Environmental > Aquatic > Freshwater >...
TCACTAAATTGTGCAAGTAGTTCAATGAGCTTCTAGCAGGCCTCTATTTTTAATAGAGCTTGCAGTCAAAGATCTATCGAGATCCGAACACACTTACTGGCACAGAAAGAAAAACGACTTAGGAATTTCTCCCTAAGTCGTTGATTTCATTGGTGGGCCCACCAGGACTTGAACCTGGGACCAAAGAATTTCGAGAGCTTACGCCGTTTTTTTATCGGTGTTTGAGTTTTTTTAGCAATTAAGTACTTTTACGCAAAATACTCTTTGGAACCATGCAGGATACGTCATAAAGCCCTGATTTCGGGCGACCAATACGGCAGTCCATCACAAACGTTGCCAGCCTGTAAGCACGATCTTCTGAAATCGAAAGGTTATTAGACATTTTTACAATCGACTTCATTGAAGCTGCTTTCATTGCGATCATGAGATCTGAAGGATCGCTAGCATAGGACACCCAAAACTTGGCATTATCTTCCTTAGGCATATCTGCAGCTCTACCCGCTCTTACATTCTTTGGAATCATGCAGTAGGTTCCAAGCACCTCATTTACTACTTCTGAAATTGGACAATCCCAATGATTCATCATGATCTTTTCTGCGTCAGCTTTTGAAACCTTTCTAGAAGCTTGTATAAATCGTATTGTTTCAACTTTTAAATTTTCTAAGGCTTGGTTTAAATTTAAATCGTATCCAATAGTGATCCATGACTTAGGTGTCTCAATAATTGGCCAAACACCAAATTCCTTTCGCTCATCCTTTTTAATCAAAGTTACCGTTACATTTAACTCAGAAAAAGCAGTTTCTAGAGCATCTAAATCAATCTCACCGTTGCCTTGAGCGGCATGAGAATCACCAGTCCAGATATAAGCGCCATCCACAAACACGGGAAGATAGGTAGTTGTCCCCACGGTCATTTCACGAAGATCTAAGTTCCCACCATATGCGCCCGGCTGTTTTGAGTCACAACCTATCGTCCCCGCTAATGAGCCGGACATCTTTACACACCAACCAGAATTTCTGGGAGACGGTGGGTTTTTTTCGTTAAATGTGCTGACCTTCGTATAGGGAAGTAACTGCTCTTCTTTAGAACGGGCAACAGCCAGAATCCCTGGGAACGGCGCAAGAGGTACAACGATATTAGATTCAAACTGCATTTCCATTTTATCGTTATCGAGATAGTAGCTATCGACTTTAGCAGCAAACTTATCATAGAAAAGCCCGGCTTTTGCAGCGCTATTATTTGTAGCATAGCTACGCATACGAATTTTATTAATATGCACAGCAACCACATCACCTTTTTGCGCTCCAGCTACAGCAATCGGTCCAGTCAGTGTATGAGGCCCACGCCCAGGAAACATTGGGTCATTATTAATAGAATCAATTTGCGCTTCAGTAATGCCTGGTGCAACTTGCCCACCACCTGCTGGTAGAGTTTCAATAATGACCGTGTCACCAGATTTAATCGTTAAGACTGGGGGTGCACCAGCGTCAAAATATCCCCAGTTAGTAGTTGATGGTGTTGCAGGTAGGATGTAGGTGTTATTTTTACTTGATGATAATTGTCTGATAAGCATATTGGCTTGATCAGGAGGCCCTTGGATAAAAATGGGTGCAGGCGTGATAGGTGTGTACGGCCTAGCATGACTATCCTTAGGGAAAACTTGAGAATAGCCATTGATTGAAAATAGCAATGGAACTATTACAGCCAATGCAGAAAATTTCATGATCATTAACTCCATTTATAACTAGACAGATAATTCCTACTACTATAATTTATTTAGTATTTAGAAAGAGAATATGTTTACCCTACACCCTCTCCTGAACTGCAGGGCTTTACTTTATTAGCCAATATAAAATGTATAGATTCTCTAATTTGATCATGTTTATTGGCTTTCAAATAAATCCTTTGGGTAGCAAGCTAAAAAATCTTTATCGAATACCTTCATAAGGTAATGCTCAAAAGACAAAACCCCCACCATTTCTGATGAGGGTTTGCTTTTCTGGTGGGCCCACCAGGACTTGAACCTGGGACCAAAGGATTATGAGAGCAGACATCCAAAGAAAACCATTAGGATTTCAAGAGGTTACGTCTCATAAATATCGGTGTGTAGCGTTTTGTGTAACTAGATTAACAAGATCACAAAATGTAATCCCTCACTCTTTGGTTTTGAAAACCAAAGGAATTTTGGAGCAACCATCTAACACTTCGTTGCTCCAAAGTACTTTTGGATGAGTAAGCGTTACTTAAAGTAACGCTTAAATCATATGAGCACAACAGGCATCCAACCAGCCCTGTTGTCTTGCTCGCTCGTATGCATAATTAAAGCGCTTTTTGAACTCTGATCGTTTTTGACATTGCCTGCCAGCCTCAATGCAGCGCTCTTTGGTCCACTTCGAAGGCGCAGCTGGTTTTCTACGAAACTCTTTGATATGGGTGGTGCACTTAGAGAGCCATCCTCTTTTTAATACTTTTCTATAGCTCACAGGACTCTCTTTTTCCCATTGCTCGCGTGTTGGGAAGTGAGATGCTTCTTCTATGCATAGCTCAAGCGTCCAGTAACCCCACTCTAATAATGATTGATTAATACACCAGTTTCTTGCTGGTGTTGTTGTTCTAAGTAATTTGTATAGCGGTACCTGGTTACTTTGCGCTTGCATAAGCATCTCCTGCTATATGTTTCTTTAAGTGAATGAAGTCGATATTGACATTAACTTGATGATCATCTCTAAAAATCCCCAGGAGAATAATCCAGGGGATTTTTATCCTTTATTTAGATGCCAATCTTTATGAAAACTTCAAGCTAGGAGTCGACTTAGTTTTAAGGGTTTGTTCCCCATACTGAATGACATCACCAATCATTTCGGCAGTACATGCAGATAGAGTCCATCCTAAGTGGCCATGGCCAGTGTTGTAGTACACGTTTGGTTTGCTGCCTTTACCAACTCTTGGCATCATGGTTGGCATCATAGGACGCAAGCCTGCCCAAGGAACTACCGAACGAGTACTGACTTCAGGAAAGCACTGATTAACCCAATCAACCAAAGGCTTAATTCGATCAGCGCGAATATCCCGGTTGATACCGTTGAACTCTGCAGTACCCGCAACACGGAATCGATCCACGCCAAGACGACTAGTCACTAACTTTGTTTCATCATCCAAGAGACTTACATTTGGGGCGCCTTCTTGACTAGCTTTATCGGTCAAATTGACTGTAATGGAATAGCCCTTCACTGGGTAGACATTTACTCTATCACCGAGCTGATCAGCGATATTTCGACTAGCGACCCCAGCACAAACAACGACATTATCAAAAACTAACTGACTAGCGACCCCATCTTTACTGAGTGTTAAGTTCACACGATTACCATCCGACTGAACTGCAGTAACTTCATGGTCATAAATTGTCTTTACCCCTAATTTTGCGGCAGCCTCTGAAAGTCCATGAGTAAATTTATGAATATCACCGGTTGAATCGCTCTCTGTGTAATAACCACCGTAATATTTACCAGCCAAGGTAGGCTCAATTTCTTTCATCTCTTGCGGTGTCACGGCAGTCCGACCTAGACCACCTTCAGCCAGCATTTTTGAAACCTTGCCAGCATGCTCAAAGCCTGCCTTATCACGATAGATATGCAAGATGCCTTCACGCTTTAAATCAAAATCTATGCCTTCTTGCTTTGCCCAAGCAAAAAGATGCTTTCTGGCTTCAATAGCCATGTGCGCAGTCTGAATCGTATTGTTTTTATAGTTTGGAATGGACGCTATGAACTCAGAAAACCAGGAGATCTTATGCCAGTCTGGCTTGAGGTTAATTAATAATGGGGCATCTTTTTTAAATACCCACTTCATCCCCTTCATGATGGTTGACCAGTGGTTCCATACCTCTGCGTTTGATGCAGACAACTGCCCGCCGTTCGCAAATGAGGTTTCCATTCCAGCATAACGATGACGCTCGATGAGCGTGACATCATATCCGCGCTTAGCTAATACGTAAGCGGTCGTAACGCCAGCAATACCGCCGCCAATAATTACAAATGATTTCATTTTTAGATCCTTCAAACGTCGAGGTTTCCCATTGCCAATGCACAAGGGGCCCCCTCTGTTCTGGACCTGAGAGATTCGCAAATAGATAATATTTGCTTGCTCCTTCGGTGTTATTGGGAGACGAATACCCAATATCTCTTCAGAGTTTACAAATCGTTTCGGTTCTTTTGCCTGAGAGTTTCCGGGGCGGTTGCTCCTTCGGCGTTGTTTAAAAAACAATCTCTCCCGAGAACGATTTAAATACTTTTAATACTATACTCTCAAATATTGCCTTACTAATTCATTCCAAAATGTTGCACCAATAACTATATTCCCATCATTAAAGTCGTAGGCTGGGTTATGCACCATGCATGTACCTGGGGTATCCCCATTTCCAATAAAAAGATAGGATCCAGGGATTTTCTCCAGCATAAATGCAAAATCTTCGCTGCCAGATAATGCAGGGCCCTGCCTTGTAATTCCAGACTCACCCAAGAAATCAACTGCTACATTTCTAGCAAATTCAGTTTCTGCAGATGAATTTACCAACACCGCATATCCCTTTTTCCAGTGGATATTTGCAGTTAAGCCAAAACTTTCGGCCTGTGCTTTAACGAGCGACTTAATTCTTTGCTCTACATCTATTCTCACTTGAGGATCTAAAGAACGAATACTCAACTCTAATTTCGCATGAGCTGGGATAACATTATTGGCATGGCCTGCATTAAAAGCACCCACTGTAATAACAGCTGATTGCTGTGGATCTATATTTCTAGAAACAATGGTTTGCAGTGCCATCACCATGGAAGATGCAGCGACTATTGGATCCGATGTCTTATGCGGCATGCCACCATGCCCACCTACGCCGTTAATTTCAATGGTTGCATAGTCGCTTGATGACATAGCTGGTCCATCGCGAAAGACCAGATGACCAACCGGATAACCAGGCATATTGTGAATAGCAAAAATAGAATCGCATGGAAAACGTTCAAATAAGCCATCTTCCATCATGCGCAGCGCTCCGCCACCACCCTCTTCGGCTGGCTGAAATATTAGGTTAACCGTTCCTGAGAAGTCTTTTTTAGCAGCTAATTCCTTTGCTGCTGCAAGTAACATAGCGGTATGTCCATCATGACCACATGCATGCATGACTCCATGATTACAGCTGGACCACTCCACTCCACTTTGCTCATGAATAGGTAAGGCATCCATATCTGCGCGCAAGCCTATAGCCATCTCGCCATTACCATTTTTTAGAACACCTACAACACCAGTACCACCAATACCTTCGTGAACCTCATAACCCCAGGACTTTAGTTTTTGCGCAACTAAAGTAGCGGTTCTATGCTCCTCAAAGGCCAGTTCTGGATGCTGATGAATATCTCTTCGCAGAGCAATAAACTCCTCAACCTCAATCAAAGCCAATTCATGTATTTGGTTCATTAGATAAATTTCTTATTGTGGCTGCAGGTTGATAGACTTTGCGATAGCCCTAAATTGCGCTGTACCGTCACCGTACACCTTATGTAATTCATTCAGAGTTAATGGTTTGGCAATCAATAGACTGTTAGCATCTAGGCCGGACTTTACCGCTGGATCTTCCAGAACTTCAGCTAAGGCTTTATTTAAGGTTTGCGCGATTGGCTCAGGCGTATCTTTCTTAACAAAGTAACCTGTCCAGATTGAATAAACGAACCCTTTTAGTCCCTTACTCTCAGAGATGGCTGGGTAATCCTTAACACTATCTAGGCGCTTAGCATTAAGCATCGCGAGCAACTTAATTCTGCCTTGCTTTGCTAACTCGTCATGTGATTTTCCATAAGGCGCCAAAAAGAAATCAATCTGACCACCAATTAAGTCTTGTAGTGCAGGTCCTGCACCCTTATAAGGAACATGGGTCATCGGGATCTTCGTCTCTTTTGAGAGCTGTTCACCTAACAGATGATAGAAAGACCCAGGGCCAACACTTGCATAAGATAGGGGCTTACTTTCTTGAGCAGATTTTTTTGCATACGCCAAAAATGAATCCACGTCTTTAACCGGCATATCGCCTCTAACTAAAAATGCAATTTGCGCAGAACCAATCATCTGCACTAAGCGAAAATCTTCACTCTTAAACTTAATTGCAGAATTTGCCAGTGGCCCCAAGATCAATTCATTGGGAGATCCCTGCATAACCAAATAACCGTCTGATGGGCTATTGAGTATTTTCTGGGCAGCTATACCACCACTAGCGCCGCCTATATTTTCAACAATAACAGCCTCACCTAATTTCTTAGAAAGCACAGGACTCACTATGCGCGCAATCACATCAGATACGCCACCAGCTGGATAAGGCACAACTAAACTCACCGGTTTGTTGGGGTAAGTTTGAGCCATAGCAGCAGAAGATACCGCTAAGGAACATAAAACTGAGGATAAAAAACTAGTCAATTTCATCATGAAGCCTTTTTTTTGAATGTAGAGCCTATTCTAGGTATCCTAAATTGGAATGTCTAATGCATTCTGATACGATTTAATATAATTTCAAGTAATAGATTATAAGGAGGCAATATGACGCTGACACAACTAAAACATATGAGCGAGCTAGCCAAAACGGGCTCCTTTATAAAATCATCTGAAAATCTCTTTGTGACACAGCCTGCTCTTAGCAGAAGCATCAAATCTCTTGAAGATGAACTTGGGGCAAAACTATTTGACCGTCAAGGTAGACAAACTATCCTTACCGCGTTCGGCGAAGAAATACTGCGGCGTTCACAAATCTTGCTCGATCTTGCAAAAGATATCAAAGAAACTAATCGTAACTTTAAGAATGGCTTAAGTGGCCAAATTAGAATAGGTATGGGGTCTGGTCCAGGTGCCTTGCTAATGACTCAGTTACTCAAGCATATTGCCGTTAACTACCCCCATCTTCATATCGAAATTGCCAGAGGCAAAACGGGCATGCTAATTGAATCATTAAAAGCAAGAAAACTGGATGCCTTAATTATTAATGCTCGATCCATGAAGCCATCGCAAGATTTAAAAATGGAGATTATTTATGAGACCCCTGGTGCGTTTATGGTTCGTAAAGGCCATCCAGTAAGAAAACTAAAGAAGATCACTATGGATGATCTCAGGAAGTACCCGATTGCATCCACCGCTTTGAGCGAACAAACAGAAAAAACGATTATTGATCGGTATGGCAAGGATGCAAACCTTGAAAACCTTGTAAACATAAAGTGTAGCGAGATATCTAGTTTGGTTGAGGTAGCGGAGCACAGCAACACGGTTCTACTGGCCATTCGGAACTCAGCACTAGAGCTTGAGGAAATCGTCCTTACACCGCCATTAGATGCCACTGCTCGATTTGGATTTGTCACTATTGAAAACAGAACAGAATCGCCTCTCCTGCGTCACGTAAGAGACTTTATTGAAAGAGATCTAAATGAGCGCCCTAATAAAATAGATATTCAAAAAGAATAAAAAACCCGCCTCTAGAGGCGGGCTAAACTTTTAATAATGGAGATTTAAGTTTAAAAAGTGTGGCGTAATCCGATTGCGTAATTATTTATTCCAGCGCTCACCACTTTGCCAGCAGAAGTTGTTGTATTAGATACAGTTGTTTGACCATAAATTGCATAAAAATTAGTGCGCTTACTTAGCCAATAATTAGAGCCTGCTTGCCATCCATTAAAGTTTGCAGTTGGTGAACTTGCACCCATGTAAGTGTAACGACCGAGTCCAGCCGAAGCCCATGCTTCAACTGCTGGAGTGATATAGCTGCGTACACCAACCTGTTCTGCAGAACGCCCAAGGTAGTAATTTGGTGAAATAGTTGATGTTGCTTTTCGTGTTATGTATTGTCCATATGCTTTCAAAATTCCAAAGTCATAAGTTGTACCCGCATAAAATTGATTATCTTGTACGTTTACAGCATTACCTGGATAGGCTGTTGGGACAGTAGCACCATTAGCCTGTGCTTGAGTCCAAGCTGCTGAATTGGTCAATGTTGTATCTGAGGCAGTATTCTGTTTTAGCGCTTGGTAGGCCGCTGTTACATAGAATTTGTTGTACGTGTAATCTGCAGCCAATCCATAACCTGTTGCATTGGTATTCCCTCCGGTAACAGTGCTGCCTGAAGTAGTTTGGGTTTCATTTTTATTATTAAGCGTGTACATGCCGCTCACTGTAAATCCTGCAAATGAATCTGTTTTAAAAGAAAGTGTATTTGCAGTTCGAGCTGTGAACCCAATATATGTTTGCCCAGCACTAGCACTAGTAATTGCTTTAGTGCTTGCATATATGACATTACCAGTCAAATTATTAAAATATCCTGGGTCTGTGGCTAACCCAGACATAAATATTGGCGTGTATTGCAAACCTACCGCAGCCTGACCAAGGCCAACTTTTTTAAGACCAACAAAAGATTGGCGATTAAATAGTCCACTATTCGTGTTTCCAGACAATGTTTGATCTGCCGGCTCTAACTGAAATTCAGTTGTAAAAAATGCTGATACGCCACCACCCAAATCCTCGCTCCCCTTCAAGCCAATTCGACTTGAGCTCTCTGCATTATTACCAAATTGATTTACTGTTGATTTGGTTTGCACTCCAGTGATTGGGCTCACTACGCGTGCATTACCGCCAATATATCCAGCATCAATAATTCCGTATACAGTAACGCTTGATTGCGCTTGTGCGGTACCTGCGCAGGCAGCAACTAAGCCAACTGCTGTCATAACTTTTTTCATTCTTAACTCCCTTTTCCATTTAAGGATCAATTTATTTTGGTTACCCGAATGCAATAACTGCAATCGGACTCAGTCTATGTAAACTCATTAATGATGTCTAATGCATTCTTATGCCTTTTGACATAACTAAAAGTAATGGTTTTAGTTAATACCCTCCCTAGCGTGAAATTCCAACGTTTAGTCAGATTTAATGTTGTTGGTAGTGATCACCTTGCCCCAGCGATCAATTTCTTTATTTAGATATATCGAAAGTTCTTCTGGACTAGAGCCAATCGGCTCAGCACCAATGGCCTCAAACTTCTCCCTAATTTCTGGGGTAGCCATACTGGAAAGCAAAATGGCATTGAGTTTTTTGACGATAGGTTTTGGGGTATTGGCAGGCACAAAGACAGCAAACCATGGAGTGACGTCATACCCAGGTAATCCGGACTCGGCAATGGTGGGAATGCCCGGCAAAGCTTTAGATCGCTTAGTAGTTGTAAGGCCTATAGCCCTCAATTTTCCCGAGGCAATGTGGGGCTTGGCTGACGTGATACTGTCAAACATATAATTGACCTGCCCACCCAGTAGATCTGTTACTGCAGGTCCACTTCCTTTATAAGGAATGTGTTGCACATCAATTTTGGCCATTGAGGTAAATACTTCTCCCGCCAAATGAATCGACGTGCCATTACCCGCAGAAGCATAGGTGAGCTTTCCTGGTTGAGTCTTTACATTTGCAATAACATCAGTTACCGTTTTTACATTTGGCTGAGTAGCATTGGTAACCAATACATTGGGCACTATAGCAACCAAACTAACGGGTGAAAAATCTTTCACCGGGTCGTAGGGTAGCTTTTGATAAAGATATTTATTGGTCGCCATACCAATTGATGTAATTAACATGGTGTACCCATCAGCATCAGAGCGCGCCACAAGTTCTGATCCAATATTTCCTCCGGCGCCAGGCTTGTTTTCCACAACGATGGCCTGACCTAATGTCTTTGAAGACTTGTCAGCTAAGGCGCGTGCGATGACATCCATCGCCCCACCAGGAGGAAACGGCACAATCCAGCGAATTGACTTCGCAGGCCACTCTTGAGCGCATGCAGACTCAGAATGAATAAATGCTACGCCAAAGACAATAATGAGTAATGCAAAATGCCGCATGACTTTATTTCGCATCATGACCAGATCTGCCAGCCAAGGTAATAGCCACGCATGCAATTGCGCCAGGAATTGCAAATGCATAGAAGTTAAATTCCAATGGCAGACCCAAGCTTAACAAAGTGCCACCTAGCACTGGGCCTAAGATGGCTCCCACACGACCAACACCAGAGGCCCAACCAATACCAGTAGAACGTATTTTTAGTGGGTAGTATTGAGCAACATAGGCATACAGCAAGATTTGGGAACCAATTGTTGTTGCACCTGCAATAGCAACCAATAAATTCAGCACTAAAAATGGGCTCTTAACACCTAAGAGGCTGATTGAAACTGCTGCACAAATGAAGAAAATGGTGAGCACCTTACGTGGGTGGAACTTGTCAGCCAACCAGCCACCACCAACCGCTCCAAAGATAGCACCGATGTTTAGTACCATCAAGAACATTAGGCTTGAACCCATTTCATACCCAGCTTTGTTCATTAGCTTTGGAAGCCACGATCCTAATGCGTACACCATCAAGAGGCACATAAAGAATGATGTCCAGAACATTAAAGTACTAAATACTCGACCATCTTTGAAGAGCGCCACTAAGGGCACAGAACTAGAGGCATTTCCAAGCGGGTATACATACTCACTAGAGCTTATAGATGTATATTCAGGGGCAATCTTTTTTAAAACTTTAGCCGCATCGGCATTACGATTGGATTTAATGAGAAACCCTGGAGACTCTGGCAAGAAATAAAGAATAATCGGTAGCAGCAGCAACGGAATGATGGCGACAAAGAAAACTGAAGACCAGCCATAGGTTGGAATTAAAAAGATTCCGACGCCAGCCGACAACATACCGCCTACTGAGTAGCCGCTAAACATAATAGTGACCAAGAGACTGCGAATTTTCTTAGGCGAATACTCTGTCATCAAGGCAACAACGTTTGGCATTACTCCACCAATACCTAGACCAGCGATAAATCGACAGATACCAAATTGGGTAATGTTCTCCGCAAACCCATTGATAAATGTAAAGAAGCTAAATAATGTAACGCACATTGCAATGGTTTTCTTTCTGCCAATCTTGTCTGATAGGGGTCCAAAGAACATGGCACCAAACATCATGCCAAAAAGTGCATAACTTCCCAAGGTTCCGGCTTGCATAGGGGAAAGTTGCCACTCAGCCATTAGCTTTGGAAGCACTACGCCATAGATCACTAGGTCATAACCATCAAAAATAATGATCAGACCACACCAAAATAGGAGGCCCCAGTGAAACTTACTAAACTTTGCCTCGTCTATTAACTTATGTACATCAATTTGACTCATGATTACGTCTCCAATTCGTGTTTTATTTGGTTTGCAAAAAATTGCTTTATTGCCTGATTAAATTCAACTTCTGCTTCAATGTTTGAAATATGTGATGCTGGTATTGACAATATTTCTGAACCTTTAACTTGAGATTTCATATATTGAGCATCAACAAGAGTAGTTACTGGATCTTTGTCTCCTCCAATAATTAAAGTTGGAATGCGTATCGTTGAAATACATTCCCTTAAATCCTCATGAGCTAGAGCTTCACAACAACTTGCATACCCTTCAGGATTCGTATTTTTTAAATTAATGAGCAATTCATTGACAGAGCTTGGACTGACACCATAAAACTCTGGTGTGAACCATCTAGAGGGAGCGGAATCGGCAACGGAATTGAGCCCCTCTTTTCTCACAAGCGCTGCACGCTCATTCCATGCTTGCTCCGTGCCAATCTTTGGTGCAGTATTAGCAATCACTAAAGCCTCAAATTTGTCTGGTGCATAAACAGCGAGCCATTGACCAATGAGGCCACCCATAGAAATTCCACAGAAGAATGCTTTATCAATACTAAGGTAATCAAGAAGGCCTAAAACATCATTTGCTAGCTGCGCTATGGTGTACGGACCTTTTGGAGAATTAGTTAATCCATGTCCTCTGGTGTCATAGCGAATAAGATAAAAATCTCGCCTTAATGCTTCTAGTTGACCATCCCACATAGAGTGGTCTGTCCCCAAAGAATTAGAAAAGATGACCGCTGGCTTATGGGGATCTCCATCTGCCAAGTAAAAGACGTCAATGCCATTTATGTGCGCAATACTCATTACCACTCCTAAACTCGTTCAATAATCATGGCAATACCCTGACCAACACCAATACACATAGTGCAAAGTGCGTACCTACCTTTAGTACGTATCAACTGATACATAGCCGTCGTTACCAATCGCGCACCAGAAGCACCCAATGGATGGCCCAAAGAAATTGCGCCACCATTGGGATTAACATGAGCTGCGCTATCAGGGAGGCCAAGGTCACGAGTAACTGCAAGTGCTTGAGATGCAAATGCCTCATTTAACTCAATCACATCCATCTGACTTAGCTTGAGCCCTGCTTTTTGTAAAACTCTCTTAACTGCAGGTGATGGACCAAATCCCATAATTCGTGGAGCAACGCCTGCTGCTGCTACAGCAATAA
>Ga0194038_1000988_pt1 | contig 12387 bp, 10 predicted proteins | sample JunL226m_MetaG_FD_148630 | JGI IMG/M metagenome (GOLD analysis project Ga0194038, IMG submission 148630) | Anoxic zone freshwater microbial communities from boreal shield lake in IISD Experimental Lakes Area, Ontario, Canada - Jun2016-L227-6m | ecosystem: Environmental > Aquatic > Freshwater >...
ACGGGTTAATTGCACATAGCTCCTATTTTTTACTTAGCACCTCTGTATCCCTTATTGGTTCAGGCCTCTAAGAGCAAAATCTATTTTCTATTTTTATTACTAAATGCACTGATTATTCATTACTGTCATCAACAAGAAATAGCTTGACCAGCTGGAGTAGAAGTGTAAAAATCGGCATGTGACTTAGTTCAATTAATAAGTTTATTTCTGAACTAGTCTGTTGTTTTACATAGTAAATAATAATATATAAGTTAAGCGCTTTGGCGAGAACTTAGGTGGAGGAGGTATTTTATCTTTTCTGCTATTTTGATGCTGGTTCTCGCCAGAGATTATTTTCGTATGATATTTAGAGGAGGGCAGTGTAGCTTAGGAGTTTTTATTATAAGCCTTCTTCTGTGATCTTAGAGGTTTAAAATCTTTTTTCAAATCAGCCATTAAATCATCTATAAATGCCTTTATATCAATACTCTTTTTGTTTTGTAGAAATTGAAACTTGCCAATCATGTTGATGTGTTGCCATGCAACCGGCGAAAGACGAGTTATTAATTCATATAATTCTTTATCTTTTTCTTTGTCTAAAGATTCAAGGAGAAAAGAAAGTAAAATACAGTTATAATATATGATGCAGATTGCAAGGAATCGGTTGCATTCATTACTAATTGCTATCTCAAACTCAGTTCTGCCTTGTAGTTGTTTACCACTTATTTTCATAAGAGCTGCTCTTAATTGATGAAATGCTTCACCTCTGTTTAAGGCTTTCTGAACGGTTCTTCTTACATTAATATCATCAATGTAATTGAGCAGATAAATGCTCATAACAATTTTGTCATATTGAGCTAAAGCCTTGAGAGTTGGATTAGCTTTATAAGCTGATAATTTTCTTATTATTGTACTTTGTGATGATTGTTTCTTTGCTAAAGAGGCAACAATACGCATGATAGAGTCCCATTCACTACGTATAAATGGCTTATCCGCCTGACTTACTGGTTTAATCAGCATTCTTCCGTATTGACTTCTATCTTTAAAGCCTACTAGGTCTTTGGTAGCAGTTTTATATATCTTGGTAAATCGTGGCATAAACTGGCACTTTAGTAAATTTAATAAGCCGCCATTAAAACGATTGATGCTATGCATGTCACCTGATATTGCAATTGGCTTGATATTACTGTTGTTGTTAAGATATATATCGACTAAGTAATGGCTTTCATGGTTGTTAGGGCTAATAATTATGCTATTAATTGGTAGATGGTTGGCGATTAAACTAAATGCTACTACACCTACAGCTTTACCATAATATTTGGTTGAGTATCTTGCAGTTACTGTTTGATATCTAGTTGTTATTTTCTGTCCATCAACGCTAGCATGGACTCCATATTCTGATAAATTAAAATGTTTGAAGATAGCTAATTCTGCCACTTTGTTAATGATTCCATTATTTGTGTTCTTCAAGGTTTCTAATCTTATGAAGTTACGCTCTAGTGTGTTGAGTTCTTCTTGTGTTACATCAGAACCTTGTACTATTCTGCCTTTGCCAAGACCAGTACCAGAGGCAACTGCATATGCAATGAGGTGTTCTAATTTGGGACTGCTCTTGACATTTTTAGATAAAATATGAGTAAAATGCTCCATAAAACCTGTTTGTTCGGCAACATATGAGATCACATCAACGAGATCCATTACTGGCATTTTATCAAAGAGTGGATTATTTACTTCTTCATTTTGTTTTTCATATGGTAATTTCCACGTGTTGTTTTTGGCATCTACTTTAATATGTTTATTTGTGCCATTCTGAATACGTGCATTTACAGCAGTATATAGTTTCTCAAGCATTGCTTCCATCGGTCTTAATATTTCTTCAAATGACAGGGACACTACGCGATCTGTGAGACTAGACAGGATTGTTTCTTTATCTCTATTCCAGACCTCAGGAGAAATGAGCTCTTCTTCTAAGCTGCGGTAACTCTCGCTTTCAGAAATAAATATTTTAGAGCCAATAGCTTTTTTTGCTTCTATGTATAAGATTATTTCGTATAAATTGCCATTAACATATTTAACCTTTTTTACTTTTTTGCCACCTTTCTTATCAATAGCTTGAGTTTTTTTATTGATAACAAAGCGTTTCATTCTGTTGGGGATAAAGTCAGTTGGTATTGTATCAATAGCTTGATTATTAAGTCTGGGAGTGTTGTTATTTAAGAAATGTTTAAAAAATATAATAGCTGCTTTAATTGGAGTATCTTTCTCATAGGTAAAATTTATACTCTGAAATGTTGAGCGTAAATTGAGCCTAATAGCATGATAATTTTTGTAATAATATTCTATAACATATGGAAGATCTTCAAACTTTGGTTTAGCTAGGTTGTTTGCGAATTTATTCAGCTTATCTTTTTCAATAATTTTAAATGACTCATTACGAATCATATGATCATCTATTTTATCATCTGCCACAATTTTTAATATTGTAGCTGCTTTTGCTCGATCTCGATCATGAGCTACTTTAGCTTTATATACTTCAAGCACAGCATATTTTTTAGAGTCATCCATATAGTAATTGGTTTTATAGATCAAATATGAGATTAGATGATCATTAATCTTCCAGTATCGTTGCAATACAAAACATATGAGATATAATCTAGCCTTTTCTATTTTCATCCTTTTTAAGCTGTAGATACTATAATATTCTGCTAAACTAGCGTAATATTGTATGTTATGACGAGAAATGTCGAGTTGCTCTACAATAGATTTAGTGTTTGTATAAATGATAGAAATACTTTGTTGTTTGACAATTTCTGCTTTCATTTCTCTTGTAGAGAAATTTTTAGGATCTTTTTTAAGAGAAGTAAGTCTATAAAATAAATCATCGATGGTTAGCAGATCATCAATTCTTTGTTTTGTTTGTTGATCAATTAATGCTGAGGTTTTTAATAATAATCGCTCTTCTTCATCAATCGTAGCTGTTGCTACAATGGCCTGAAGAATGGAGTAGCCTGGTCTGATTATTTTTTTATGTTCACAATAATCTAGCAGTTGATCAAATATAAATCTGGGAGAGGCATCACGTTTTACAATTTCAGTAGCTTGTTGTCTTAACTCTAACAGAAAATCAGGACTAGACCTTTGATATTCATATATTGCTAATATAGTCTTTTGATTATTGTAATGTTGCTTGATATTGATATTTTTCTTGGGAAATTTCGTTCCTGGAAAGTATAATTGGATAATAAACCATATCTCTTCACGTACATTTAGAAAACTGGTTCTGTATAGATTACGATTTGCTTTAAAATAACCTAGCTGCAAAATCAGGTTTATTTTGACTGGAATTGATAGAGTCGGAATATTAGCTATGTATTGTTTTTCTACTTCTGATAATAAGAATAAGATTTCTCTTTTTTCTTTTTCCAATCGTGGCATGGTGTAAAGTTCTTTAATCTCATCGTTAGACAAAATTGTAAGTCTAGTAGTAATAGACATTTTTAAAAATCCTTTATGCTAGTGAGCATAAGTACTGCACAAAAAACAAAACAACTATAATAAGGTATTACAGTCATTTGAGATCATAAATTAACTCACAAAGTTAAGTTTAAGCTGTACAATTCATAATATCATGATTATTCTTATAATCAAGAATATATTATTTAGGAAAGAAATGACCAAAAACCAACAAATCTTGCCCATATTTGATTCAATAGAATATGTTGACAATCAGGATAACTTTGCGCATCTTACAGCTGATTATAATATCGAAGATGTAAAACAAGGTCAGATGTTTCTGAAATCATATAAAGGAAGCACAGGTACATTTAACAGCTACAGAAGAGAATTAGAACGTTTATTACAATGGAGTTCTTTAATTGCTAAAAAATCGTTAAAAGACCTCAAACGCAATGATATAGAAGACTATGTCGAATTTTGTCGAAAACCTTCAAAAGCATGGATAGGCACAAAAAAGCATTCGCGATTTACTACTCAAGGCTCTGTGCGTATAGCTAATCCACAGTGGAAGCCATTTATAGTTACAATAAGTAAGGTGCAAAATCGCCAAGGAGAAAAAGTAAGCTTAAAGAATTTTGAATTTACCCAGACTGCCTTAAAACAATTATTTGCCATTGTTGGAAGTTTTTATGAATATCTTCTGCAAGAAGAGCATGTATTCATCAATCCTATTAAAATGATTAGACAGAAGAGTAGGTATATACAAAAGATCCAAGGAAAAACTAAAATTAGGCGATTATCTGAGTTACAATGGCAATACGTAATTGAGGTTACAAAAGAATTAGCCGAACAAAATCCTAAATTTCACGAACGTACATTATTTATTTTATCTGCGTTATATTCAATGTATTTAAGAATCTCAGAATTAGCTGCCAGCAAGCGTTGGACACCAAAAATGAATGATTTTGCTCGCGATAACGATAATAATTGGTGGTTTACAACTGTTGGTAAAGGAAATAAGCAAAGGCAAATTGCAGTGAGTGATACAATGTTGAAAGCATTAAAACGTTGGCGCCAATATTTAAAGTTACCCTCCCTGCCCTCAATATCTGAAGATAATGTGTTAATACCAAAAATGCTAGGTAAAGGTCCGGTAAGCTGTACATCCAGCATTAGATACATTGTACAAAACTGTTTTGATCAAGCAGTAATTAAATTAAAAGAAGATGGCTTTCTTGAAGAAGCAGAGTCTTTAATAGCAGCTACTGTACACTGGTTAAGACATACTGGCATCTCTGATGACGTGAAAATTAGACCAAGAGAACATGTGCGCGATGACGCTGGTCACGGCTCAAGTGCTATTACCGATAAATACATTGATGTAGAGCTACGTGAACGCCATAGATCTGCTAGGAAAAAGACTATAGAGATGTAAAAATCATGCTATATTTAAATATAGATTTTGCTCTTAGAGGCCTGAACCAATAAGAAATACAGAGGTGCTAAGTAAAAAATAGGAGCTATGTGCAATTAACCCGCTTAGCAAGATCACACCAAAGGTCGTCAAGCTGGACTCCTCTAAGATAACCTATACTCCAATCTTGAGCAATCTCTACTTCGTCTAAGAGACTACCGGGCTCTTGGTATAAAAATGGCTTAAAGTTATCGTCCCTTAAGTTTTCATTGACGCTATTATAAAATCTAAATATCAAAGCAATCGTTTGTTCAAGCTCTTGCTCAGAACCAAACTCTAAATCATCAAAAATAATCGCTTGCCATTGACTAGGTGCTATCATACTTGGTAAAGCATTTACCGCGCAGAATAAACCATGTAAATAACTCAGAGATAGTCCTGCTTTTTCTAGTAAGAGATTTAGTTCAGTAAGTTCATTGCTGTCTAGTGGAATATTTAGCTTTTTCACCTTTTAGTTATTCACGTTTAGTTATGAAGCTGAACCTTTTGTTCATTAACCCTAACAAATCTACGAATATGTATCATGAGTGCATTGATTGAAGCATCAATATTCCTATGATCAAGCTCATAGAATAAATTTGCTATTAACATTGCTAGAGCATGACTTAAGGTGGCATCATTACGTAAGACAAGAGGTAGCTCTTCAAGATGATTGGCCAGATCATGATTGATCTTACCTGCTAGAAAAGTAATTGCTGCTAGTGGATCAGTTGGTGATATACCGGAGGAAGATTGTTTAAGAAACGGATCATCACGCTGTAGTTTCTCTATTGTATCTAAGCCTTTAGAGCCATTTTGTGTTGCACTATTAACACTGTCCAAAAACTTACTACCTAAACCAGCCTCTAAGGTCTCAAGTTTAGCGCGTAGTTGAAGTATAATACCAGTGGTAAAGCCCATCATTAAAACCATTGTTTCTATAGGTTTTTCTGGATTGCACTTAGTCTCAATCAGCTTATGAAGATCTTGCACAGCGCGAGCCATAACTAGTGATATTGACTCCATTAATTCCATGTTCGGTGCTATTACCATAATTATTACCTTTTTTTCTTATTACCAAATAATCAAATAATTATTTGGCTATTTTTGTAAAGATTAATTGTGACGCTCACCAAGTAACTGTAAACGACATACGAATAAATTAATAAAATCCGTATAAAGCAACAAAGCACCATAGATGGCTAATTTATCAGCTAAGATTTCATTACCTCTTGTTTTATAATAAATATTTCTTATTCTTTGGGTGTCATAGGCAGTCAATAGAGTAAAGATAATTACTCCAACAACCGACATGATAAATTGCAGCTTTGAGCCTTCAAAGAACAGATTAATTATACTAGCAATAATCATACCAATTATAACCATGAGTAAAAAAGAACCAATACTCCCAAGATCTTTTTTAGTAGCATAACCATAGATACTTATTACAGTAAATGTTGTTGCAATCGTAAGAAAAGTGCTAACAATGTTTTCGTTAGTTAAGATAAGGAAAATACTAGAAAGAGATAGTCCAATCAGGACAGCAAAGATACTAAGTGAGATTAATGCTAAAGGCTTGGACATCTCAGTAATTTTACTAATACAAAGCACCATCACAATCGGTGCTATTGCTAATATCCATTTAAGTGGCGAGTTAAGAATTAAATTTATAAATGTAGCAGAAGATATAAACATTGCAGAGGTTATTGCTGTAATAACTAAAGCTAATGCCATATATAGGTAAACAGATAATATATATTGTCTGATCCCATATTCATACTCATATTGACGCTCATATATAGACTGTCTAGAGCCTGCAAATATCTTATCATGATCAAATTTCATCAACAATCAGTAATCCTCCGTTTTAATATTCTAAATGAGGGGCATTATGGACTACGGTGAGTTGCCAAACCCCCTCATCTAAAATAATAGGAGATCTTAGTTAACTGTGTCAATAAATTGTTTACCAGCTCTGAATTTTGGACGGTTAGAAGCAGCAATAGCAATTTTAGCTCTTGTTCTTGGGTTAAAGCCTTCTGAAGCTTTTCTTTCGAGTGAGTAGAAAGTACCAAAACCAACCAAGAGTACTTGTTCTTTAGATTTAACAGCGTCCATTACAGCTTTAATAAAAGCATCTAATGCTTTGGTAGTATCTACTTTAGTTAACTCTGAGAGTTCCGACATTTTTGCTACGAGTTCATTTTTGTTCATTTGTAATTCCTATAATTAAATTATTAACACTCAATTGTTAGCATAAAAAATATACACGCATATTTTTTAATTTTACGAAGGTTGCTAAGTATGGAGAAACCAAGCAACCTCCTCAATACTATTCTTTGAAATCCTGGCAGATGTCAATAATTTACTACATCATTTCTATCAATTTCCTCATTTTTTCGTAATTTAGCAAAGAATTGGGATGTTTAATCTCACTAATCCTTTTTCCTAACAAGGGAGATAACCTCTTGCCTTACGTCTTTTGATTGTAGCTACTACTACTTCATCCACTTGCTCTTCTGAGTCACACATAGTGATTTTGTGACCTGATTTATTACTGTTAATACCTCCCCACGATCTAATAACACTTATACCTCCAAAGAGATTTGGTTGGAGATGAATGTGATAGTATTTTGTCGTTTTACGCCAATGATAATATATTTGTGACATTTTTTAACGTTGTCATAAGTTTTGTCATAAGTTTGACATAAGTCTAGTTTTTTATTTTATAAATTAATTTATTTGTAGAGCCTGTGGACTGGAATATATTTTTCTCAACTAAATCCTGTATTTCACGCTGTAATGTTCTACGAGATACTTCAGGACATAAAAGCTGATAATCTCCGATAGAAAGAAAACCGTTTGATAGAACATGATTAACAGCCAATTTCTGTCGTTGTGATAAATTATGGAGCCAGGTTAATTCACTTTGCTTAATAAACTGCATCCCCTTTGCTTTTACTTCTTGGAGTTGAGTAGATAGCCCTTCACAAAAATATTCAAGCCATCGGGTCATATCCATGTTATTCTCTCGAACATTTTGAATTGCCCTGTAGTAGTCTGTGCGCTTTCTATCATAATATTCACTTATGGTAAACAGACGCTTAAAGTCATAACCTTTTTGGTAAAGACAGAAAGTTGAGAGCAAGCGAGCGGTTCTGCCGTTACCATCTAGAAATGGGTGAATATGCACTAACTGGAATTGTGCTATTGCAGATACCAAAATTGTATTAATTTCAGTTGTAGCATTAAGCCAGTTAACCAATTCAATCATCATACCCCGAACTTCTTCTGGTGGCGGTGGCATATAAATCACTTTTTTGGTAATTGAGTTTATCACACAATTTTGATCGATGCGATATTCGCCTGGCATAGCATTATTGCCCCTAACTCCTTTTACTAACCTTTCATGAATTCCACAGATTAATTGCTCTAAAATTGGTTCATTTTGCAATAAGCATTTAGATATAAACTCAAAAGCTATTCTGTAATTTAGCAATTCTTTCGTATCATCTGGATTAGCACCTGTTACGGTATGTCCAGCTAGCAATTGCTCAGATTGATCTAAAGTGAGGTGAGTTCCTTCTATATGTGTAGTATGATGAGCTTCTAAAATTAGGGCTCTATTTTGCATAGTTTCAACCCAAAAATCGGATAATGCTGCAGCTTCTAAAAAACCGCGGGTTCGCTCTATAGCTGTAATAGCAGCGGTAATTTTATTTGTTATAGTAAATTTTGGTTTTAGCACTGTTTTTTTATATGAGCTATTTTTACATTATCCCTCAGTGTGTCAACCCATCACGCATTTCTTTAATGACCTGGGTAATAATCTGGTGATTCTCTAATATGCTCGGATGATGAGCTACCGCTAATAATTTCTCTGCTTCGCTGTGGAAATGATGAGCATGAAGAATATCAATAAATTGATAAAATAAATGTGATGAAGGATATTGATTAAGTTCAGCTTTGTAATGATGATGATAAGAGTTTTTATCTGCTTCATATTGGTTGTGGTGATTATACATAAACTTCTACTCCTTTTAAAATATTGATATCGATTTGTAATATTGTTTGTTATTGTAATTTTATTAAATACAATTGCTAATTGCTAATTTGTTGTTCATTATTTAATAACCTCTATGTTATGCGGCGTTGATTTAATGCCTTCCTTTAGCGAATCAAGATTCATCACAAATCCATACCACTTCTCTCTAAGCTTGTTCCATTTAAGGCCATGACTTCTAAGATGTACTCTAATCTGGTCTGATGGTTTTGAGTCTAACTTTAGAATCACAGCGCTTTGTTTTTTCTCTTCTTGATCTAAAACGCTTTTACCAATAGCTGTCCATTGCTTTTGGAGATTACTATCTTTTGCTAAAGACTCAAAGTTGGTAAGTAATGCACCAAAAAGAGTATTGGTTGGCAAGTGATCAAGTTTTGCTTTAACAACTAAGCCACCTATTTCAATTAACCGACGAGTACGTAGTTTTCGTTCTTTGAGATTTATTCTGATCTCCTCAGCTGCAAGTCTATTTCTTTTCTGAGTTAGTTTATCTTTTAATAGTTGAACATTATCCATATTTAATCACTCAAGTATTTTAAGGCTTGCATATAAATAATATATCACAAAAACCTGCAAATATCCATACATATTTTGACTGTAAGTGCAATTATTTTTCGATCTATTCTTCCACTCGCTACTGATAATCTCGTTTTTCTTTCTTAAATTATATAGATAACCCCCTAGCCTACCAAACCATATTAAACTACAGCGTTTGCTAATACTGCGCTAAAAACCGTCTAACCCTGAGCCAGCCTTAAGGTTAGCCCACTCATAGCTTTGTTATAGTGGTATACGCAATATAAGTTGTATCAACTTGCTAAATATGTTATGCTTGCTCAAGGAAAGTTTATAATATTAGTAATTACTGAGATTAGTTAGTGTATGGCAATTCAGTTTGCAAGAATAGAGATAGTTAGTAGAAGTACCGGAGGTAATGCTTGCTGTAAAGGAGCTTACAATGCTAGGACTAAGATTAATGATAATAGAACAAACATTACTTATAATTTTCAAAAAAGAGGTGATAATGTTTATCATGAGATTTTATTACCTGAAGGAATAGATCAGAAGTTTAAAAACACACAAATATTAATGAACGAGGTCGAACGCTGTGAAAAAAGAAAGGATAGCCAATTACTCAAAGAAATATTAATAGCATTGCCAGATGATAAGGAGTTAGATCTCCAAGACAGGATAGAAATTACTCGCCGAGTGGTTGCAAAAAGAAAATGGGTAGAAAACGGATTGGCTGTACAAATAGATTTGCATAAACCACATAATGGTGAGAACAATTGGCATGCTCATTTACTTATTACCACCAGAAGATTTACTGAAAACGGGTTGTCATTAGGAGATAAAGCATATGATTTAAATCCCCAGTTTAAGAAAGCTGGTAATAGAGCATATATTGTACCTGAGGATCAACAAATTCATGAAGATACAAAAGACATTATCAATGATTATTTTAAAGAACTAGGTTTAGATAACAGAGTAGACGGAATAGGAGTTATTCCACAAGAACATATCGGTCCAGTTCGTATGCGTAGTGCCTTAAACGCGGCCGTCGGTCGTAATGAAGAACGTAAAATTGCCAATATTGAACTGCTGAAAAGTAGTGATGATGTTCTTGACCGTATTACTAGCAGGAGTAGTGTTTTTAACCACGCAGATTTAGTAAGAGCGGTAAAATGTGTACCAGATCCCTCAAGAGCCGATGCTTTGATCAAAGAAGCGCTTGCTAGCAGTCAAATTATCAGTCTTTACCACGGGGATGGTAAGGAGTCTGGACTCTACACTACCAAGGAAGTCAGGGAGCAAGAACGTAAACTAATGCGTCTTGCTTCTGCTATTAGTAGTATGAGCAATCTTACCGATAGTGAGAAGTCAAGAGGTTTAGTTGGTGAAGCTTTGGTGAGTCAACAACAAGAGGCTCTATCTCACCTTATATTTGCTCCTGGAGGTATGAGAGTACTTGCTGGGCGAGCAGGAACTGGTAAAAGCTACGTCCTTGGTAAGTTAGCTAGCATTAGTAAAGCAAGTGGTATAGAGGTTATAGGGTTAGCCCCTACTCATAAAGCCAAATGTTCTTTGGAAGAAGTTGGTTATAAAAACAGCTATACGATTAAAGGATTTTTGTTCAAGCTTTATAATAATAGGATTACTCTAGCCAAGAATAGCTTGATAGTGGTTGATGAAGCAGCAATGGTAGGTAATGATGATTACGGGGAGTTACTAAGAGTAGCAGCCTCACGTAACTGTAACGTAATCTTAAGCGGTGATGAACGCCAGTTATCATCTATTAGTCGAGGTGGCATGTTTACCAGCTTTGCTAAGGATTTAGGTTGTTATGAGCTTAGTGATATTCGCAGGCAGAAAGTGGCGTGGGGTAAGGAAGTAGCTAGCGCATTTGCCAGAGGTGATACTAAGGTAGGTCTTGAGGTATTACTTGGTCAAAAGCGTTTGCTCAGCAGTGCAAACAAAATAGCGGCAATAGAGGCCTTACTTAATAAATGGCAAGGCTCAGAAGAGCGCTTGTATGATAAATTAATCATCGCTGTTAAAAATAGTGACGTTGATATAATCAATGCTGGTGCAAGAGCTTTACTAAAGAGTGCTGGGGTACTGAAGGGGACAGAGTATGTAGTTAAAAATCAGGATAATCATAATAATATAAACAATAAAGATTATAAAAATAATAATGACATAAACAGTAATAATCCCAGCTTCATGGCAGGAGACCGTATTGTCTTTAAAAAAAGCAATAAAGCACTTGGCATCAATAATGGTGATTTTGCGTCACTCGAGTCACTTAACTCAACTAGCTTTAAAGCAAAACTAGATAATGGCAAAGATATAGAGTTTAATCCTAATGAATTTAGTGATTTTAAACATGGTTATGCATCTACCATTTATAAAGCTCAAGGATCATCAATCAAAGACGTATATGTCTTTCATGATGGTTTCTCAACTAATCGTAATACTTACGTCGCGATGAGTCGTCATGTCAAAGATTTACATGTCTTTACACACAAGGAGCAAACGCTTAGCGTAGAGCATCTGGTCAAACAGCTAGAGTTTAATCCGCAAAGCTATGCAAGTATTAATTACTTTACCAAAGATGAGTTAAAGCAAAGAGCAACTCCTAAGCAAGAAAAAGGATTCCTAGCCACTGTCTTTAATAAAGTGACTAACATAGCTAAAGAACGTCTCACTTCGTTTATTGATCAGCGAGCGGTAGCAACAGATTATTATAAATTTGAGCTACCACCAGAGTCAAGAGCAAAAGTAGAAGCAGTACTAAGTGAGACTTATGATCAAAACAAACTGCTTCTTCAACAGTACCAGGAGCAAATGCGAGAAAATTTTGAAGAACTGAGTCGGCAGCTTAAGATCCAAGACCAGGTACAAAATCAATCACAAGAACAAATGATGGCTAACT
>Ga0194038_1000990_pt1 | contig 12357 bp, 14 predicted proteins | sample JunL226m_MetaG_FD_148630 | JGI IMG/M metagenome (GOLD analysis project Ga0194038, IMG submission 148630) | Anoxic zone freshwater microbial communities from boreal shield lake in IISD Experimental Lakes Area, Ontario, Canada - Jun2016-L227-6m | ecosystem: Environmental > Aquatic > Freshwater >...
ATAACAATTTGAGAAATCATGAAAACTTTTTCTGCAAAATCCCATGAGGTTGTGCATGATTGGTTCGTGATTGACGCTACGGACAAAGTCCTCGGTCGTGTCGCCAGTGAAGTGGCACTCCGTCTACGCGGCAAACACAAGCCTGAATACACACCACACGTTGATACAGGCGACTTCATTGTTGTCATCAACTCATCTAAGCTGCGTGTCACAGGCACAAAAGGCTTAAACAAGATCTATTACCGTCACAGCGGATACCCAGGTGGTATTAGCTCGACTAACTTCGACAAAATGCAGGATCGTTTCCCAGGTCGCGCTTTGGAGAAGGCTGTGAAGGGTATGTTGCCAAAAGGCCCACTAGGCTATGCCATGATCAAGAAATTAAAAGTCTATGGCGACGCCAATCATCCGCATGCGGCTCAACAGCCAAAAGCGTTAGAGATTTAAGGAACCCAAATGGCTATTAATTACGGAAATTGGAATTACGGTACAGGACGTCGTAAGAGTTCTGTTGCACGTGTATTTATTAAATCTGGCAAAGGTGAAATCATTGTTAATGGTAAGCCTATCGATGCGTATTTTGCTCGTGAAACATCACGCATGATCGCTCGTCAGCCTTTGGCACTCACAGCCCACTTAACGACCTTTGATATCAAAGTAAACGTTTCTGGTGGCGGTGAAACTGGCCAAGCTGGTGCAGTTCGTCATGGTGTTACTCGTGCCTTGATTGACTACGACAACGCTTTGAAACCAGCTCTGTCTAAAGCAGGCTTGGTGACTCGTGATGCTCGTGAAGTTGAGCGTAAGAAGGTTGGCCTGCACGGCGCGCGTCGTCGTAAGCAGTTCAGCAAGCGCTAATTTCTTTCAGTCGCTGAAGTATTTTGAAAGGGTCGCGCAAGCGGCCCTTTTTGTTTCTACAATTGAGGTATTGTGAGATTGAGTTAACAATTTCGCCTAGTTGGTATTTTGGAGAAAGTCATGATTAAGGTCGGCATCGTTGGTGGCACTGGGTATACCGGAGTGGAACTGTTGCGTTTATTGGCGCAGCACCCAGAGGTAAAGATTGTTGCTATTACGTCTCGCACAGAAGCTGGTATGCCAGTTGCTGAGATGTTCCCATCTTTGCGTGGACGGATTGATCTTAAATTCACGACACCAGATGAAGCTAATTTAAATGAATGCGATGTGGTGTTCTTTGCAACACCGCATGGTGTGGCTATGGCACAAGCAAAAGAATTACTTGCCAACAATGTCAAGATTTTAGATCTGGCTGCTGACTTTAGACTAAAGGATGTGAAAGAGTTCGCCAAGTGGTACGGCATGGAACATAGCTGCCCAGATATATTGGCTGAAGCGGTTTATGGCTTGGTTGAAATTAATCGCGAAGCCATTAAAAAAGCGCGAGTAGTGGGTTTGGCTGGTTGTTATCCAACCTCCGTACAGCTTGGTCTTGCGCCCTTGCTCTCCCCCAAATCCACTGGTGGCAAGCATTTGATTGATGGCATGCATATCATCTCGGATTCGAAGTCGGGAACATCTGGCGCTGGCCGTAAGGCGGAAATTCCTACCTTGCTATCTGAAGCAAGTGACAACTTCAAGGCTTATGGTGTTAAGGGTCATCGTCATCTTCCAGAGATTGTGCAAGGCTTAAAAGCCATTGCGGGTCATGATCAAATTGGCGTGACATTTGTGCCGCATTTGACGCCGATGGTGAGGGGCATTCATTCAACTTTGTATGTCCGCTTGACCGAAGCTGGCAAAGAAGTCGACTATCAAAAGCTGTACGAGAACTTCTATAAAGATGAGCCTTTTATCGATGTCATGCCTGCTGGCAGCCATCCAGAGACTCGTTCAGTAAGGGGTAGTAACGGCATGCGGATTGCTATTCATCGTCCTGGTGCGGGGGATACTCTGGTCATTTTGGTGGTGGAAGACAATTTAGTGAAGGGTGCCTCAGGACAGGGCGTCCAGTGCATGAACCTGATGTTTGGCCTACCTGAGACCACCGGTTTGACCCAGATTGCCGTTTCTCCTTAACTGGGCAGCTTTTATCGATTAATACCCCTTCAGCAAGCTAATCATTAAAAGCCTAGAATATGTGTATTGCCTTTTGATTTAGGAGTGAACCATGACCCAATTAGCTACCCAAGAAACTGCACAACCCGTTCAAGATTTAGCCGAGCCACCAACCCCATTGGTGTTTACGGATAGCGCTGCTGCAAAAGTGGCTGACTTGATTGCTGAAGAAGGCAATCCAGAGTTGAAGTTGCGCGTATTCGTTCAAGGCGGTGGTTGTTCAGGTTTTCAGTATGGCTTCACATTTGATGATGCTGTTAATGAAGATGACACCTTATTTGAAAAGAACGGTGTAACACTTTTAGTAGATTCAATGAGCTTTCAATATTTAGTTGGTGCTGAGATTGACTACAAAGAAGATATCAACGGCTCACAGTTTGTGATTAAGAATCCAAATGCAACAACGACTTGTGGTTGCGGATCTTCTTTCTCTGCATAAGGAATTTCACTTTTATAGTTAAGTTGGATAGTAAGCGCCTAGAATTCTAGGCCCCTTCGCTCCTGTAACGGCTGGCAAGTTTGCTGGCCGTTTTTCTTTATGGGCCCAGGCAAGCCATGCAAAGGCAAGACCCTCCACTAGCTGTGGATCAATACCAGCAGAATCACTAGTCGTAATTTCTAATGGATGTTTAAAGAAATGAGCCGACTTCACTTTAAATAAATTCATCAAGGCCTTATTCCGGGCACCACCACCACACACAATCAGCTTCTGGGTTTGCGGGGCATGACGCACTAAAGCTTCTAATGCAGTATGCGCAGTTAAATGTAATAGCGTTGCTTGTACATCTTCAGGCCGATGATGATCTTTACCTATTTTTTCTTGTAACCATGCCAGATGAAAATCATCTCTACCAGTACTCTTAGGCGGTACTTTACTAAAGAAGGAATCTGCCAACATTTTTGCAAGCAGTGCTTCATTGGCTTTTCCTTGCAATGCCCAATGTCCATTTTCATCAAAGGAATCTCCCTGATGTTTAGCAATCCAAGCATCCATCAACATATTTCCAGGACCACAATCAAATCCTGTTACCTCACCACTTTTTGGCAGAAGTGTGAGGTTGGCAATCCCACCGATATTAAGAATCGCTAAATTTTCAGAAGATGCAAATTGCTGTGCATGAAAAGCGGGCACTAAAGGTGCGCCATGTCCACCAGCAGCTACATCACGACTTCTAAAATCAGCGATGACATCGATACCAGTCTGTTCTGCTAAGAGGGCGGGATTGAGTGTCTGGTGGGTATAGGCCATGTCACCAAGATGGGGTTGATGACGAATCGTTTGGCCATGGGCGCCAATAGCAGTAATGTCAGATGGCTTTAATTTCTCCTTTTGGAGTAATTGGCTGACGGCATCTGCATAAGCTATGGCCAGGGCATTACCAGCTTGCTTCTCTCGGTGGAGCTCATTAGGGCCTGGGCTTTGAAGCTCAAATAGGGCTTTGCGAAGCTCAGGACTAAAGGGGGCGCTAAAGGCCGCTTGAGCACTGGTTTCTCCATTAGGTCCAATCTTGGCAAGAACGGCATCAATCCCATCTAGGCTGGTACCAGACATGAGGCCAATGTAGAGGGAATGCGGTTTGTTCATCTCGCTCTCAGGAATGCGACAATTATGCTTAACAATTGAAAGACTCAATAACTGTATCAGCATCCGAATCAGTATGACGGCTAAACCAGAACAAAAACATCCTTTGACCCCCGAAGTCTTTGCAGCACTTGAAGTCACTAAACGTGGCTGTGATGAGCTATTGGTTGAGGCTGATTGGGTCCAGAAGTTAGCAAGGAGCCAGGCTACCAAGACTCCACTGAGGATTAAATTAGGCTTAGATCCCACTGCACCCGATATTCATTTGGGTCATACGGTTGTTTTGAATAAGTTACGTCAGCTCCAAGATTTAGGGCATACAGTGATTTTCTTGATCGGTGACTTCACCAGCATGATTGGTGATCCATCAGGGCGTAATGCCACTCGTCCACCGTTGACCGCAGAAGAGATTGCCGTTAACGCTGAGACTTACTATCGTCAGGCGAGTATGGTCTTAGATCCCACAAAAACAGAAGTGCGCTACAACAGTGAATGGTGTGATCCATTGGGCGCGCGCGGCATGATTCAGTTAGCTGCTAAACATACGGTTGCCAGAATGTTGGAACGTGATGACTTTACGAAGCGCTATCGCAGTGGTGTACCAATATCTATTCATGAATTTTTATACCCCTTAATGCAGGGCTATGACTCCGTTGCTCTGAAGAGCGATTTAGAGCTTGGTGGTACAGACCAGAAATTTAATCTCTTAGTAGGCCGTGAACTCCAGCGCGAGTATGGCCAGGAGCCTCAATGTATTTTGACTATGCCGCTCTTGGTGGGTCTTGATGGTGTTGAGAAGATGAGTAAGTCCAAAGGGAACTACATTGGTATCAGCGAGCCCGCCGGTGAAATGTTTGGAAAACTTCTCAGCATCTCAGATGACTTGATGTGGGATTACTACACTTTGCTTTCATTTAGACCACTGTCTGAAATTGATTTAATGAAGCAAGAAGTTGCAGCTGGAAGAAATCCAAAAGATTGTAAAGTGTTGCTCGCACAAGAAATCGTGGCACGCTTTCATTCACAGGCAGCAGCAGAAAAAGCTTTAGATGACTTTAATCACCGCGCTAAAGGTGGCGTGCCTGAGGAGATTCCAGAAATCAGTCTTTCTGGTGCGCCGATGGCTATTGCTAACCTTCTCAAGGCTACAGGCCTTGCTCCATCGACATCAGAGGCTAATCGCAACATCGAGCAAGGCGGTGTCAAGATTGATGGCACAACCATTATCGATAAGCAACTCAAGATTGAAGCGGGAACTTACGTAGTGCAAGTCGGTAAGCGTAAGTTTGCCAAAGTAACGCTCACTTAAGAAGCCGCAGAAATGAATCAGAAAAGCATTGAAATAGAGGCAGAAGAGTTAGAGCGACTTTCAGTCAAGTTGATCCAAGATAAAAACTGGGAAGCTTTAGAAAAGATGCTTGCTCCAAGTTGTCAGTTTGTCAGCTCCCAAGGCTCATGTGACAAAGAGAGTGCAATGCGCCTCATGAAGGAGATGCACCTTGGACCGGTGAAGTTTAAAGACTTTAAGGTAACGCAGGCTGAGGACAATCTCATAGTGAGTTTCTGGATTGCAGCACTAGAATACCGCGATGGCAAAGAGCTATCACCAGAATATTCCCCGCGCTTAAGTGTGTGGAAGCGTATTAATCATCAGTGGCAATGTATTGCTTATGCTGATCTGATTGCTAGCAAATAAGCAAACTACAAGTCTAAACTAGCACTTCCACTAGGTGGTGTTAAACCAAAATGCTCATAGGCCTGACGAGTAGCGATTCGGCCTCGCGAGGTTCTTTGCAGATAGCCTTGCTGAATGAGGTAGGGTTCTAGTACATCTTCAATGGTGTCACGCTCTTCACCAATAGCGGCTGCTAAGTTATCAATACCTACTGGGCCACCATCAAACTTATGAAGGATTGCTTCAAGTAGTTTTCTATCCATGACATCAAAGCCACTGGGATCGACATCTAGCATCTTGAGCGCAGCATCAGCCATCGCTTTCGTAATAGTGCCGGTGCCTTTAACTTCTGCATAGTCGCGGACTCTTCGGAGCAAGCGATTGGCAATGCGGGGAGTGCCCCGCGCGCGTTTAGCAATTTCTACTGAGCCCTCGGGATCAATGTCGGCCTTAAGTAGGTTTGCTGAACGATTGATAATTTTGGTGAGCTCTTCAGTGGTATAGAACTCAAGTCTTGCAACGATACCAAAGCGATCGCGCAATGGATTGGTCAGCATGCCAGCGCGAGTGGTGGCGCCAATTAAGGTAAATGGTTTGAGATCAATCTTGACGCTGCGTGCTGCAGGCCCTTCGCCAATCATGATGTCTAGACTGTAGTCTTCAAGCGCAGGGTAAAGGATTTCTTCAACTACTGGAGAGAGGCGATGAATCTCGTCAATAAAGAGTACATCGTTTGTCTCTAAGTTAGTGAGTAAGGCAGCAAGGTCGCCAGGTCTATCAAGCACTGGACCACTAGTTTGGCGCAGGTTCACACCAAGTTCCCTCGCAATAATATGAGCGAGAGTCGTTTTTCCAAGTCCGGGAGGGCCAAAGAGAAGCACATGATCAAGCGCTTCTTGGCGCGCTCTCGTCGCACTAATAAAAATCTCTAACTGAGCTCTTGCCTTAGTTTGACCAACATACTCATCAAGCTGTTTAGGGCGAAGGGCCCTTTCAAAGACGGCTTCAGCATTACCTGCTGCGCCGCTCACAATGCGATCGCTATCCTCTGGTAAATCTTCAGGAATAGAGCTAAGGTCGTCTGTATGAATTGCCATGCTGCAAGTGTAGTGGTGTTTATCTAATTAGGTCTTAGATAGATACTTTAGACCCACCCGAATACCATCAGAAACCGAGGAATCAGGAGGGATTTGTTTAAGAGCAAGTAGCGCTTCTTTTTCTGAGTAACCCAAAGCTAAGAGCGCTTGCAATACTTCGCTGCTGGCCTCAATGGCTTGGGGTTTGCCAGAGTTGATGCCAAGATCTGGGGCAAGTTTTCCTTTGAGCTCAAGGCAGAGGCGTTCAGCAGTTTTCTTTCCAATTCCAGGAACTTGGGTTAGCCGCCCCGCTTCTTGTAGCGCAATTGCTTGAGCTAGTTCATTTACGCTCATACCTGAAAGAACGGCTAGTGCAGTGCGAGAACCAACCCCACTAATCTTAATCAGTTGTCTAAAAGCTTCGCGCTCAATTTCAGTGGCAAAGCCAAAGAGTTGCTGCGCATCCTCGCGAACCTGAAAGTGCGTTAGTAGAGTAATTTTTTGACCAGCTTGAGGTAATTGATACAAAGTGCTCATGGGCACATCCACCTCATATCCAATTCCTTGGCAATCTACCAAGAGGCGAGGGGGATGAATTGAAACGAGCGTACCTTGAATGCGACCAATCATATAAAGATCTTAACCTGTGATGGATTTACTTGCTACGTTTCTTGGGCGCCAAAGCGGCGGTAATTGCTTTCGGAATTTGTGCATGATGGGCGGCGCAGATAGCCACTCCTAAGGCATCTGAAGCATCTGTTCCAGGAGCGCGATTTAAGCGCAGTAGGCGTTTGACCATCTCTTGCACTTGGGGTTTAGCAGCGCGGCCGGTTCCTACAATGGCTTGCTTTACTCGCAGAGCACTGTATTCAGCAACGGGAAGTTTTTCAGAGACAAGCGCTGCAATGACTGCACCCCTGGCCTGCCCAAGCATTAAGGTGGAACGTGGATTCACGTTTAAGAAGACTTCTTCAATAGCAGCAGACTCTGGGTGATAGGTTTCGAGGACTTCTTTGATGCCCGCATACAGAGCGCCTAAACGTTCAGGCAAGCCTTTGGCTGGATCGCCACTTTCAATCGTTCCTGATGCTACATAGGTGAGTTTTTGGCCATCTACATCAATCACACCGAAACCGGTAGTGCGTAAACCCGGGTCAATTCCTATCCAGCGTATTGGCATCTTAATGTTTTACTTAGTGACGGAAGTGCCGTATACCAGTAAAGACCATGGCAATCCCATGTTCATTAGCTGCCGCAATAATCTCGTCATCTCGCATACTACCGCCCGGCTGAATGGCACAACTAGCACCACCATTGACGACAACATCTAAGCCATCCCGAAATGGGAAGAATGCATCGCTGGCAACCGCTGAGCCCTTTAGGCTCAAGCCTGCATTCTCAGCCTTAATACTAGCCATCCGTGCCGAGTCAACACGGCTCATTTGACCAGCACCAATACCAAGAGTCATGCCATTAGCGCAGTACACAATCGCATTCGATTTGACAAACTTAGCCACACGCCAAGCGAACATCATGTCGATCATTTCACTAGGGCTTGGCTGTCTTTGGCTAACTACACGCATCTCACTTTGCAAAACATTCTTCGCATCTGGCGATTGAACTAGTAAGCCACCACCAACGCGCTTGAAGTCATAGGCGTTACACGCTGTGCCAAGTGGAATTTCTAGAAGGCGAACATTTTGTTTGCTTGCAAAGATCGCTTTTGCTTCATCGCTAAAACTAGGGGCAATCAATACTTCTACGAATTGTTTAGAAATTGCTTCAGCTGCAGTGCCATCACAAGGAACATTAAAGGCAATGATTCCACCGAAGGCTGAACTAGGATCCGTTTTAAAAGCCTTCTGATAAGCCTCAAGGGCATTCGCTCCAACCGCAACACCACAAGGGTTGGCATGCTTAATGATGACGCAGGCTGCGGCGTCACCAACATTACCAGTAAAGCTCTTGACGCATTCCCATGCTGAATCAGCATCAGCAATATTGTTATAAGAAAGCTCTTTACCTTGCAACTGTTTGTAATTAGCAAGTGCTCCCGAAACTGGAGAGATATCCCTATAGAAAGCTGCTGATTGATGTGGATTTTCACCATAACGCATTTCTTGGACTTTTTCAAAGGCAAGGTGCAATGTTTCTGGATAGGCTGAACGAGCCTGATGATCCAAATCATCACCTAGTGCAGAGAGATAGTTAGCAATTGCGCCATCGTATCTGGCAGTGTGCGCAAAGACTTTCTTGGCTAAGCTTAAATTCGTTTGATATGAAACGCTATTGTTATTGGCTTTCATTTCAGCCAATACCGGCGCGTAATCTTCAGGTGAGATCAGCACAGTCACGTCTTGATGGTTTTTAGCAGCGGCACGCAACATCGCCGGTCCACCGATATCGATGTTCTCTACCGCGTCTTCGAATGAACAATTTTCTTTAGCGACTGTCTCATTAAATGGGTAAAGGTTGATGACGAGCATATCAATGGTATCGATGCCATGCTCTTTTAGGGCCGCCATATGCTCTGGAAAATCTCTACGAGCCAATAGGCCGCCATGCACCATTGGATGAAGTGTTTTAACGCGACCATCAAGCATTTCTGGAAATTTTGTTAAAGAAGCGACTTCTACTACCGGTAATTGGTTATCAGCTAAGAGTTTTGCAGTACCGCCAGTAGAAATCAACTTAACACCTTGCTCATGAAGTGCTTTAGCAAAGGGCACGATGCCATTTTTATCAGAGACGGAAAGGAGGGCTGTACGGATCATATTTTTCGAAAGTGGATGAAGTCAATTACTTTAGGAGTTGGTGCTCGACTAGCTTCTTATGCAAGGTATTGCGATTAATACCAAGGTATTGGGCTGCCAAAGATTGATTATGTTTAGCATGTTGCATCACTAATTCGAGGACGGGCTTTTCAACTACAGCCAATACCATCTGATAGATATCGTTTGGCGGCGTACCTTTGAGGTCATTTAGATAGCCCTGTAATTGGGTTTCAATGCATTCAGTAATAGGATGTTTATTGTTCATAAAAATGGATCAAGGCTAAAAAAAAGAAATAAGATGAAACTATGCTGCTTCTAAAAAGAGTAGGCGGTCAGAGTGCGACTTCATCTCGTCAAAATAATCATTGACCATCTGCAATTGAGTTTTGCAATCATCAGCCGTATTCATGCGTTGACGAAACGCATGTGAATCACGCAAACCTTTGCAATACCAGCCAATATGCTTACGGGCAGTACGCAGACCAATATATTCACCATAAAACTCGTAGTGATCTAAGAGATGAGCATTCATGATTGCTTGTATTTCATTGATTTCAGGAGTTGGCAGTTTGCCACCAGTTTCTAGGTAGTGATGAATCTCACGAAAGATCCAAGGGCGACCTTGGGCAGCACGACCAATCATGATGGCATCAGCGCCGGTCGTCTTTAAAACAAATTCTGCTTTTTCAGGACTACTAACGTCGCCATTGGCAACCACTGGAATGCCCACACTATTTTTCACTGCAGTGATGGTTTCGTAATCTGCTTCACCGTGATACAGATCGGCTTTAGTGCGACCATGAACGGTTAGCATAGAAATGCCCGATTTTTCTGCGAGACGCGCAATCTCAATGGCGTTCTTATGCTCACGATCCCAGCCTGTACGAATTTTCAATGTCACTGGAACGGCATCAGGGCCAATGCCCACTGCCTGGACTACTGCCTCTAGAATACGCTGGACAAGAGCTTCATCGCGCAATAGAGCTGAGCCTGCTGCAACATTGCACACTTTTTTTGCAGGACAGCCCATGTTGATATCAATAATCTGTGCACCATGATCAACGTTTATTTTTGCAGCTGCTGCCATCATCGCGGGATCGGCACCGGCAATTTGAACGGCGATAGGTTTGAACTCACCTATATGATTCGCACGACGCTGAGTCTTTTCACTTTTCCAAAGTAGCGCATCAGAGGCCACCATTTCAGAGACGGCATATCCCGCGCCTAATTTTTTGCATAGCTGTCTAAATGGACGATCAGTAACGCCAGCCATTGGGGCTACAAATAGTCTATTTGCGAGAAGGTGAGGACCAATTTTCATTAAAAACGGCTGGAAATAGTAGAGCTTCGCTAGATGTCGAGGAAAGCATGACACTTTAGCACAATCGCTCCTCAATCTGCCTATTTTTTAGGCAGATTATTGAATTCAAGCCCAATGACTTGGGTAGGAACTTAAAGATTGATTAAAGCCTCTTAGCGCCTGCCAAACATCATCTGGCGAGCTAAGGCTGTCTTGACTGGCGGAAGCCATTGGAGGGCCGTTAAAGCCAAACCACGAGCCACAACAATTGGAGTCAGATTGGAGGTGAATACTCTAGCCATAAAGTCGGTAAGACCAATAGTGCTTGTTCTGTCTACTTTACGAGTGCGTGCATACGCTTCCAAAGTTTCTTTTATTTTGCTTTGAGTATGACTGGCTGCTGGTCCTGAAAACAAGCCTACTAATTTTTCTGCCAATAAGAAGGCATCGCGCAAACCTAAATTCAGACCTTGTCCTGCAACAGGGTGCAAAGTTTGTGCAGCGTTTCCAATCCACACTTCATTATCTTGGCTGATTTCTTTGCGGTAGTTCAATCCAAGCTCATATAAGCGACGATCTTGGATTTTTAGAAAACGCCCTATACGAGTACCAAATTCATTTTGTAATGCAATTAAGAAATCTGCATCACTTAATTGCAAGCGCTCTTGCGATGACTCTGGAGAACCACACCAAACCAAATTCAAAATATTTGGGCCGTAATGACTTGGGAGTACCGCTAAAGGGCCTTGTGCTGTAAAACGCTCCCAAGCTTGGTGAGGTATCGCATTTTCAACCTCAACTAAACCCACTAAGGCTGATTGGCCATAGTCACGGCCGGATTCAACCCAATCTTGCTTTTTGAATAGGCCGCCTTCAGCGTGGACAATACATTGAGCATAAATATCAGTATTTGTGTTCTTATCCTTGATGTGTTGCCAAATAAAATTTGGACTTTTATTCTGAATCGTTCTTAAGGCTTGGCGCAAACTCATGTGAATGTCGCGGTAGCGAATGATGTGACCTAAGGCATCTTGATGAAGTTCTTCACGTGTCATGAGCGCGCGACCAAAACGTCCTGATTGTGAAACATGCACCCGATGTATCTCTGCATATTCAGCAGGCCAAGCATGGATTGTGTCTAATAAGAGCTTGCTACCATGAGAAAGGGCAATACCCCTGCTATCGGCAGTTGCTAGATCAGCATCATCTTCTGGGTTGCGATCAACAAGGGTGAGCTTGGCTTCCGGAAACTTTTGTAAAGTCCATGCAGCACACGCTAGCCCAACCGGACCTCCACCTTGAATCAAAATATCGCAGCTGGACTCACTCATCGATTTATGTATTCTTCATCAAGGCTTCGATTTCATCAGCTTTGACGGGCACACCACGAGAGATTAGTTCGCAGCCAGCATCATGGATGACAGCATCATCTTCAATCCGAATGCCAATATTCCAGAACTTCTCATCAATATCATCTGCTGGTCTAACGTAAAGACCAGGTTCGATGGTCATGACCATGCCGCTTTTGAGAACGCGCCAAGGCTTTTCTTCTTTAAGAGCATGTTCAGTTTGCTCTCGATAAGAACCCACATCATGCACATCCATTCCTAGCCAGTGAGAAGTACGATGCATATAGAAGCGACGATAGGCGCCAGTTTCGATGGCGTTATCAAGAGAGCCTATTTCAGAAAGCTTGAGAAGCTTCTCATCGAGCAAGCCTTGTGTAAGTACTTTAAGCGCTGCTTCATGAGGTTGCATAAAAGTATTGCCAGGTTTAGTCATGGCGACAGCCGCTTCTTGCGCTGCCAAGGTAATGTCGTAAAGCGCACGTTGTGGCCCGGTAAATTCGCCATTCACTGGGAAGGTGCGGGTAA
>Ga0194038_1000993_pt1 | contig 12337 bp, 13 predicted proteins | sample JunL226m_MetaG_FD_148630 | JGI IMG/M metagenome (GOLD analysis project Ga0194038, IMG submission 148630) | Anoxic zone freshwater microbial communities from boreal shield lake in IISD Experimental Lakes Area, Ontario, Canada - Jun2016-L227-6m | ecosystem: Environmental > Aquatic > Freshwater >...
ATATTTGCCTGCCTCTGGCAAATCATCGCGAATCTCGCGCGCAGCGTGATCAACGTAGGAACGAATTCATGTCTCAAAGCAATATTGTGCAAATCCCAACCGATGAACTGCATTTTGACCTAATCAATCCACGTCTAGCAGAATATGGTGTTAAAGACGGGTTGAGTGAAGACGAAGTTCTGGAAATTCTTTGGCAGGCCATGGATGTGCAGGAGCTTGTGCAGTCGATCTCAGCTAGTGGATTTTTTGAGCACGAAGCGCTGATTGTGGCAACGGAAAATGGCCGCGATGTGGTCATTGAAGGGAATCGTCGGCTTGCAGCTGTCAGGGTACTGCGAAACCCGGAACTAGCTACAGAAAAGGGTTGGCTTGTACCCACGTTGAAAGCCTCAGATCGGAAAAAACTTGATACGTTGCCCGCAATTCGCGCAAGCCGCGAAGAATCGTGGCGATTCTTAGGTTTCAAGCACGTCAATGGACCCGCAAAATGGGGCAGCTACGCAAAAGCTGTTTACATCGCGGATGTGCATCGCAAGTATGAGGTACCGTTGGTAGACATCGCGCACCAAATTGGTGATCGACATAGAACGGTGCAACGCCTGTTTCGTGGACTAATGGTGCTTGAACAGGCCGAGCGGGCAAAAGTTTTTGATCGTGCAGATCGTTTCAATAAGCATCTTTCGTTTTCGCATCTTTATACAGGCCTCGATTACGACGGTATCTCAGAGTTTCTGGGTGTTGCATCGACAGAAAGCGAATCAACCAATCCGGTTCCCAAATCTAACTTGAAAGAACTCGGCGAACTCTGTGGATGGATGTATGGAAGCCGCATAGAAAAACGTGAGCCAGTGGTGCGGTCGCAGAATCCGGATCTGCGCCAACTCAATGCAGTAGTTGCTAACCGCGAAGCTGTAGAGGCCTTACGTTCTGGTACGCCACTTGAAAAATCCTTTGAGATAAGTCGCCCCCCAAAAGCTGTTTTTGAATCGGCTCTGCTGGCTGCAAAGCGGGAACTAACAACAGCCCGCGCGCATTTAACGACCGGTTATGACAACTCCGATGCGCTATTTCGCATAGCAGGCACCATTGCCGAGATGGCTGATGACATTTATCAGGAGCTTGAACGCAAGCGAATTGCACCTTTGGGGCGTGTGAAAAAGCAACGTGTGACGGAGTAGTTCGCGTGTTCAAACTGCCTGCCAAGCCATCATCGGGTGCCCATGTGCATGAGCTTGCTGATTTCGCTGAGCTTCTTGCTTGGGCTAATCAGTCCGTTTCAACACGGGAAATTGTCGCGTTGCTAGGGCGCGAGGGCGACAATGAGCCCAATGTGGGTTGCGAGGATGTTGATGACGAGAACACAAATTCTCTTGAAGAAGTTATGAGCGAAGTAGAACGGCGCCAAGTCGCGTGTCGTTCGGGGTACCCGTTTTCTCTGGATGTGGCTGGCAATGTGCTACGCTTCGACAGCGACGGCAGCGTACAGGCACTACTGTATGGCTATCTACTGCTAAGTACCAGATTGAACATGGCAACGTGCCGCAAACACGCAGGGATTGATGGTGCCGATTTGTTGGAGGAGGTCTCGGCGCAGGTGCTTCAGAGCTATCTTGGTAAACCACGAGCCAAATCCATTGTTTTTGGTACGGCGGCAGGTAGTGCAAATTTTTCGGCGAAAGTTGCATCCTTGTGTGGCTCGTTGGGGGAGGCACGAGGCTTCCAGTCACTTGACTCAGGGCCGGTTCATGCTAACGACGATAAACTTGATGTCGTAGGTTGGTTGCCATTTCAAGATCAAACTCCAAGTCAAATAGTGGTTTTCGGACAATGCAAAACGGGCACGGCATGGTCTGACAGACTGTGTCAGTTGCAGCCCACCGCTTTTATTAAAAAGTGGATAAATGGTCATTTTCTTCTCGAACCAATCAGGGCGTTCTTCGTTTCAGAGGCAGTTAACCGCGCAAGGTGGGGGGCCTACGCAGCTGAAGGCGGACTTTTGTTTGATCGTTGCCGACTAGTGGATTGCTGCGAATTGCTTGAAGTCGGCTTGGTTAAGCGAATCACGAAGTGGAATCGGGCTGCGCTGCAGGCTTCTAAAGTTGATCTTTAAACTGATCTGCGCTCAGTCACCAGGTCCATTGCTGCAGTTGTTTCTGGCCGCTACCCCATCTTCGCAGCCAATTTCTCCGCCTGTAGGTGGGTGTACTTCTTCAGCATTTGCAGTGTTTTGTGGCCGGAGATGGAGGCGAGCTCAAGAATCGAAAAATCGCCGCGTTCGGCATATCTTGAAATTGATTCATGTCTCAAGTCGTGCCATGTGAAGTCTTCAATCTTTGCCCGTTTGCAAGCCGTTTTGAAAACCGAATGCAGGCCTTGTTTTTGAACCAGGAGGACTCTGTTCCCATCGGCGCGTGGAATTGATTGAAGCAATTCAATTGCGCGCCCCGACAGTGGAACAGCTCGCGCGTCACCGTTCTTGGTGACTTTTAAAAAGGCGATTCGCTTTTCAAGGTTCACATTGTCCCAATTCAAGGCGAGGAGTTCGCCCTGACGCATTGCGGTTTCAACACTCAAGAGCAGGGCTGGCTTGAGCCAGCGATTTGTTGATTGATCGCAGGCTGCTACGAGTTTGTCAAATTCCTCAGCCGTCAACCGCCGTTCACGAGATGGATTGTTTGCCGGCTTACGGATCAACGCAACGGCGTTGCCAGTTGGTAGGGTCATTCTGAATTCTTTGCTCGCCACGTCCAGGACTTTTGAAAGCAAATCCAATTCGGTCTTGACGGTGGCGCCGGAAATTCTTGGTGCTTTTTTGGCATCAGAAAATCGCGGGTCAGGGTCGGTGAGTCGCTGATCGCGATAGAGTGCAATCTTGTCAGCTGTCAATGAGGCAACTGAATGGCTGCCGAAGCGATCTACGAGGTGAGCCAGTTTGTGTTTCCAGCCCATGCCACGGTAGTGAAATGCTGCAAATTCTGTGCTGAACCGCGCCGCCAGATCTTTGAACAAAGTGTTTTCCGCCGCAACGGTTGAAACGTGTGTGCCTTTGTCAATTCCAGAATCAATGCCACGCGCCCACACTTGGGCTTCAAGCTTGGTACGGAAAGTTTTTGATTGCGAAGGGAAGCCTTTTCGCCTGATTTTTGCCTGCCACCAGCCCGACTCACGTTGTTCAAAAACTGCCATATTTGAAGCCCTTCAGCGAAATAAATGTCCCCGTTTTGTCCCCGAAAGTCATTTTTAATGACTGAAATCATTGTAACACTATGATTTTAAAGAAGAAAAATAGAATAAATATTGCCTCTGCTAAGGGAGTATGGGGTGTAGAGCCTCATCGAGGGTTCGAATCCCTCCGTTTCCGCCAGTGATGTGTTTTAGGGCTTCCAAAGAGGTCCAAGAACGTAGCAAAAAGCCTAGTAAATGACGAGTTTACTAGGCTTTTTTGTTTTTTAACGTCCAACAAGGTGTGTTGACAGCCAGCCACAAACGGGGGCATATTCGGGGGCATAAATCAGGATTTTCTGATGCCCCCAAGAAAATGCCCCCAAAATGCCACTAACCAAGCTTCAATGCGACAAGGGCTACAGCCCCAAAAACGGAACGACCGACCGACGCCCCGATGGTCACGGCATGTATTTGGAAGTCACCAGCGGCGGCGGCAAGTACTGGCGCATGAAATACCGCCACGCTGGAAAAGAAAAGCGGCTTGCCCTGGGTGTTTATCCGGCTGTCACCCTGGCACAAGCCCGCAAGGCCCGCGACCAGGCACGCGAAGCACTCGCACGCGGCGACGATCCGGCACAGATCAAGCGCGAAGCCAAGCTATCCAAAGCGATCAACGACGCGACCACCTTTGAAGCCGTGGCGCGGCAATGGTGGCAGCATTGGAGCGGCCCGAAAAGCCCCCGCCACGCTGCCTACGTGATCCGCAGACTTGAAGCCGATGTGTTTCCGGCGCTGGGTGGGCGACCGCTGGCCAGCGTCACGGCCCCGGCCCTGCTGGCAATGGCCAAAGGTATCGAGGCACGCGGGGCCGTTGACATTGCCAAGCGAAGCCTTCAAACGTGTGGCCAGATCATGCGGTTTGCCGTGGCGCATGGCCTGATTGAACGAAACCCGGCAGCGGACGTGAAGCCAGCCGACGCCCTGAAACCCCGCAACAAAGAAAATTACGCCCGGCTTGATGCCAAGGAAATGCCCGAACTGCTGCGCAAAATTGAAGCGTACACGGGCAGCGCATACACCCGCCTGGCCATGAAATTGATGACCTTGACCTTTGTCCGCACGGGTGAATTGATAGGGGCACGCTGGGCAGAATTCGACCTGCCAGCGGCGCAGTGGCGCATTCCGGCAGAGCGCATGAAGATGAAAACCCCGCATATCGTGCCGCTGGCTGCGCAAACCGTGGAAGTGTTGCAAGCCTTGCAAACCATATCGGGCGCTTCGGCCCTGCTATTCCCTGGCGAACGCGATCACGAAAAGCCTATGAGCAATAACACGATCCTGGGGGCATTGAAGCGCATGGGCTACCTGCACCGGATGACAGGCCACGGCTTTCGGGGTGTCGCGTCAACGATCCTGCACGAGCTGGGGCACGGGCACCACCTGATTGAATTGCAGCTTGCGCACCAGGAGCGAAACGCCACGGTGGCAGCGTACAACCATGCAACCTACTTGACCGACCGCATGGCCATGATGCAAGCCTGGGCAAACCATATCGACAAGCTGCGCAAGGGTGCGGACGTGATCCCGCTACCCCAGCGGGCAGCGTGAAACCACATTTACAGGCTGCTACCGTGCAAAAACACCGGGACACTGCGGACAAATCAGCAAAACCCAGCAACCATGCGGGTTACAGGCCGAAAAGCGACTGCGGACAAAGTGCGGACAAACTGAGGACAGAGTGAGGACATTTTTATATGATGAAAATGATTCAATCTCTTTTCTCTTACCGCTTCCCGCTGGCCAGCCCCGCACCGGCCCGGCCTTGTACTTTGCCGGATGCCTTCACGCATTCTCGGAAATGGGCGCGAGCGGGCTTCCCCCTTGGAACACATCACGACGCGGCCCGACTGTGGATAACTTCCCGACCGCTGAAAATCTGCCATTGCCCAAAGAACAGGCAAAGTGCATAAGGTTGCAAGTCCTTGAATACATTGAATATTCCCTTAAACAATACAAAGTTATTCATTTTCTCTGCTTCATACAACGGGCATTATGTTAATAATGAGTACATTAAAAATAAAAACGTACGCTTTAAGGTAATTGTGTTAAGCTGCAAAGCAGCTTAACCAGCATACAGAGGAAAGCATGGAAATGACACCCGAACAATTCACGCAAGCCCTTGACGCGCTGGGCTGGAAACAGTCCGATTTTTGCCGCAAGGCGGGGCTTGATAAGAACACGCCTAGCCGCTGGGTGAATGGTAAAACCCCGGTGCCCGCCTGGGTGCCTGCCTACCTGGGGGCAATGCACGAAATCAAGCGGCTGTATCAGGTCTATATCGACCCGGCAGCCGAATAAACCGCCATGCCCGGCGGCGGGTCTTGCCGGGCACAAAAGGCGGGGCCGGACAGTGGTGACACACAGCCCGACCCCTGACCATCAACAAAACGGAGTTTTGACAATGGCTAAGAAGAATGTAACTCACGCACTCAAAGGGTTTCTACCCGCATTCGACAGTGCGACGATGCAGCGCATGGAAGAAGGTGCCCAATCTCAAGGTAGAGCGCAGCAGCGACGATTTGCGCTGCTCGCTTGCAGCAGTGACAGCCGCACTATGGTGAAGTTAGCCAAAGAATCCCCGGAGGTATTTGAGGAAATGGCGGATATGGTTATCGAGTACCAAAAGCATACGGAAGCGGCGCTGGAAGTTGCAAGGGCAGCGTTCGCCAGAATCGCAATGGCCTATGAAATGAGTACGACCGCCTGAATCAGTTTCGCCACGCCTACCCCGCGCCTGATCCGCAAGGGGGAAAAGCCGGAAACCTTCACCGGCCTGGCGCTGGCACCCAATGAAGGCCGCACCGTGAAGGGGATGCAGTGGAAACCAAAATACCAACACTTGCCAAAGCGGACAAAGCGAAGGGGCAGACCAGCAAGCCAGCCCAGCAAGCCGTAACCCCGCCCGATGGCTGGGCGCTTCAATCGCCATTCGGATTCATGCGCTATGACGCCACGCCCGCCGGGCTACTGGTGCGGCTGGCTGACGTGTTGCACTGGCTGGAAAGCACTCGTTCCCTACCCCGTGTCGCTGCCCTTGAGACGCTATGCGAAGCCATGCCCCTCGATGTGGTGTCCTGGCTTTATTGGGTGCGGCCCACAGATTACGCCCAGCCAGTGCCGGTGAATTTTATGTTTGGTTGGATGACAGCGGCGCAAATCGAGGCAAAGCGCCAAGCCGACATAGCGGACAGCATTCGCAGGGGGTTGCAGCGCGAACGTGAGAATCAGAGCAATGGAAGGTTTGGGGCGACATGGCATTTTCAAAGCGCCGACAGGAAAATCACAGCGATCCTGCCAGAGCCGACCGAGCCGGGGAGGCCCGCCTTGCTGAAATTGATCCGCCATTGCTGGGTACATTCGAAGCGTACTCCGCTTTCCACGTGCGACATTTTGGATGATCCAAAAATGCGCAATCTAGTAAATCTGGCGATCCGGCTGGATAAGGCGGCGGCGATTTGGGGGTATGGCCAAATCTTGCGGGCTGTGGATTCTGAGCCGTCAACCTTTGTTGATCTGGTGATATTGCGCAAAGCGAAGCCCGGTTCACCGTGGACCGCAGGGCAGCGGCAAATTGTCAAAACCGAAGTTGCCGACAGAATCACCCAGCCCGGCCACAGAGAAGCCATTGCCCAAGCCCTTAGCGTGACGCCTTCACGCATCGGACAATTGATTGATCCGAACTGGCATCCGAAGCGCAGACCGGCGGCAAATTTGCGTAGCGTTAACACTTAGACCGTTTGGCCGTCTTTTCACGGCCTTGCAGTCAATACGCCCGAGAGCCTTTGCCCGTGCGGGTTTGCGGGCCACAAGTCAAATACAAGGCGACAACAAGGGCTTGCGATCCCCACAGTTCCAACAACGCAGCAGCAAACCATAACGGATTTGCCCGCGTTTCAAAGGAACTGAAACATGCAAATAGTCCACGAATCCAAGCCGGTGATACCGCGTGATCGTTTGATCCGCTTGAATGAGCTTGAAAGCCTTATCGGCTGCAAAAAGTCAACCATTTACACCTGGCTAAAGACCGATCCCGGTTTTCCACGCCCCATTCGCTTGTCTGCCCGCATGGTGGCATGGTCGGAAAATTCCGTCCTGAGTTGGGTGCAAAGCCGAATCAACACGGGGGCCACGCAATGAAGCCCGCCATTGAAACCAGAGTGTCACCGGCCAAGCTGGCACAAATGCAGGTTGACGCCTGGGACCTGTACTTGAAACGCTTTGAAGCCCTGACCGGCCTATTGCAGCAATTGAATAGCGTGCTGAATGCCCCGGAAGATAGCACGCCAGAGCAAGCAATCGACCGGCAAGCCACGGCACAAAAGCTGGCAATCGCCATTAATTTCAAGCATCAAATTTTGGGCGAAGCGGTGGGCAGTTTCGCGCACCTGATGAATGCCGAAATACGCCACTATCGCAAACAAGAAACAGGTTTATTGATCTGAGGTGCCAGCATGAATCAGCATTCGATTCTGTTGGAATACTTGCGCCAGCATGGCCGCACGAGCTGCGCAGACCTTGAGCGACATTGCGACGTGCGCAGCGTCACTACGCGCATGTCAGAGCTGATCCGCAAAGGGCAGCCCATAGAAAAGAGCCACGGCTATTCACTCAATAGACGCGGCAAACCCCGCCCTGTTACCTATTACGCGCTGGCTGGCAAGCCCGCCCAGCAAGACCTATTCACGCCAGCATGAAAACCACCATAACCCCCGAGCTGATCCGCAGTGCCTTGCAATACGTGTCGGCAAATTTGCCCCGCGATGAATGGGCACGTGTCGGCATGGCGATAAAAAGCGAGTTTCCAGACGATACCGGGCGCGACCTTTTCAACGAATGGAGCGCGACCGCTGACAGCTACGATGCCAAGGCCACGGGCGCGACCTGGCGCAGCATCAAAGCAGGCGGCGGCGTGAGTATCGGCACGCTGTTGCACCTGGCCAAAGAAAACGGCTTCACGCTGCCAAAGGCAGACCAGGCAGCCAGCACACCAGACCCCGAAACGGTGGCACGCCTGGCACGTGAGCGGACAGAGCGACAGCAAGCCGAACAGGTAAGGCAACAGGCGGCACACGATCAGGCAGCAATCGAAGCGGCGGCGCTGTGGGCACAAGCCAGTGAGACAGGCGATAGCCCCTACCTGACCCGCAAAGGCGTGCAGCCTTTCGGCGTGCGGTTTGCTGCTGACGGCTGGCTGTTGGTGCCAGTGCGTGACGCATCGGGCACGCTGGCGAACGTGCAGCGCATTGACCCATTTGGCACAAAACTATTTTTGAAAGGCGGGCGCAAGTCGGGCCTTTGGCACTGGTGCGGCGATCCGGCTGGCGCTGCTGTGCTGTTGATCTGTGAAGGTTACGCCACGGGCGCAAGCACTCACGAAGCAACAGGCCGTCCGGTGGCTGTTGCCTTTGACGCGGGCAACCTGGCACACGTGGCAAAGGCATTGCGCAGCCAATACCCGCAAGCCCTGATTCTGGTTTGCGGTGACGATGATTTACAGACGTCTGCACGCACCGGCAACAATCCTGGCCGCGACAGGGCCACGGCGGCGGCGCGAGCCGTGCGGGGCATTGCGGTATTCCCTGAAAACTTGCCCGATGGTGGCAGCGACTTTAACGACCAACACCAGGCGCACGACCTTGACGCGGTGCGGGCCACAATCGAGGCCGCGATCACTGCGCACCAGGCAGCGCAAACGGCCGCACACGCTGCGCAAGCTGAAACGACAGGCCAGCACAGCCACAGTGCACGGCGCAAGCCCAGCGGGGCCGGTAGCGACCCCAGCAACACGGGCCGCGATCACGACCCCTTCACCGTTGACGATAGCGGCGTCTGGTTTGTTGGTGCCGATCAGGACGGCAAACGCAAGCCCCCCGAATGGATTTGTTCACGCCTTGACGTGCAAGCCCGCACCCGCGACCAGGACGGCGGCGGCTGGGGCTATTACCTGGCCTTCTGTGATCCGCTGGGCAACGTCAAACAATGGGCCATGCCCGCCCGGATGCTGAGTGCTGACGGTGGCGAATACCGGGCCACGCTGTTGAATATGGGCCTGCACATTGCCACATCACCCCGCGCCCGCAACCTGTTGACCACCTACCTGCAAAGCCGTGAACCGGCAGAATTTGCAAGCTGTACCGACCGCGTCGGCTGGCATGGCCGCGCCTTTGTGTTGCCCAAAGAAACCATTGGTGACAGTGCAGAGCGCATCGTTTTTCAATCCGATGGCGCAGTGGAAAACACATTCCGAAGCAAGGGCACGCCCGACCAATGGCGCGAGCGTGTCGGGGCTTTATGCGCTGGCAATTCGCGCCTTGTCTTTGCCGTGGCGTGTGCCTTTGCCGGGCCGCTACTGCGACCGGCGGGCATGGAAAGCGGGGGCTTTCACTACCGGGGCGATAGTTCAAGCGGCAAAACGACCGCCCTAAAGTTGGCAGCCAGCGTGTACGGAGGCGCAAGCTATTTACAGCGGTGGCGGGCAACTGATAACGCCCTTGAGGCCATTGCAGCCCAGCATTGCGACGGCCTGCTGATCCTTGACGAACTGGCGCAGATTGACCCAAAGACAGCGGGCGAGTGTGCCTACATGCTGGCAAACGAACAAGGCAAGGCCAGAGCAACACGCACCGGCACGCCACGCACCCGGCAAGCATGGCGGCTGTTGTTCCTGAGTGCTGGTGAATTGGGCCTTGCTGACCACATGGCAGAGGGCATGAAACGCGCCCGCACCGGGCAAGAGGTACGCATGGCAGACATTCCCGCCGATGCTGGCCTGGGGCTGGGTGCATTCGAGAATTTGCACGGCATGGAAGGCGGCGCTGCCTTTGCAAAGCACATCACGCACCAGGCGCAAGCCGTGTACGGTGCCACGGGTCGGGCCTGGCTGCAATATTTGACCGACCATGCCGACACACTCAAGGCCAGCATTCGCACAGCATCAAACGCCCTGGCTGCACAGTTGATCCCAAAAGATTCAAGCGGACAGGTTGAACGTGTCGGGGCACGCTTTGCGCTGGTGGGTGCGGCTGGCGAGATGGCCACGGCTGCGGGCCTGACCGGCTGGCCAGTGGGTGAGAGTGAGCGTGCCGCTGGTGCGTGCTTCGCTGCCTGGCTGGCTGCACGTGGCGGCTGTGGCAATGGTGAAGTGCTGGCCATGCTGCGAGCCGTGCGGCGCTTTCTTGAAACGCACGGTGAAGGCCGCTTCGCAATGTGGCACCGTGGCAGCGATGACCACGCCCCCAAGACTTTGAACCGTGCAGGCGTGCGGCGCATGTTGAACGCTGACGGCGAGCCGATCAAGACCAATAGCCAGCACGGGGCAGAGTATGGCGACCGGATGCCCGCTGCCATGGGTGAAGATGTGAGCTTTGAATATTTCGTTCTGGCTGAAACATTCCGGGGCGAAGTGTGCCAAGGGTTTGATTACCGGGCCGTGTGCCGCGTGCTGTTGGATCATGGCTGCCTTGCGCCCGACAAGGGCCGCCCGTTTGACTGTAGGCCGCGCCTGCCTGGCGTTGGCTTGTCGTGGTGCTACAGGATCACGCCCGCAATATTTGACCTTGACCTATGACCGCCTGCCACGCCTTGCCATGTTGCAGCCGTGTCCTAGATGACCGCATGGCAAGCGTGAGCCGGTGCCGGGCCGCCGGTAGGCGGTGGCGTGCGAGAGCTATTGCCGCGCTGCAAATACCCGCATTCACTGGCACCAGACACCAGAGTAAGGCACGGCTGCACTCCCTTGCACTTGCCCGGACTGAATTTGTCCCAGTTGTCCCAGTGACTGAGGACAGACTGAGGACAGAAAAGCCCAATGAAATCAACGGTGTCCCAGTTGTCCCAGTTGTCCCAGTTCAAAACACGACCACCCGAAGCGCAAGCCCAGCCGATGCACAGTCAAGGTGCCCGGAAGCTGGCCGCTGGGACTGGTGCCGCTGGCCTGGCACGGTTGCATGTTGGGATGGGGTACCCCCCCCGTCATGGGTCCTTCCCAGCCGTTCGAGGGTACGGGCCATTCTGACCACGACATCGCGCCAGTAAATATTTTTTTCCATTAGGTTAATTCGCAGTCAATCCGGGCCGTTACGGTTCACTTTTGAAGTTAGGTAAATCATGCAGCAAAAAGAACTTGCCAACCTGCTAGGCGTAAGCCCGGCGATGGTGTCACGCCACGCAAAACAGGGTATGCCCACGGACACGCTAGAGCGTGCCCAGCGGTGGCGCAAGCGACACCTTGAGCCGGGCCGCGTGAAGGGTGCCCGCTACACACCCAACCACGACACCGCGCCCGAACGGCTGCCCAGCTTGCCCGAAGCATTGCCGTGCGTGTTGGAACTTGAAATGGAAGCGGCTGGCGACCTGATTGATGCTGCCCTGGCACGTGGCAACCAATACGGGGCAGCGATCCGCACCTGGCAGCTTCGCGGCTTGCTGCGACAAACGACAGGCGATGCCTGCCCGCGCCTATCTTTGCGCGTGTGGCTGGCGCTGCTGGGTTACTGGCTTCACGAGGATGCCGAAGTACGCCATGCCCCCAACATGGGGGAACAATTGACGCCCGGCGAATTCGGGGCGCGTGTCGGTGACGGCTGGCCTGCCCACGTGGTGCTATTTGATGCCTGCGACTTTGACGATGACGCCCTTCACGGCTGGCCAGAATACCCGGACGATGAAACGTGACAGGCAGCGCGGCCCGAATTTGAAAGGTACTCCCGGCGGTTTTGCACCGGGGGTGAATTCGGCGGCGCAGGCTGGCTACATGCGGCACGCACATAAGGGGGTTGTATGCTTGGCCACGTGCCCGGCCTTGTTGTATTTGTGCGCAATTTTCAATCGAGCTTCACAGTCCCGGAAAGCCGATAAAATCAGCCGCACCAGCGACCACGAAAAGCGCATAGCCTTCACGTCCTGGGGGCACATTTGGGGGCATTTTTCTAATTTGAAAAGCGGAAACCTAGCATTCATGCGGGTTGCGGGGCGATATGTGAACGACTCCGTTCGCCAAAGATTGGCTTAAAAAGCCCGCAACCTACCAGGTGTGCGGGCTTTTTTACTGGGTGCGCAACGGTGGTTGATTGATAGCCAAAAACCATAAACGGTATGAGTGGCACCTGCGTAG
>Ga0194038_1000995_pt1 | contig 12331 bp, 6 predicted proteins | sample JunL226m_MetaG_FD_148630 | JGI IMG/M metagenome (GOLD analysis project Ga0194038, IMG submission 148630) | Anoxic zone freshwater microbial communities from boreal shield lake in IISD Experimental Lakes Area, Ontario, Canada - Jun2016-L227-6m | ecosystem: Environmental > Aquatic > Freshwater >...
GCGTTGCTGTAGGAAAGGTTGATGCCGCTGTTGGGCACGCCCAGGTTGTCCAGAATGGTCTCCAGCTGATCGCGCGGAATGATCTCGCGGATCGCCACCTCTACCGCATCGGCGAGTCGCGCCGTTTCCTCAATGCGGGTGCCGGTCGGCGCGCGCATGTGCAGGCGAATCTGACCGGCGTCCACATTCGGGAAGAAGTCACGCCCCAACACCGGGTAAAGCAGGCAGGAGAGCAAACAGAATCCCATGAATTGCAAGGCAAAGCCGCGACGGTGCGACAACAACGCCGACAGCACCAGCGTGTAGGCGCGGCGCACGCGCTCAAAGCGACGGTCAAAAGCACGGTACAGGCGGGTCAGCAAACCGTCCCCTGCGGCGACTCCCTGCTGCTTTGACATCAGCAGCAAGACCAGCGTCGGCACCAGCGTGCGCGACAACAGGTAAGAAGCAACCATCGCCAGCACCACCGCTTCGGCCAGCGGCACAAACAGGAAACGCGCGACACCCGACAGGAAGAACATCGGCACAAAAACGATACAGATGCACAGCGTGGACACAAACGCGGCAACGCCGATTTCACCGGCGCCGGTCTCGATCGCCTCCACAATCGGTGTGCCCATGTGCAGATGGCGCTCGATGTTCTCGATCGTCACAATCGCCTGATCCACCAGAATACCGACCGACAGCGCCAGGCCGCCCAGGGTCATCAGATTGAGCGTCTCGCCCATGGCCCGCAGGCCCAGGATCGAGGCCAGGATCGACAGCGGAATGGTCAGCGCAATGATCAGCGTGCTGCGCCAGTTGCCCAGAAACAGCAGCACCATGGCGGCGGTCAGCGCAGCGGCAATCAAGGCCTCCACCACCACCCCTTCAACCGCCGCTTTCACGAACACCGACTGGTCAAACAGCGGCGTCACCTTGATGTCGGGCGGCAGCACTTGCGCCGCGCGCGGCAGCAGGGCCTTGACGTTGGCGACGATGTCCAGTGTCGACGCGCCGCCATTCTTCAGCACCGACAGCAGCACACCGCGCTCGCCGTTCTGGCGCACCACATTGGTCTGCGGCGAGAAGCCGTCGCGCACCTGCGCCACGTCGCGCAGGTAGGTGGTCGCACTGCCACTGGTTCTCACCGGCAGGTCACCGAGCCCGGCAATGGCGTCGGGGGAGCCGTTCATGCGCACCGTGTACTCGGTTACGCCAAATTTGGCGGTGCCGGAGGGCAAGATCAGGTTCTGCAGGTTGATGGCGTTGACCACATCGGCCGGTGACATGCCGCGCGCCTGCAGCGCCGTGTTGTCCAGATCCACCGAGATCAGCCGGCTCTTGCCGCCGTAAGGCCCGGGCACGGCAGCGCCCGGAATTGTGATCAGCTGCGGGCGCAGCACGTTGATGGCGTTGTCAAACACCGTCTGCTCGGGCAGGGTCGGGCTCGACAGGGCGAGCTGCAGCACCGGGATGCTGGAGGCAGAGTACTTGATGATCAGCGGCGGTGTGATGCCGGGTGGCAACTGGCGCACCGTGGTCTGCATCACCGCCACCACCTGCGCGATGGCGGTCTGGATGTTGGCCGTGGGCTGAAAGAAGACTTTGATGACGGTAATGCCCTGCAGCGAGGTGGACTCGATGTGCTCTATGTCGCTGACGGTGGTCGTCAATCCGCGCTCGCTTTGCCCTGCAATGCGCTGCCCCATCTCCTGCGCCGGCATGCCGGTGTAGTTCCAGATGATGCTGACAACCGGGATATTGATTTCCGGAAAGATGTCGGTCGCCATGTTCAGCAACGCGAACGGCGTTGCCAGGACGATCAGCATCGCCATCACAATAAAGGTGTAGGGACGACGCAGCGCCAACGTAACCATGGACATCGGCGGATGATAGCAATAGAGAGCTCAGTCGAATAAAGGATCTGGCGGGACACTATTTCGATGATCTGCTGCTGGGCCTCATGGGCGTGCAGACTACTGGCGCCTCATTCAACCAAAGGGGAACCCGGTGTCAAGCGCGCCGGGTATAAGATTGGAGAACCGCAGGCTTACGGCACACAGGTCACGCCACAGCGGTAAGAACATTGGGAATCGCAAATTCAAAGTCGGAGAGCCCTTCATGTCGAGTACCAACCAGGAAACTATCGGTCGCACCCAGATGCAAGACCAATCCATCAATCACCTGATCAAGTGGGGTGATCACCTCTCGGTTGGCCATCCTGAAATCGATGCCCAGCATAAGGAAATATATGAATTTGGGGCGGACATTTACGAAAATTGGCGCGATGGTGTGCGGGTTGGAGAACTGCGAATCTGCACCGACAAGCTGTTTGGGCTTCTTCGTGCTCACTTCATCTACGAGGAACGACTCCTCGCCAAGATCGGTTACGGCGATCTGAAGCGACATGCGGCAGAGCATCGGAGCATGCTCAAGGAATTGCAGGCCATGCAGGAACACTTCAAATCCCTCAGCGACGATGATGATTCCCCCGGGGGCTCAGTGCTGTCCCCTAACTGGTCGGTGATGCAGTTTATTCTGGCCTTTACCCTTGGACATGTGATGACCAGTGACATGAGCTACGTTCAGCCTCTCCAGGCCAGCAGTAATTCTGAGCAAGGAAGCACGGGCAGCCTTTGACTCACTGATTTGACTTGCTCATCATCGATCCCACAACGACTTCCTGGACATTGAAATTTGAATCGTTGACCAGCGCCATGCGGGAGCAAGCCTGATACAGGCCGTTTACACTACGGCAGGTTCATTTTCGCTGTTGCTCAAGAGGGCTTTTGCCGACAGCTTTTCTCGTGGCCTGCGCCAGGCACGGGATTCCTATTCGAGAGGTTCTCCATGTTTGCGTGGCACAGTGTCATGAAGGGTTCCCCATTTTCTTTGCGCATCGGGCCCGTGTTGCTGAGTGCCGCTCTGGCCGCACAGCTTGCCGCCTGCGGACCGGGCAGTGCACCGCCCGCGCCCAGCGCCCCGCCGCCAGTTGAAGTCGGCGTCGTCACCGTGACGGCGACAACGGTCGGCTTGCAGACCGAACTGCCCGGCAGAACCGAGGCCTCGCGCGTGGCCCAGGTGCGCGCCCGTGTGGCTGGCATTTTGCAGCGCCAGCTGTTTCGTGAAGGCAGCGAGGTCAAGGCCGAGCAGGCGCTGTTCCAGATTGACGCCGCCCCCTACGCCGCCGCCCTGGCCAGCGCCCAGGCAGTGGTGGCACGGGCGCAGGCCAACCTGATGCAGGCGCAGGCGCAGGCCGAGCGTTACAAGCCGCTGCTCGACGCCAACGCCGTCAGCCAGCAGGACTACATCAGCGCGGTGGCGGCGCAAAAGCAGGCCGAGGCCGATGTGGCCGCCGGCAAGGCAGCTGTGCAGCTGGCACAGATCAACCTGGGTTATGCCTCGGTCAATTCACCGATTTCCGGTCGCGTCGGTCGTGCCCTGGTGACGGAAGGAGCACTGGTTGGACAGGGCGAAGCCACGCAGCTTGCGCTGGTGCAGCAGATTGACCCGATGTACGTGAACGTGACGCAACCGGTGGCCGACGTGCTGCGCTTGCGCGGGGCCATCGCCAGCGGACAACTCAAGACGGCGGGCGACAAGGCGAGCGCGGCCGTACGTATCGTGCTCGACGACGGCAGTGTTTACCCCTTGCCGGCCAAGCTGCTGTTCTCAGATCTGTCGGTTGACCCCAGCTCGGGCCAGATCACGCTGCGCGCCGAAGTGCCGAACCCGAAGGGTGTGCTGCTGCCGGGCATGTATGTGCGTGCGCGTCTCGAACAAGCCGCCGTCAGCGCCGCCATGCTGTTGCCGCAACAGGCGGTACAGCGCAACTCCCAGGGCGACACGGTGAAGGTCGTCGCGGCGGACGGCAGCGTCAACACGCGTGCGGTGAAGGTCGGGAGCGCGAAGGACGAACAGTGGGTCGTACTCGAAGGTTTGCAGCCGGGCGAGCAGGTCATTGTTGACGGCTTCCAGAAGCTCCAGGGCAAGGCGCGGGCCAAGCCGGTACCCTGGAGCCCGATCGGAGCGGTAGCAGCGCCCGCCGCACCCGCGTCGGCCGCCTCTGCGGCCAAACAGTCCTAAGGGAAGCGGCATGGCGCAATTCTTTATCGACCGACCCATCTTTGCCTGGGTGATTGCCCTCTTCATCGTGGTGTTCGGCGCCGTGGCCGTCACGCAATTGCCGGTGGCGCAATACCCTTCCGTGGCACCGCCGTCGATCATCGTCTCGGCGGCCTATCCGGGTGCCTCGGCGCAGACGCTGGAAGACAGCGTGCTGAGCGTCATCGAGCGTGAAATGAACGGCTCGCCCGGTCTGATCTACGTCGAGTCGGTAGCGCAGGCCGACGGCACCGGCTCCATCACACTGAGCTTCGAGCCTGGCACCAGCCCCGATCTGGCCCAGGTGGATGTGCAAAACCGCCTGAGCCGCGCCGCACCGCGCCTGCCGCAGGCGGTGACGCAACAAGGCGTGCGGGTCGACAAGGCACGCACCAACTTTTTGCTGTTCACCATCCTGTCTTCCAGTGACCCGACGCTCGATCCGGTGGCGCTGGGCGACTACGCCTCGCGCAACGTGCTGCCTGAAATCCAGCGCATTCCCGGCGTCGGCCAGGCGCAGCTGTTCGGCACCGAGCGTGCCATGCGGGTCTGGATCGATCCGGCCAAGCTGGTCGGCTACCGCCTGTCATCGAATGATGTGATCGCCGCCATCGGTGCGCAAAACGCGCAGGTGGCCTCGGGCACCATCGGCGACTTGCCCAATGTCGCCGGGCAGGCGATCTTCGCCACCGTGGTGGTGAAAGGCCAGCTGACATCGGCCGAGCAGTTCAGCAACGTCGTGGTGCGCGCCAACGCCGACGGCTCCACGGTGCGCCTGAAGGACGTGGCACGGGTCGAACTCGGCGCGCAGTCCTACAGCACACAGTCACGGCTGAACGGCAAGGCCTCCACCGGCATCGGTGTCCAGCTCTCGCCCACCGGCAACGCGGTCGCCACGGCCAAGGCAATCAAACAGCGCCTGCAGGAACTCGCACCCTACTTCCCGCCCGGCGTGACCGCCGTGATTCCCTTCGACAGTTCGCGCTTCGTCGAAATCTCGATCCGCCAGGTGATCGAGACGCTGATCGAAGCGGTGATTCTGGTGTTCCTGGTGATGTACCTGTTCTTGCAGGACTTCCGCTACACCCTGATCCCGACGCTGGTGGTTCCGATTGCGCTGATGGGCACGTTCGCGGTGCTGCAGGCGCTCGGTTTTTCGATCAACGTGCTGACCATGTTCGGCATGGTGCTGGTGATCGGCATCGTGGTCGATGACGCCATCGTCGTCGTGGAAAACGTCGAGCGCATCATGAGCACCGAAGGTCTGTCGCCGCTGGCAGCCACACGCAAGGCCATGAGCCAGATTTCGAGCGCCATCATCGGCGTCACCGTGGTGCTGGTGTCGGTCTTTGTGCCGCTGGCCTTCTTCAAGGGGTCGATTGGCAACATCTACCGCCAGTTCTCGGTGGTGATGCTGAGCTCCATCCTGTTCTCGGCTTTCATGGCGCTGTCGTTCACGCCAGCCCTGTGCGCCACGATTTTGAAACCGGTCGAGGCCGGCCACCACCACGCCAAGACCGGATTCTTTGGCTGGTTCAACCGCGGCTTCTCGGCCACGGCCAAGGGTTATGAAGGCTGGGTCGCGCGCATGCTCAAGAAGACCGGGCGCTACCTGGTGCTCTACGCGGCCATCATCGCTGCGGTGATCGTGCTGCTGGGCCGACTGCCGACCTCCTTCCTGCCCAATGAAGACCAGGGCAACATCCTGGTCAACGTGCAGTTGCCACCGGGCGCCACAGTGAACCGGACCGGTGGCGTGATGAACCGGGTCGAAGAATTCATCCTCAAGCAACCCGAAGTGGAGAGCATGGTCAGCATCCTGGGTTTCAGCTTTGCCGGTAGCGGCCAGAACACCGGCCTGGCCTTCATCACCCTGAAAGACTGGAAAGAGCGCAACGGCGCCGCCCATTCGGCACAGGGCCTGGTCGGTCGATCCTTCGGCGCCTTGGCCAGCATTCGCGATGCCTTCATCTTTCCGGTCAGTCCGCCGCCAATTCCCGAACTCGGCCGCGCCAATGGCTTTGCCCTGCGCTTGCAGGACCGCGGCGGCAACGGCCATGACGCGCTGGTGGCGGCGCGCAACCAGTTGCTCGGCATGGCCGCGCAGAGCAAGTTGCTGACCGCCGTGCGTCCGGACGGCCTGGAGGACGCGGCGCAGCTGCAGCTCAACATCGACCGCGACAAGGCCGCTGCCCTGGGAGTGAGTTTTAGCGCCATCAACAGTTCGCTTTCGACTGCGCTGGGTTCCTCCTATGTCAACGACTTCCCGAACGCCAATCGCGTGCAGCGCGTGGTGGTGCAGGCCGATGCGCCAGCGCGTATGCAACCCGAAGACCTGCTGAGAATCAATGCACTCAACAGCGCCGGCCAGCCGGTGCCGTTGTCGGCCTTTGCCCGCACCGAGTGGATCACCGGTCCGATGCAAACCATTCGCTACAACGGCTACCCGACCATTCGCATCGCCGGCGAGCCGGCACCGGGACAGAGCACGGGGGCCGCAATGGCCGAGATGGAACGGCTGGTCGGTCAGTTGCCGCCGGGCTTTGCCTATGAATGGACGGGCCAGTCGCGCGAGGAGAAACTCTCCGGCTCCACCGCGATCTACCTGTTCGCGTTCTCGCTGCTGGCGGTCTTTCTGTGCTTGGCCGCGCTCTACGAGAGCTGGTCGATTCCGTTCGCTGTGATCCTGGTGGTGCCGCTGGGTGTGCTGGGCGTGACGCTGGCCACCGGCTTGCGCGGACTGGAGAATGACATCTATTTCAAGGTCGGCCTGATCACCATCATTGGTCTCTCAGCCAAGAACGCGGTGCTGATCATCGAATTTGCCAAAGACCTGCACGCGCAGGGCCGCAGTCTGGTCGATGCCGTGCTGGAAGCAGCACACCTGCGCTTCCGGCCTATCCTGATGACCTCCATGGCCTTCATCCTGGGCGTGCTGCCGCTGGTGGTGGCCAACGGCGCCGGCTCGGCCAGCCAGCATGCGATTGGCACCGGCGTGATGGGCGGCATGATTTCTGCGACCACCCTGTCGGTCTTCTTTGTGCCGCTGTTCTTTGTGGTGGTGCGCCGCGTCTTCAAGGGCAGTGAGCGCCAGCGCAAGAAATATGCGCACGAAAACAACGATGACACACCCGCAGCGCCTGTAGTGGTGGAGGCCAAGCCATGAGCGCGCGCAGCACGCTGTGTCTGCTGGCGCTTGCCTTGAGCGGCTGCAGTTCCATGGCACCACCGCTGGAGCGCCCCGCCTTGCCCGTGGCCGCCACGTTTCCGGGGCTGCCGGCAGGAACGCAAGCGGCTGCACCGGGTGCCACACCCGAGTGGCAGACTTTTTTTGGCGACGAACGCCTGCGCCAACTCATCACGCTGGCCTTGCAGAACAACCGCGATCTGAAGCTGGCGCTGCTCAACATCGAGCAGGCACGCGCCCAGCTCGACCTGCGTCGCGCCGACCAGTGGCCGAGTCTGAATGCGGGCCTGAGCGGTTCGCGCCAGCCAACGAGCGCCGGCGGTATCAGCAGCAGCTACTCGGCCGGCGTGCTGGTCACCGCTTACGAACTCGATCTGTTCGGGCGTGTGCGCAGTCTGGCCGATGCAACGCTTGCGCAATACCTGGCCACCGAAGAAGCGCGCAAGGCGGTGCAGATCAGCCTGCTGGCTGCGGTGGCGAACGGCTACTACGCGCTGCTGGGCGACGAAGAACTGCTGCGCGTGACGCGCCAGACGCTGGTCACGCGCGAGGATTCGTACCGGCTCATCAAGCTGCGTTTTGACAATGGCGCCAGTTCGCAGATCGACCTGCGCCAAGCAGAGTCGCTGCTGGAATCGGCCCGCGTCACGCTGGCGCAGGCGACGCGCCAGCGCGCGCTCGACGAAAACGCACTGGCGTTGCTGCTGGGGCAAGCACTGCCCGCAGGAATGCCGGCAGCACTGCCGTTGGACGCCGGTGCGAGCCTGCCAACATTACCGGTAGGATTGCCGTCGGACGTGCTGCTGCGCCGACCTGACGTGCGCCAGGCCGAACAGCAATTGATCGCGGCCAATGCGGCCATCGGCGCGGCGCGCGCCGCCTTCTTTCCACGCATCAGCCTGACCGGCAGCGTAGGCAGCGTCAGCAGCGAGCTCAGCGGCCTGTTTGGCAACGGCATGGCCTGGAGCTTTGCGCCGCAATTGCTGCAGCCGATTTTTGACGCGGGCCGCAACCAGGCCAATCTGCGCACCTCTGAAGTCGGTCGTGACATCGCGCTGGCCCAGTACGAGCGCGCCATCCAGAGTGCCTTCAGGGAAGTGGCCGATGCGCTGGCCGGACGCGCCACTCTGGGTGAGCAGTTGCGTGCGCAGCAGGCCCAACTCAAGGCGGAGCAGGACCGCTACCGCCTGGCCGAGTTGCGCTACCGAGGTGGTGCCGCCAGTTATCTGGACGCGCTCGATGCACAGCGCTCGCTGTTTGCCGCGCAGCAGGCACAACTGCAGGTGCAAACGCAGTATCTGCAAAATGGGGTGACGCTATACCGCGTGCTCGGTGGCGGCTGGACGGCCGATAGCACAGGGCCTTGAGAAGGCCCTTGCATAGGGAGATCCGAATGGATCGTTTTTAGATGGGTCGTCGCGCGTTCATGTGTCAGCTGGCAGCGTTGGCGACGCTCGCCGGAACTGCAAGCTCTTCTTCGGGCGGGGCGTTGACGGGTTCGATCCCTACCGTGACACCTGCCGGGACCAACGATGGAATGGTCGTGCCGGCGCGCGCGCGCGGGCTGGTCTTTGGCTGCGGCATCAACGGGCCGGGCTTGCTCGACTCGGCACTGCTCGCCGCCCACGTGCAGGAGTCAGGGATGTGCGTACCCATCGGACAGGGTGCCTGGGCGCAAACGCATCCCGGGCCGGCGACATGGGATTTCGCGGTCCTGGACAGGATGTGGCAGTGGGCTCAGTCCGTGGGCCTGCCGATGCGCGGCACACACCTCGTCTGGCATTCCAATATGCCGGCATGGTTCGCCGCCAACGTCACTCCGGCGAATGCCACGCAGTACCTGCGCGAGCACATTTTTGCTTTCATGGGGCGCTACAAGGGGCAGTTCCATTCCTGGAATCCGGTGAACGAAGCTGTCCTTCCCGCCGATGGGCGCGCGGATGGACTGCGCCACACGCCGTGGCTGCAACTGCTCGGGCCGCAGTACATCGCGCAGGCGTTTACCTTTGCGGCGCAGGCGGATCCTTCGGCGACGCTTGTCTACAACGAGTTTGGCATTGAGGAAGACTCCGCCGCCGCCGCCCGAAAGCGCCATTTCACATTGCAGCTGCTGCGGAACTTGAAGCAGCAGGGTGTTCCGATCCATGCGCTCGGGATGCAGTCGCACATTGCCTCAAACTCTGTGATCAACCCGACCAGGCTGACGGCCTTCATGAACGACGTGGCTGCCCTCGGACTCAAGATCTTCATTACGGAGCTGGACGTGAAAGACCAGACGCTTGCATCAGACATTGCGCTTCGCGACGCTGCTGTGGCTGAGCAATACCATTCCTTCCTGACGACGGTTCTGGCGCATCCCGCGGTGAATACGGTCATCCTCTGGGGACTGAGTGATCGGCGGACCTGGCTGTCAGGGCAAGCTCCACGCAAGGATGGCCTGCCGGTGCGCGTCCTGCCGCTGGACGATCAGCTCCAGCGCAAGCCGGCGTGGACCGCAGTCATCAATGCGCTCAGCGGGCGTTAGGTAAATAGTCAGGAACGCGCACCCAGTCTTCGCTGTTTTTCCAGAGCAGCGCAGCAAGTTCCGGATCACGTGCCACCTTGCTCGGGTTGCGGCTGCGGCAACTGTCGTAGTACAGGCCGGACTCGCCAGCCACACTGGCAGAAGTGGCGCAGTGCAGCGTGGTGGCGGCCCCCTGCTCGGTCGAGAGCATGAACAGCTTGATGAGGGAACGCAGCGGCCTGGGCAGGCTGCGCCAGACGTCCGAGGCCACCACGCCGGGATGCAGCGAATAGGTGCTGACGCCGCTGCCAACCAGGCGGCGCGCCAGTTCAGCACTGAACAGGACGTTGGCGAGTTTGGAAACGCCGTACTCGGCCACCGCAGAAACAGAACGCGTGCGTTCGCGCACGGCCTGCCAGGCTATGCCGGGCGCCCGGTAGTGAGCCCGGCTGGCCACCGTGACAATGCGCGCTGGCGCCGAACGTTTGATGCGCTCCAGCAACAACTGCGTCAGCAGAAAATGCCCGACATGGTTCACGCCAAAGGCCAGCTCGAAACCTTCCTGGGTCAGACCTTTGGCCCCAGCCAGACCGGCGTTGTTGATCAGCAGATGCAGCGGCAAATCGCGCGCCAGGAAGGCCTGCGCACATTGCCGGATCGACTCGAAACTCGCCAGATCCAGCGCCAGCCATTCCACCGTGGCAGAGGGCGCCAGCGCCTTGATCTCGTCGAACAGTTCCTGCGTGCGTTCGCGTGAGCGGCAGGCGACAAATACATGCATGCCCTGCTTGGCCAGCTCGCGCGCCGTGACCCGGCCAATGCCGGTGTTGGCGCCGGTGATCAGCGCAACGCGCTGCCCTGTGGTTTGGTTCTGAACTCTTGTCATGCTTGGATTCTTTCAAACGTCATAGAAAGTCGAACCCGTCATCGCGAGGCCCCAGCAGCCATCGTCATCACGAGCGTAGCGTGGCGATCCATGGCTTCAGGGGTCATGGATTGCATCACTTCGTTCGCAATGACAAGCGAGGTCAGATTCTCACACGCTCTCCAGCAGACGCAGCACCTGCTGGCCATAGGCCTCCAGCTTCTTGACGCCAAGGCCGCTGATGCCCTGCAGATCTTCCAGCGACTGCGGCGCATTTTGCGCGATGGCGGCCAGCGTGGCATCGTGAAAGATCACGTAGGCCGGCAGATTGTGTTCTTTCGCCACTTCGCCGCGCCATGCCTTTAAAGCCAGGTAGCGGCTCTGAGCCTGCTCGTCCAGCGCCGCTGCCAGCTTTAACGGCACCTTGGTGCTGTCGCGTTTGGCTTTGCGCGGTGACGGCGTCGAGACCGACTCGCGCAGGCGCACCGGCACTTCACCCTTGAGCACAGCGCGCGAGGCGTCGGTCAGCTTCAAGGTGTTGAAGGCTTGCGCGTCCACCGTGACCGCCCCAATGGCAATCAACTGGCGCAGCACGCCGCGCAACTGCACTTCGCTGAACTCCGCACCAAGGCCAAAGGTGCTCAGGCTGTCGTGCCCGCGCTGCAGCACCTTCTCGCTCTTCTTGCCACGCAGAATGTCGGTGATGTGAACCGCGCCGTAGCTGATTCCATCCATCTGCTGCACCCGGTAGATGGTGCTGAGCAGCTTGCGCGCGGCGTCGGTGCCGTCCCAGACAGCCGGTGGCTGCAAACAATTGTCGCAATTCTGGCAAGGCTGGCTGGCTTCGCCAAAGTAAGCGAGCAGGCGCACACGCCGGCAATCGGTGGCTTCGGCCAGACCGAGCAGGGCGTCAAGCTTGCCGCGCAGACCCTGCTTGAATTCTTCTTCGGCCGGGCTCTCGTCGATCATGCGGCGCTGGTTCACCACGTCCTGCAGGCCGTAGCACATCCAGGCGTCAGCCGGCTCGCCATCGCGCCCAGCGCGACCCGTTTCCTGGTAATAACCTTCGATGTTTTTCGGCATGTCCAGATGTGCCACAAAGCGTACGTCGGGCTTGTCGATACCCATGCCGAAGGCGATGGTCGCCACCATCACGATGCCTTCGTCGCGCAGAAACTGGTCCTGATTGGCCTGGCGCACCTTGTTGTCGAGCCCGGCGTGGTACGGCAGGGCGGCAATGCCTTCATCGCACAGCAGATTGGCCACCTCTTCCACTCGCTTGCGCGACTGGCAGTAAACGATGCCGGCCTCGCCCAGGTGCTCGCGCGAGATGAAGCGCAGCAGTTGCTGCGTCGCCTCGCGCTTTTCCACGATCGTGTAACTGATGTTGGGCCGGTCAAAGCTGCTGACAAACTGGCGCGCCTCCTGCAACTGCAGCCGCTCCAGAATGTCGGCACGGGTCAGCGTGTCGGCGGTGGCCGTCAGCGCCATGCGCGGCACGTTGGGGTAGCGCTCGTGTAGCACCGTCAGCGCCCGGTATTCGGGCCGGAAGTCATGGCCCCACTGGCTCACACAGTGCGCCTCGTCGATGGCAAAAAGGGCAAGCAGTCCGCGCTCGTACAGGGAATCGAGTTGCGCCAGAAAGCGCAGCGTCGTCACCCGCTCCGGCGCCGCGTAGAGCAGCGTCATG
>Ga0194038_1000997_pt1 | contig 12327 bp, 8 predicted proteins | sample JunL226m_MetaG_FD_148630 | JGI IMG/M metagenome (GOLD analysis project Ga0194038, IMG submission 148630) | Anoxic zone freshwater microbial communities from boreal shield lake in IISD Experimental Lakes Area, Ontario, Canada - Jun2016-L227-6m | ecosystem: Environmental > Aquatic > Freshwater >...
TTCATGGTTGCAATCAACAAGAATGCCAAGGCTCCCATTTTTCAGGTCGCAGATATCGGTATTGTCACAGATATACTTGAGTTTGTGCCGGAGCTGACCGAAAAAATCAAAGAAATGAAATAGTCTCATGAAGTCTTAAGTCCTGCACCTGTAAATCAACCGGCTGAACTTTAAACAGGCAGTCGGTTGATCATCCTTTGTTTTCCCTGCATCTCACCAACCAGTCGAAAAGAGCTTGGCCTCATAATGATTCACCATCTGTTTTAAGTTTGGATTTTGAATACTATATTTGGAATTTATATGATCTGCAAGAAAAATCAAAATACGGTTCCGGCTATTGATCGCGCCATAGATGTTATCGAATTCATCTCGTCCCGCGAAAAGGATATGTCGCTCTCTGAGATCATAGACAATGTGGATATCCCGCGCCAATCTCTTATCCGCATTCTCAATACCCTTTGCGATCGCGGTTTTCTCGACAAGTCCAGCAAGAGGGGACTCTACCGGATTGGACTCAAGTTTCTCTACTTGGGGCACCGGCTCCAGGACAAGTTTGATCTTCGCACTGTTGCCTGGAAGTATATGAAAGAGCTGTCGCAGGAGACGCGCAAAACCATTGAGTTGTCCACTCTGGACCGGGATCAGCTTATCCTTCTCGAACAGATTCGTGGTAGTGAGGGGATGTCGCTCTATTCCCGTGTTGGCAGTGTCTTCCCCTATTTTCACGCAGTGAGTGTCGGAAAGGTATATCTGTCTCTCATGAGCGAGGACAAAAGGCGGCGTGTGCTTGAAAAAATCGGATTGCCGGCGGTTACGAAAAGCACCATTACCGAGATGGCGATTCTGGAGAAAGAAATCCTCGAAGTGCAGAAACGCGGCTATGGTTTTGAAGATCAGGAGTTAAGAGAAGGCGTAAGAAGGGTTGCAGCTCCCATCTTCAACTTCGACGGCGAACCGGTGGGCTGCATTGGGCTCTCGGCAACCATCTTCAGTTTCGATCTGAAGGACGTGGATAAATTCGGTCAGATGGTGCTTGATGCAGCGAATAAAATCTCTGAGAAGATGGGAAGTAGGGGCGGGTTCCGAACCCACCCCTTGATAACAATTCCCCCCCTTTGAAAAGGGGGTCAGGGGGGATTTAGTGGTTGTTGGTAGCCTTATCCCCGTTTTCAAATCCCCCTTAATCCCCCTTTTATAAAGGGGGAAATCAGCCATAATGATCTGGATGGAACGACAATCAAGGTCGACAAAATATATAAAACTGGTGGCCTGGAAATAAGGATACACTCAGAAAGTGTCAGCAATAAAGTGAAGGATGCCAAGTCCGGCCATGTTTGAGTCATTTTAAAGCAACTCCCCATCTTGTTAACAACACCAACTCCCGAGCTTCTCTTTATTATCGTTTCAATCATCGCTTCACCCCCTCAAGTTTTTTGAAAATGTTTCCGATGTAATGTGCTTCTGAATTATCCATCCCCCCAAAAAGCCGAAAGGCCTTTTTACCGTGCATCCAATGCAAACCATTATCACTGGGGCGAAGTGCATAAGCAGATATTTAAAATGAAGCCATCTCATTTTTTTCTTGACAATGCATAATAGAATAATATAAGTACCAAATATGAGTTTTAAAAAACCATATTTGGTACTTATGTGATTTGTAAGAAAACTCAAGATACGATTCAGGCTACCGGTCGCGCCATAGATGTTATCGAATTCACCTTGTTATGAAAAAAGGCCTTGGGCTTCATCAATTCTGACCATGTTTTAATCATCTTGAAAATTAATGGAGAGGCAAAAGAAAAAAGGAGATATACAGATGGAAAAGCAAAAGTTTACCTATGATGTGCAGATGTTCAAGGACACTTTCGAAAACGAATTTACCTACCTCAATGGCTTTCTTCGCAATGTTCATCGTTTTAAGGAGCGCACAGCTCTGACATGCCCCCAACGAGGCCGATCCTGGACTTATCCGCAGGTCAACGAAGCATCCAACAAACTATCGCATGCATTGATGGCGGATGGAGTGGAAAGTCAGCAGATCGTTATGTATCAGCTTTTTAACTGTGCCGAATTCGTATTTCTTTACCTGGCCCCTCAAAAAATTGGCGCCATTAATTGTCCTGTCAATTTCCGTCTCTCATTTGGCGAAACCGCCTATATCCTTGATGACAGCAAGCCGAAAGTCTATTTTTACGATAGCGAGTTAAAAGAGACTGCGGAAAAGGCGCTGAATATGGCAAAACATAAGCCGTCAAGGGTGGTAATGGTGGATGTATCGGGCAAAGAGAAACCCTTTGCCGGCTCTATCACGTACGAGGATTATGTAAGGGGTAAATCCGAAGCTGATCCGGATTTAAAAAGACCCTCGGGAATTTACAGCGAAATCACGCGGCTCTACACCTCCGGGACTACAGGCATGCCAAAAGGGGTCCCTCTGAACAATATCAACGAAATTATGAGCGCCCACGATGTGATGATGCATTTCCCCCTGGGTCCGACCGACAAGACCATGAACATGACCCCCTGGTTCCACCGTGGCGGACTTTACTCCGGCGGCCCCAATCCGACGCTCTACGCCGGTGGGTCCATGGTGGTGTTGCGGACTTTCGATCCAAAGACAATTCTCGATCATGTGGAATCCTATGGCCTTACTTTCCTTATTGGTGCACCAGTAACGTTGAAGGCTCTTTATGATGAACAGCTTCAAAAGCCTCGCAACCTTCAAGGACTCAAAGGTGTGGTGACTATGGGAGCCCCACTTGAAAAAAAGGCGTGTATCGAATTCCAGAAAGTCTTGACCCCGAATATCTTCAATGGTTACGGATCTACCGAAGCATTCTGGAACACATTTCTTCGACCTCACGATTTGCCCGAGATGGCGGGCACGGCAGGCCGTTCATGTACTGACGACGATATGGCCGTGGTTAGGGTACATCCGGATCGCCTGGCAGAGCCGGAAGACATGGTGGCAAAGAATGGCCTGGAGGTAGGAGAAGTCATCATTCGCGCACCTGGAAAGTGCTCCTATACCTACATAAACAGGGAAAACGAGGCAAAGGCCAAATACTACAAGGGGTGGCTGTATATCGGAGACTTGGCTACCTGGAATGAAAAAGAGTTCGTCACAATCGTCGGGCGAAAAGACGACATGATCATCTCTGGGGGCGAAAACATTCAGCCGGTTCAGGTTGAGGAGGTCATCAACGAAAATCCCAAGGTAAAAGACTGCGTGGTCACCAGTGTACCCGATGAGAAGTGGGGAGAGCTGGTAGTGGCCTATGTGGTGAAAAATGATCCATCCCTGACGGTGTCCGAGCTGGACAGATTCTGCAAGGAACACCCCATGCTGGCCAGTTTCAAGAGGCCCAGATATTACCGTTTTGTCGAGGCTCTGCATATGACTGCGACTGGAAAGAAGATCCATTACAAGATCAAGCAGAAGGCAAGGGAGGAAATGGCGGAGGGTTTGCTTGAGAAAGCCTCTGCACTTTGAAGCCATGTTGGCCTGCCGGTAACATACTTAATTACAAAATCAAACCATCATTTCGGAGGAAAAAATGAATTTTGAACTGACCCAATCACAAAAGGGCATCATGACTGCAGCACGCGAATTCGCCACAAAGGAATTCGATCCACAATTGGCTCTGGAACTGGAGAAAAAGCATGAGTTTCCTAAAGCGTTGTATAAAAAAGCAGCGAGTCTTGGATTTGTAGCCCCTTATGTAGATGAAGCTTATGGTGGAGATGGCTTGACTATCCTCGAAAATGTACTAATTGTAGAGGAGTTCTGCCGGGCCGATTCAAGTATCGGTCTGGCCATAGACCTGGCTGCTCTGCCTTGTAAATTTTTATACCGGTACGGGAATCATGATCAGAAGACGCGCTACCTGTCCAAAATTACGTCCGGTGAGTTCGGAGCCGCCATTGCCTTGACTGAGCCGGATCACGGAAGTGACATCACCAGCATGGATACGGTAGCAACGAAAAAAGATGGGAGTTACCGTCTTTCAGGGACTAAAACGTTTATCACCAACGGAACTATTGCCGATTTTTATACGGTTCTCTGTCAGACCGATCCGGATGCGTTTCCAAAATACAAGGGTATGAGCATTCTCATCGTGGATCGCGACATGATCGGGAAAAATTTTATAGTCAATGAATTGGGAGAAAAACTGGGTATTCGGTTAACCAGTTCTGCAGAATTGGTGTTCGATGATCTGGAGGTACCGGCGAAAAATATTCTGGGCGAAGAGGGTAAAGGGTTTTACCAAGCCATGGGATTTTTCGAGGAGAGCAAGATCGAGATTGCGGCGCAGGCCGTGGGCGTGGCTCAGGGTGCGTTCGATATGGCCTACCAGTACGCAAAAGATAGAAAACAGTTCGGCAAACCCATCGCCTGTTTTCAGGCCATGCAGCATAAATTTGTGGATATGTACCTTAAGATTGAAAATGCACGGAATCTGGTTTACAAGGCGGCATTCAAGTTCGATCAGGGTCAGCGCGATCACAGGGCTGCGGCATTGGCAAAATACTATGCAGCCAACATCGCCAATGAAGTTGCTTACGATGCGATGCAGGTATTCGGCGGATACGGGTATTTTCAAGAATACAAGGTGGAGCGATACTACCGAGACGCTCGGATATTATCGATCTATGAAGGTACCGCCGAGATACAGAAAAACGTCATCGGCACATCGCTTTTCCCAAATTTACCTGAATCCTGAAATAACATATTATTTTTTCAAAATATACTGTCAACGGTCATAATCTTAACTTTGAACCCCCACCCCGGCCCTCCCCCGCTGGGGGAGGGAGCATAAGGAAAGGAACAATGGGACATTTCAAGGTCAACCAGAAAGATATCTTCTTCATATTGAAGGAACAGCTCAATTACGGTCATCTCTGCACCCTTGACAGATATCGGGACCTGAATGAAAAGACCCTGGATTTGATGGTCAGTGAAGCCATCAGTTTTGCCAAGAGGGTTATGGATCCCTTGAATGAAATCGGGGAAATCCAGGGCTTAACATTTGACAAGGGCAAGGTTTCCTGTCCGCCGGAGTTTAAAAAAGCTTTTAAACAGTACGGCGAAAACGGCTGGACAGCCGCAGCCAGAGATCTCGAATACGGCGGTCAGGGCTTTCCCCACATGATGCGCATCGTTATAAACGATATGATGTATGGGGGCTGCCAGTCTTTTAATATGGCGCCGAGTCTGACCCACGGCGCGGCCCATCTGATTGAAAGTTTTGGCAGCGAAGACCTCAAACAGCGATTTGTGCCCAGAATGTTCGGGGGCGAATGGGCTGGCACCATGTGTTTGACTGAATCCAATGCAGGGTCCAATCTGGCCGATATTCAGACGACTGCGTACCGGGAAGGGGATCATTTTAAAATCAAAGGAACGAAAGTTTTTATTTCCTGGGGAGATCACGATCTGACGGACAACATCATCCATCTGGTGCTGGCGCGGATTGATGATGCGCCCAAAGGAGTGAAGGGCATTTCTCTTTTTGTCGTTCCGAAGATTCGCGTCAATGCCGATGGCTCTCTGGGTGAGCCAAATGATGTGGTCTGCGGATCAATTGAAGAAAAACTTGGACTGCATGCCTCTCCGACCGCAATGTTGAATTTTGGAAGCGCCGACGGTTGTATCGGGTATCTCTGCGGCAAGGAAAACAGTGGTCTGGCGCACATGTTCCAGATGATGAATGCCGCAAGAATCAATACAGGCGTCAGCAGTATGACCCTTGCCGGCACAGCCTACCGAAACGCTCTGGAATATACCCGGGAGCGCATTCAGGGAATGGACATTGCTCGGAGAAATGAAGGCGTTGTGGCCATCATCAATCACCCTGATGTGCGGCGCATGCTGCTGTGGATGAAGGCGATGGTGGATGGCATGCGCTCTATGATCTATACAGGCGCCTACTGGGCCGATCTGGCTCTTGAGCTGCCTGACGGAAAGGAAAAGGATCGGCATCAGGACCTTGTGGATTTTACGACCCCCATTATTAAGGCATATTGCTCGGATATGGGATTCCGCGTATGCGAAACAGCCATTCAGTGCCTTGGCGGTTATGGATTCTGCAAGGACTACCCACTGGAGCAGTACCTGAGAGACGCCAAGATCATGTCACTTTACGAAGGAACCAACGGAGTCCAGTCCATAGATTTGATGGGACGGAAAATGACGATTCGCGACGGCGCGCCATTTATTGCATTTAAATCTGAAATCGATCTTTTTTGTGAGAAACACCGGGAGCATCCGGAGCTGGGCGACAGGGTTCGGGCATTGGCGGAGGTTGGAAAACGACTTTGGAAAGCGGCCGGGGAACTGAAGAACCGGATGACCAATGATCCGCTTCAGTGGGCTTCTTACACTTATCCGGCCCTGATTGCTTTCGGGGAAGTTGCCATGGCCTGGCGTCTTCTCGATCTGGCCATCATCGCCCATCCCTCTTCCCGGAAAAAAGGTAAAGAAAGTGATTTTTACAAAGGAAAAGTGTTGCAGGCAACTTTTTTTGTGGACATGACCTTGCCCCATACCTTGGCCACCATCGAAACCTGTTGTCGTCACGGCAGAGAAATCGTGGAAATACCGGATAATGCATTTTAAGAGGAATATTCGAAATAATCTGGTTACTTTTCAGTGAGCTATGTAAAACAAATCTACTATTTGCATACTTTGTTTGATTCGTCGAAATTTCTTTGCTATCCTGTTCCTGCCGGTCCAAATTCAGACACAACCAATTATGGAACAGATCACATTGTCTCAAGAAATCATTAACTGTGAACAGCAGGCGGCGGAAAATGGGAAGGATTACAGCGCCCGTTCCTCAGAGCATTCCAACGGATGCTCGCACCACCACTCCCTTTCAGTGAATTCCACTGGCGCAAGGCTTTTGATCACCCTTGCCCTGAATTTCATCATTCCTGTGGTACAGGTTATTGGCGGCATTGCTGCTCATAGCATGGCCCTGATTTCCGATGCCACGCATAACTTCAGCGACTTTACTGCGATTCTGATCTCATACATCGCTCTTAAAATCGGCAAAAAAGGCGCCTCGCTTCAAAACACCTTCGGATACCAAAGAGCCGAGATTCTGGCTGCTCTGTTGAATGTGGCGATTCTCTTTGGTGCATCATCAATAATTGTCTATGGCGCATTTCAACGGCTTAAAAACCCGGAAATCGTCTCCGGCGGACTGGTTGTATGGGTTGCGGCCGTTGGCGTTGTCGGCAATGGTTTTTCAGCCTGGCTGCTTCACCGGGATGCAAAAGAAAGCCTGAATGTGCGTGGGGCTTTTCTCCATTTGATGGGAGATATGCTGACCTCAGTGGTGGTGATGCTGAGCGGCCTGATTTTGCTTTATAAGCCCTGGTACTGGCTTGATCCTTTTCTGTCCATGTTGATCGTGATATTTATCGTTAAGAACTGCTGGAACATTTTAAAGGAATCAACCGCCATTCTCATGAATGCCACCCCCGGGCATCTGGACATCCAGGCGGTGCAAACGTTTTTGCAGAATTTTCCGGACATTTCAGGCGTTCACTATCTCCATGCCTGGAGCCTGGGGTCATCCGGTGTGGCGTTTTCCTGTCATGTGGTTGTAAAAGATCAGCCCATCAGCCAAACAGAACAACTTCGGGAAAAAATCAGCCACACACTTTTACAAAAGTTCGGTATCGATCATCCGGTCTTGCAGTTTGAAACCAGCGATTGCGGTAAAGGGAACCTTTTCTGTGAAGATACCTGTGCTGCAGAAAGTCCATCCCGGCCGCCTGAACATGGCGAGACCCGAACCGAAAACGCATGGTCCATGCGCTTTGCCCTTGTGGCAAGGCTTATACTTGGCGGGGTTTTCATTTACGCCAGCATTGACAAGATCATTCACCCTGCTGCATTTGCAGAGGCTGTGTTCAATTATCAGTTACTCCCCTCTCAGTTGATTAACCTGACGGCCCTGATACTGCCATGGCTGGAGCTGATTGTAGGAGTGATGCTTCTTTCCGGAATCTGGGCATCCGGCGCCGTACTTGTGGTAAATCTCTTAATGATCACCTTTCTTTGCGCTCTTATCTTCAACGCCGCCAGGGGTATGAACATTTCATGTGGGTGTTTTTCCACTGAAACTGCTTCATCCGGACTCTCCTGGTGGATTGTCTTACGGGATGTTTTCTTTTTCAGCCTTTCGGGTTATCTGCTGTTTATAACCAACCAGGTGGATAGACTAAAAAAACGTAACTGCTCCGCCGTAGCAATGTGATGGTTATGCATAACCGTTCGCAGTTGTCAGTTTTGGCTGGTTAATGCAAGCGAATCCTCCATCTGTATCTCCAGGCGCGCCAGAAAAATATCGTTTAGTCCCAGTAGATTGGCCTCGGGGGTAGTTTCGAGAGAGAGAGATGGGTCGGATTTCAGGCCGATTTCCATCTTGTTGCAGGCATTGTTGGCCATGCGCACCAGGATCAGAAGCGTGTCGCTGGTTTGAATCTCGACATCGTGATGAGCTTGAATGACGTGGCAATATGCGTCCGGTAATTGCCAGTTTTTGCTCAGTTGATAGCCCTGTTCGGCGTGCAGGCTGTTCAGTACCTCAAACACAAATGTCTCGGACGGCTGAACGCTTACGGACTTTGAACACTTGATAACCTCAATAACCTTTAATATCAGCAATTTGCCGATATCATGCAAGAGTCCGGCTGTGAATGCCTCCATGATCAGGGGGTCAAATTTAAGCTGACGAGCCAGCCACTGCGCGCCTATGGCGCAGATCACCGAATGCTGCCAAAGTTTTTTCATTAGCCCTGACACGAAAGGATCTCGCGATCGAAAATTCACCTGCTGGGCGGAAAGAGTGACGATATTGGCTACCTCATTGGTACCCAGACGGGTGATAGCCTCCCGGATTGAGTTGACCTTGTTCAGCCCCCTGAAAAAAGCCGAATTGGCGGTTCGAAGCACTTGGGTCGTGAGAGTTTGGTCGCTGCAGATGATTTTTTCGATGAGTTGCACGTTTGGGTCTTCCTTGGCGACTTCCTGCTGAACACGCATTCCGGTCCGATTGAATACAGGCAGCACGACTTTGTCACTCTTAAGATAAGCCTGAACAATGTCGAGAAAAGAGTCGTTCGAATTCACAATTTAACCTCCCAGCAGCCGCCTGATTTCATGCAACGGTCTCGGTTTCACAAGTCTTGGAAGGCAACGCAGCACCTCATCCACAGTGGTGATGCCGTCGGACGCCTTAAGGATGCCGTCTTCCAGCAGGGTAACCAGTCCCGTTGATTCGATACTGATCTTGCGAATCAGATGACCAGCCTTGTGGTCGAGAAGCCCGTCCCTGACATCTTCGTTTAGGATCAGCAGTTCGTATATTGCGATCCGTCCATTGTAGCCTGTATGACGACAGTCTGTACAGCCACGGCCTTTGCGGAAGGTTGATCCGGCAAGGCATTGAGGTGTGTAGCCCAAGCGTTGCAGGTCGGCTGTGGTCGGCTGATAGGGTGCGGCGCATACATTGCAGACCCGGCGCAGGAGGCGTTGGGCGGCCACACAGAGTACTGTCGATGAAATGAGAAAAGCATCAATGTCCATATTCAGCAGCCGGATCAGTCCGCCGATGCTGTCTTCGGTATGAAAGGTGGTCAAGACCTTGTGTCCGGTGAGCGCCGCCTGAACAGCAACATCGGCTGAGTATGAATCGCGGATTTCGCCTATTACCACGACATCCGGATCCTGGCGCACGATATGACGCAAGGTCTCTTCGAAAGTCAGATTGATCCCCGGTATGATGGAGCATTGTGCGATGCCTTCAACAATATATTCCACCGGTTCCTCGGCCGTAATAATGCTTGTTTCCGGGTTGTTGAGGTAATTTATGCAACTATATACCGTTGTGGTCTTTCCGGATCCGGTGGGACCCGTCACTATCAGAACGCCGCTGGGCGTATCAAGGGCATCTATCCTAAAGCGCTCCAGCATGCGAGGCTGCATGCCCAGGTCTTCGATTCGGAGCAGCTCGTTCTGGCGGTTCAAAAGACGCATAACGATCTTTTCGCCATGGATCGTGACATAAAAGGATATCCGCATGTCCATCTCGCGGCCTTCATGGTTGAAGATCATTCGTCCGCCCTGATGACGCCGCTTTTCGGCGATGTTGGCTCCACAGAGAATCTTGATGCGGCTGGTAATGGCCGGTATCAGCCGTACCGGGAAATCCCTGTGGTGGACTAGTACGCCATCCATACGAAATCGAATTCGCAACCGATCGCGCATGGGTTCGATATGGATATCGCTTACATTCTTTTCTTTGATAGCCGAGAGAATCAAGTCCTCGACAATGGTTACTACGGACGGTTCCCCCTGGGCAGCCGCATTTTGCCGGGGAACACCGGTGGGCTTGTGCTGCTGCAAAGTGGCCTGGATGGACTTCTTGCTGGCGATTGCCGCAATGATATCGCACTGGAAGAGTCCGCGGGCCTTGTCCAGATCGCGGTGGTCCAGCGGATCGGCAAAAGCGACGAGTATCGCATCGCCATCCTTGCGGATGGGGATAAAATTGTGCATCCAGCACGCCTGGAACGGTACCCGGATCAGCAGGTTGCGATCGATCTCGACAAACTCTGGGTCCACTTGAGGAAACCCAAGTTGCATGGACAGTACTTCGATCATTTTACGTTCATCAATAAAATTATGCGCCACAAGCACTTCACCAAGTTTGCGTTTGGGCGTTTCTGTTGGCTGGATGGCCAGACCCGCCTCCAGATCTGATGATTTGATAAGACCCAACTCCACAAGCAGGTTGCCGATGCGGATGGATGCCAGATGGCTCCGCAGGGTTTTCTGTATCTGCTCGTCGCTGATGTATTTGAGTTCCTTCAGGACCACAAGCAGGGGATCGGGTGTTTTGAGTTTGGCGTAGATCCGTAAAGCATACTGCAACTGCTTCTGTGTGAGAAGGTTGTCGTGCAGCAGCATCTTGATTACTTCGCCATATTCCTGGTGCTGATGATTCGGCAGCTTTTCGGTCAGGGCGGGTTTTCCGGGGTCATTAATCGGCATGATAGTGTTCACTGAGAAAACCTGCATTCAGAGGGATGATGGCTGTTAAAATGAGGACTGTGAATGTTTATACATCACTGTTACTCGATTATCAAGTTTTTTGCCTCGAAAAAACATAAGTACTTGATTTAATAGGGTACTGAAAAAAATCTTTGTTTTTTTAAATACAACAATATCAATATGTTACAAAAAAACTTGATAATCGAGTGTTACCTATGTACATTAACCATAACCCGTGAAAGATGTCAAGGCGTTCGTTTATGGAGATGACTGAAACTGAAAGAATTCGGATAGTTCCTAAGATTCATGGGTAAATAAATCAGGCAGTCCATGAAATATTCTTGATTAAAACCCTGGGAATAATGTAAAATCCGAGTTTGATGAGTTATCATACAATGACCAAATAAATAAAATGTGAGGATATGCTGATGAAATTTTTTCTTGCTGAAGGGAATATTGGTGGGGGTGTCACCCGTGAACAGGTTGATGCAGTAATTCAAAAACTGAAAGACAAGGGGTGGCATGTTGAGTATGGCGTCGGCAATAATAAGGCCGAAGATATATCGGAATTTGGCCAGGAACAAACCCTTCTGGATGCCTTTTCAGATGATTTCATGATGTGTCTGGATGAACTCGAAAAAGGAGATGAGGGTGATGTTCAAGAGTGAATTGCATCATAACGAAACTTTTTAACTTCGATGTGATAATAATTGAATAGCAAGGGAGATTTATATGAAATGGAACAAACTTTTATTTGTTTTGACCTGCGTCCTTATCTTTTCGGTACCTTACGCAGTGCAATCCCAACTTCAGCCTCCCGTGCTAAGCCTAGTCGCTTCCGGAACCTGGATTGACATCTCATGGACCCCCGTCCAGGGTGCATCGGGCTACACCCTGTCTTTTGCCCCGATTCCCTACACCAGTATAGCGTCTATCAGTACCGTTGATATGGGAACTCAAACCGGCTTGTCGGGTTATCTTTGGGTTGGGGCTGCCTATTATGTGGCGATACAGTCCCGCGATGGCTCAGGATTGAGCCCATATTCCAACATTTTGGAAGTCGTTATCAATCCGTCCCCGCTCTCTGGCAATTTTCAGGTCTTTGCTTTTAATGATATTGGCATGCACTGCTACGACCCGGATTTTTCTGTGTTCAGCATCCTGCCGGTCTTTAATGTGCTGCATGCGCAGCTCATTCAGAAAGGGAACTCTCCTAAAATTATTGGTCCGGCTGTCAATGTAACTTACCAGGCCAAGGC
>Ga0194038_1000999_pt1 | contig 12323 bp, 10 predicted proteins | sample JunL226m_MetaG_FD_148630 | JGI IMG/M metagenome (GOLD analysis project Ga0194038, IMG submission 148630) | Anoxic zone freshwater microbial communities from boreal shield lake in IISD Experimental Lakes Area, Ontario, Canada - Jun2016-L227-6m | ecosystem: Environmental > Aquatic > Freshwater >...
ACCAATAACCCATCAAATATGGTAATCTCTTATGCGTATTGAGCAGTTTATATCTCTGAATTCCAAATCACAGGATGGAACCAATGAACGAATTGACGAAACAACATATTTCGACGATTAGAGATGCAGCCAAGAAATTGACAGGAGCCAAGAGACGATCATTTCAGGCTCAGGTAACCATAGACTACCTTGGAGGAACAGCTCGTAGGGCCGAGGCGGTGTTTGGCTGGTGCCGCAAAGCAGTGGAGTTGGGATTGAACGAACTGCGCACTGGGATCACCTGCCTTGGCAATTTTTCTGCTCGTGGCAATCATAAAACCGAAGAGAAACTGCCACAATTGGAAGAGGATATTCGTTCTCTGGTGGAGCCCGAGAGCCAAACTGATCCCAAGTTTCAGAGTCCTTTCAAATACACCAGAATGACTGCCAAGTCTGTACGTCAAGCACTGATAGATAAGAAAGGCTGGAAAGATGAGGATCTTCCCTGTGAGAACACCATTGGTAACATTCTCAACCGTCTGAACTATCGCTTGCGGCGTGTGCAGAAGAGAAAACCGCTCAAGAAGATAAAAGAGACAGACGCGATCTTTGAAAACGTTCACAAGGAAAACGATAAATCTGATAAAAGGGAAGATTCTTTGAGAATTTCCATTGATACCAAAGCCAAGGTGAACGTAGGAGAGTTTTCCCGAAAAGGAGAATCTCGAGGAGCGAAGGCTCTGCAGGCGCTGGATCATGACATGAATCCCGAGAAGAAAATGGTTCCTTTTGGCATTCTTGACGTACTGGCGGGTCTGGCTACGATTATCTTCGGAACCTCTTACGAGACAAGCGATTTCATTGCGGATTGTCTCCAGCGGTGGTGGGACGATAATAAGGAACATTACGCTCACATTTGTGAGTTGGTGATCAACTTGGACAACGGTCCAGATATCTCCAGTAGGCGAACACAGTTCATGAAAAGGATGGTTGAATTTGCTAATAACAACAATTTAGAAATAGTGTTGGTGTACTATCCTCCGTACCACAGCAAATACAACCCGATCGAACGTTGCTGGGGTATTTTAGAGACACACTGGAACGGAGCATTGCTGGATTCGGTACAAACTGTGTTAGAATGGGCCCGTACAATGACATGGAAAGGGGTTAGCCCAATCGTTCACCTGTTGGATAAGACATATAAAATGGGGACGACTATCGCAAAGAAAGCATTCAAAGAGATAGATGAGCGTCTCAATCGGGATGAAGTACTTCCCAAGTATTGTGTCCGAATTCAACCCCAATCTGTTTAATCTGGTGGATTATTTATTATGAGTTGCCTTAATCAAGCTCATAGGCTATTTCACTAACAAACAAAATTAATATTGTCCAGATATTTCTCATCTTTTATAAGGACTTTTTGAGATGTTAAAAATCCTTTTTATCATACCGCCATATTTCCATATTCAGGATTATATTTCCCAATCGACTACATTTCAACAGCCGGTATTTACTATTCCCTATGGTATTCTCTCTTTAGCCGCTTATGTTAAAGCTAAAGCATACTCCAAATATGACATTCATTTTGACATTATGGACTTAAATCTTGATGCGTCAAAATTTCTTAATGTTACCTATAAGTATAATATTGAGGAGGAGATCCGGAACCTTGTTAAAGATAGAATGCTGAATTTTGTGCCCGATATTGTCGGCATTTCTGCACTATTCAACACTTGCTATAACCATTTAGAATTTATCTCTACAGCAGTAAATGAAATCAATAATGATGTGCTGCTTGTCGTTGGAGGAGGATTAGCTACCAATCTGTATCATGAAATATTAGGTAATTTTAAACTGATTGATGCCTGTTGTTATGGAGAAGGTGAGATTCCTTTTTGCGAATTAGTGAACTCAGAAAATAGGGATGAATATCTAAATTCGAGTTCTTTTTGGATTACACATGAGAGCCTTATACAAGGACGCATACCGAAACATTCATTTATCCAAAATCTGGATGATATCCCTTTTTTTGATTATGGCTTAATTGATCTTGACAATTATATTGGCAGATCATTAGACAAAAGCTACTCGCAAAAATCTTTAAGAGAAATAAGCATACACACTTCCCGTGGGTGCCCTTATAACTGTGTTTACTGTGCAAATGCAACGGTTCATGGGAAAAAAATACGGTATATGAGTGTTGATAAAGTGATTAAGGAAATCGAGAGAGCGGTCAGCGTATATCATGCAGAAATCTTATTAGTAGAAGATGACCATTTTCTTGGTGATAAAGACAGGGCAAAAAAGATTTTAGAGAAGATTCATGATTTTAATTTGAAGGTCGAATTCCCCAATGGCATAGCAGTTTATGCAATTGACGATGATATTGGCGATTTGCTTAAAAATGCAGGTGTTACCACAATATCGCTTGCAGTTGAATCGGGCTCTGATTTCGTGCTAAAAAATATAATTAATAAGCCGCATAGGGTAGCTATGATAAAACCCGCTGTAGAAATATTGAGGATGAATGGAGTAAGCGTGCATGCTTTTATTGTAGTAGGGTTGCCGGGCGAATTAGAACAGCACCGGGAAGAGACTATGCAAATGATTTCCGACGTTGGTTTTGACTGGGTGAAATTCTTTTTGGCAATACCGATTGCAGGAAGTAGGCTTTATGATATTTGTAAAGAAAAAGGTTATCTAATAAACAATGACTTTAGCCAATATGTCACTACAAAAGCTAATATAACAACACCGGACATGGATCCTAATTATATAGAAGATAGAGTTTATTTGATGAATCTTGAGGCAAACTTTGTGCGAAATTACAATTTGATGACGGGAAATTTCCACAAAGCCTCTTTGCCTTTTGCGAATATTGTCGGGAGGTATCCAGACCATGCATTTGCACACTATTATTTAGCGAAGTCATATGAAGGTATGGAAGGAAATGATGAGATAATTGAGAACCACAAAAATATATTTCAAACAATAATAAATACAAATAGCACATGGGAAAGATATGCAAAACATTTCAAATTATCAAACTACGACAAAGCGTGAGTACAGAAGTGGCAATGATGCAATCAAAATCACTATGGTTGTCTGATGCTTGTAGGCTACTACGATATCTGGCAGAACAGGAAGAGATTTATACTTCTCGCAAAGTGAATAAGCCGCTAATACTTTACGGGGCTGGTAACCTTGGCGAAATGGCCAAAGCTTTTTTTGATAGGCTTGGGATCCCTTTTCTGTATGTTGTCGATAGAAATCCTGACCGATATGTAGGAAGCAAAACATGGGAAGGCATCTCAATACTGAAACCCGAGAACGTCCCGCAAGAGCATCGCACCGCGTGTTTGTTGACAATTTGCATAGCTACACTGTCGTACATGAGCATTTCTAATCAGCTTATACAACAGGGATGGCGGGATATCGTTCCTTTTTATGATATTGCGGAAGCATATAAAGATTGCCACCCATTGGGTAACGGCTGGTTTACCGGAGCACTTAATGTTAATGATATGGAAGAAACTGAGTATGCGCTCACGTACTGGGCAGATGATATTTCCCGTGCTCACTACCTCCAATTTATAGCCTGGCATAGACTGAGAAAGGAATTGACATTTGATGGTGCACCGATAACCACAGATGACAGGTTCTTAATTCCACAGATTGTTTCATGCCTGCATGAACACGAGGTATTTGTGGACGGTGGTGCACATCATGGTGAAGTCAGCTTACGCTTTATGGACACGGTTCATCACAAATTCAAGAAGTTGTATGCCATTGAACCGGATAAACACAATATCAAGGTCTTACGCTCTAAGCTTTTTGACGGAAATGTATCGACATCGCAGAAAATGCAAATTGTGGAATGCGCATTAGGCAATAAATCTGGCAGGTCACCATTTTTCCATGGACTCGATTATGCCTCGCAATTCAGTTCGCTGTCCCAAGAGTCTGTACCGGTACAAACTCTTGATGAAATGGATATTCCAGCAACGGTCATCAAGTACCACCTGGAAGGATGGGAATATGATGCCCTTCTGGGTTCAATGCACACCATTAATAAATACCGACCACTTCTAATCGTTACTACCTACCACCATCGCGATGGGCTTTGGCGGATACCTGGTTTGCTTATGAAAAACCTTAAAGATTATGTTTTTCTACTAAGACTCCATTCCTGGATGGGAACAGGATGCGTCTTATATGCCGTACCGCGCGAGAGATATTAATAAATTTTGAGGAGTCATAGCGATGATAGATGACAATCTTATTTTTGATTTTGGTTTTCACAACGGAGACGATGCTGATTTTTATCTTGCTAAGGGTTTTCGGGTAGTGGCTGTTGAGGCCAGCCCAAGTATGATTGAGCGTGGAATCGAACGATTTAAAAAGCAGATAAGTGACGGCCAATTAGTAATTGTCAATAAGGCAGTCACCGACAAGGTAGGTGTGCAGAATTTTTATATACATCCCGAAAAAAGTGACTGGAGCAGTTGTTTGCAGGAATTGGCTGAAAGTGATGGTTCTAAGGCAGAAGTTGTTCCGGTTGAGACAACATGTCTTTCTGATTTAAGCGCACAATTTGGCGTACCCCGATACTTAAAGGTAGATGTTGAAGGATGCGATTCAATAGTGGCCAAACAGATTTCTCGTCTTCAAGAAAAGCCTAAATTTGTTTCTTTTGAGACATCCAAGAGAGACTATGCTGGAATATTTGCATACTTGTATGTTTCGGGCTATTCGGGCTATCAGTTGATAAATCAGGCGAACAACACGGCAAGGGTAGCGCCTAATGTGACAGGTGAAGGCAAATCAATAAGATATAAGTTCAGCAAATATTCGAGCGGTTATTTTGGTGAAGAATTACCACCGGACAAGTGGCTCACCTACGATGAAGCATTGGTACGCTACATTAAATATAAAGAGCTGAAGCAGATCGATAATCAGGAACTAGGATTGGGCTGGCTTGATTTGCACGCGCGTCTCGACTAATAAGATGGACAGGATATAATGCATACCGTTCTTCATATAACACCTCATTTGGGCGGTGGGGTTGGGAGCGTATTACTGAATTATTTGACAAAAGTTAACGGGAATCATGATTTTTCACATAAAGTATTGAGCCTTGAGTATGCAAACGAAAAGGCAATTTTAGCTTCCAAGGCGGCAGGATTCTCTCTGACGGGCAAGATGTCGTTTGATCATGATGGGGTACTGACCGCCATTACCGAAGCCGATATTGTCTTGATTCACTGGTGGAATCACCCTCTGCTGTATGCCTTTCTGGTGCGTGAAACCCTGCCACCTGCCCGAATAATTTTCTGGAGCCACATATCGGGATTTCATGCACCATACGTTTTTAATGAGCCTGCACTTAATTACCCTGATTTGTTTGTATTTACATCGCCTCTTAGCCTGGAAGTGGCCGAAGTAAAAGATCTCCGAGAAGAAAAACAAAAGGCGCTCCGTGTTGTCTGGTCAACAGGTGGGATTGAGCAGACTCAATCTGTTCAACCGAGACCGCATTCCGGATTTAATATTGGCTATATCGGAACCGTTGATTACGGCAAATTGCATCCTCATTTCTTAAAAATGAGCAGCATGGTAAAGATACCCGATGCGCAGTTTGTCGTCTGCGGTGGCCCAAGTGAAAAACAGATTCAGGAAGAATCCATTCAATATGATATGGGAGAGCGGTTTGTCTTTACTGGACAAATAGTCGATGTCAATAGTTACTTATCGGAGTTTGATGTCTTTGGCTACCCCCTTGCCCCATACCACTTTGGTACCTGTGAACAGTCTCTTGGTGAAAGTATGGCGGCAGGTGTACCCCCAGTGGTTTTAGCAAACAGGACAGAACGATATATCGTCGAAGACGGAGTGACGGGATTAGTTGCGGAAGACGAGGAAGCCTATGCACGGGCAATAGAGGGATTGTATCGGAATCCGGACTTGCGACAGCAACTGTCTCACAATGCCAGAGAATCAGCCAAACAAAGATACTCTTTAGACCTGATGGTAACTCTTTGGGAGAGCATCTTTAATGAAACATTGAGCTTCCCAAAAACAAAAAGACAATGGACAGGCAAGCATGGGGGCAAAAATGTATCACCGGCCAATATATTTTTAGAATCTCTTGGTTCATATGGGAATGAATTCTTGTGCAGTTTGAATGCTCACGTTCAGAAAGATAAAGAGGCAGCGAAAGATGGCATCAGAAAACTTTACGAGTCTTCGCATCTTTGGAGGTCATGCACACGGGGATCGGCGCATCACTATCATGGTTTTTTCCCCGAAGATGATTACCTGAAGCTTTGGAGCGATCTGGCGCATACCGATTACAATGGTTCGGACAATTTCACCGCAGATTTGAATAAAACAAGAAAGGTTGTAAAGTAATGAATAACAATCAGTTAGAACAAATCGGAGAATTTTATCGAGAGCGGGACGAAAGAATCGAATCCTATAAACAAAACAGGCAGCTTAAAAAAAGTGCTGATGATTTCATTAAGGAATTAGCCTATGCCAGATACACTTCCAATTTTACATGGCTTGGACGTCCAGTGATACAGATGCCTCAAGATATTGTTGCTATGCAGGAGATTATTTGGGCTGTAAAGCCAGATTTCATTATAGAAACTGGGATAGCGCATGGAGGATCGTTGATCTTTTCTGCCTCAATGCTTGAACTTATCGGGGGAAATGGAAAAGTCATTGGTATAGACATCGATATTCGTCAGCACAATCGTATTGAAATAGAGAAACATCCCCTCTACCACCGGATTGTTATGATCGAAGGTTCGAGCGTTGATGAACATGTTGCAGAACAAGTCAAATTGCTCACAACTGGAGCAAAAAGCATAGCCGTATTCCTTGATTCAAACCACACCCATAACCATGTGCTGAAGGAACTTCAGTTTTATACCCCTCTGGTCTCAATTGGAAGTTATTGTGTTGTATCCGACACAGGGATAGAGTATCTCTCGAAGGATATGATAGAAGACCGCCCGTGGGGTCCAGGAAACAATCCGATGACTGCTGTATGGGAGTTCTTAAAGACCCATCCAGAGTTCGAAATTGACACAAGCATAGAACAGAAGCTGCTTATTACATCGGCTCCGAATGGGTATCTCAAGAGGATGATGTGACAATTGTTCTGAAACTCGATGTTCAAGTTTTTTTTTGCAGAATTATGACAGGTAGCTAGCAATGTTACTCCGCAAGGTTTATGGGTAGGCCATCGCGAAGGTATGTGACCAATTTCAGGGTGATGTAAGATTTTGCTGGACATTTGCGAGCCTTTCATGTAGGACAATTTGTGAGAGGATAATCTATGTTTACTGATGCCATGCCATTTGTCACTAATTATGTTTTCGAACTAGCAAAGGAACTGAGCCAACGGCATCCTGAGCTGCACCTGAGTGGTAACGTTTTGTCTTTGGTTGAATCATAAATCTATGAAGGGTTCTATTGATTTCGAATGTGTTGACTTTAGGTTCGATACCAATGAAAGGCCGCAATGAAGAACAAAAATTTTAAGCAATATAGAACTGATAACAGACAAATTAAAAACTATCCGCTGGTTTCAGTTGGCATGCCGATCTATAATGAAGAACGATTTATTAAAGAGACACTCGAATCTGTTCTTTCACAGAGCTATCCAAATTTTGAGGTAGTTATTTCAGACAATTGCTCCAGTGATTCAACCCCAGAAATCATCGCTCGTATTGCCGCTCGTGACAATAGAGTCAGAATTATTCGAACAAATAAAACTATAATCTCAACTGCTAATTAGTTTCGGCCAGGCATTTATCCGTGTATCGCCGCCGTCAGGCAATAGTAGGGGCGAATCTTGTATTCGCCCTTTTGATAGGGCGAATACAAGATTCGCCCCTACGAAATAAATCCAACTGACCAAAACGATGATCAATGCGGTATATTCTTTATTGGAAATCACCTTAAGTCAAATTTCCCGAAAAAATAATCGAAATGTAAGTTATAATGTTCTGGTATGTTTTAGAATTTATTATATGCATATTTTTTGCTTGTTGTGTGGTAGGAAATCATATTTCCTGAACCATTCAGGTGCAATGCACCTGTAACTTGTTCCTTCCGGAGGAGGTGCCGATGAAAAGCAGAAGCCATAATAAGCGGGAAAAACGAACTGATAATCAACAAAAAAATAGCTATCCATTGGTTTCAGTTTGTATGCCGATTTATAATGAAGAACGCTTTATTGCAGAAACACTCGAATCTGTTCTATCACAGGACTATTCGAATATTGAGGTAGTTATTTCCGAGAACTGTTCCACTGATTCGACTCCTGAAATTTTGGCTTGTTTTGCCGCTCGTGACAGCAGAATTAGAATTATCAGAACGAATATGACCATACTGGCAGGTGCTAATGGCCTGCAAGCCTTCCATAACAGCAATGGCCAGTATTATCTTTTGGTAGCTGGTCACGATCGCTTGGAGCCTGGTTACATACGTAAATGTTTCAAGTTGCTTCACGAAAATCCAAACGTGATTTTGGCATATTCTAGAGCAGCGTTTATTGATACTCAAGGACGACGGGTTGGCATCTGCCCCGGGAATATTGACACGCGAGGAGGTGATCCAGTATCAAGATTTTTTCAGGTAATGTGGGGAGTGCAATATGGTTATCCGATGTATGGCCTCATTCGGCGTGACATACTTGAACAAGTTTATAATAAGTCTATAAATTTGCCTGCCCCAGACTATTTGCTTTTGTCAGAACTTGCATGTTTAGGTGAGTTTGCGCAGTTGGAAGAAATTCTGTACAACTTCAGGATGATGGATGATTATGGTAGTTGGGAACATTACATAAGAAAACTTATTCAGTTGACACCGGATGTTTCGCCGACTGGCCTGTTCATCGAAATGGCCCGGGCGTTTAATGCAATAATAGATCGCAGGTTGTCATCAGGTGGCCAAGCACCTTATCTTTCCGCCGCATTGATCTCTTGTCTATATACTAAACACATTGGCATTTTAGCTGGCATGCTTAGCACATCTATTTGTACAGAAAATGACCGAGTCCGCGCTGAACAAATCATGAGCCAACTTGCGGAGGCATCACGGCAACTGACCCATATAGGGCTAGGGTTGGCGCCGATCATGCCCATCGAAGAAGTAATTTTAAATCAGGCCGATAATTCTGCATGCCAGGATGATGTTCAGCCAGATCATTCCGCAATACAGGACGATCTTTTAGTTAATTTCGATGCTCTGCAACAGGGGGAGCAACTCTACGCAGAAGGCAAAGTTGTCGCAGCGATGAGGTGCTTTACAAGCATCATTAAAGATACTGACAATGAATCAATCCGCTGCCAGGCATTCAATAATATCGGCGTTATTGCATACAATATGAACGATATGCAAAGAGCTGAGCAGATGTTCCAATCCGCTCTTTCTATCGACGGCGAAAACAGCGATGCGATTATGAATCTCTCGGAACTCTATGTTGTGCAAGGACGACATGACGAAGCTGAAAAAATTCTTAAAAAAGCCTTGATCTCACATCCCGGAAATGAGCGGTTTTCTGAAAGACTTGTAATGTGCAGAAATGTATTGAGCAAGGATGAACCCTCTGGAATCAGAGATGATGACAAATCCACAGAAGAGACCCTGAGCATCCATTCAATGACACCGCCAAGCAGGATGGTTTCACAGCCTGAGACAATCATTGTTGACGGGGTTTTCTTTCAAATGTACCGAACAGGGATTGCCCGGGTTTGGAAGTCGCTCTTCGCGCGCTGGGCGAATACTCCTTTTGGACAGCGTCTGCTCATCTTGGACCGTAATGCAACATCCCCGCGCATGGATGGTTTGCGTTATCGCCAGATCAGTGCGTATGATTACAACAATACCGATGCAGACCGGGTCATGCTGCAGAACATCTGCGAGGAGGAAAATGCCGCAATTTTCATATCCACTTATTACACAACGCCTCTAACGACACCGTCGATCTTCATGGGTTACGACATGATTCCAGAGGTTGCAGGCTGGGATTTCAACCACCCAATGTGGCGTGAAAAACAATATGGCATACGTCATGCGGCCCATTACATCGTGATTTCCCAAAATACAGCCAATGACTTGCGCCGTTTTTTTCCGGCCATTTCCCCTGAGCAAATTACCGTAGCGCACACCGGTGTCGATTTCTTGCGCCCTTCCGATGAAGCCATCAAGGCGTTCAAGCACCATTTCGGCATCAAGAAGCCCTATTGGCTGCTCGTTGGTGGCCGCGGTGGTTACAAAAACAGTATATTGTTCTTCAAGGCATTCGCCAGACTCAGTAATCAACGCAGGGAATTCGCCATTGTCTGCACAGGCCCTACCGGCGCACTTGAAGCAGAATACGCCGCGCACGTCGGCAATGCGGAGGTATTCATGCTTGATCTCAGCGATACGGATCTGCAGGCCGCCTATGCGGGCGCCATCGCCTTGGTTTATCCATCCATATATGAGGGGTTCGGTATGCCCATCATAGAAGCGATGGCCTGCGGTTGTCCGGTCATCACCAGTCCATCCGGATCAATTCCTGAGGTTGCCGGCGATGCAGCGCTATTGGTTAATATCAGCAATGTTGACGACATGCAGAATGCTATGAGGCAGGTACGAAAGCCGGAGTTGCGCAACTCTCTTATCGACAGGGGAGTGCTGCGTAGCCGCCTCTATTCATGGGATAAGATGGCGGACGAAGTCAAAAACGTCCTGTTGCGGGTGGCAGCAGAAAAGTGACGGGAGATATTCTGCTATGAAAAAAGCTTTAATATGCGGTATATCAGGCCAGGATGGGGCATATCTCTCCCAGTTCCTGCTTAATAAAAACCATGAGGTTCACGGTGCTTCCCGTGATGCCCAGATGTCCAGCTTTGGCAATCTGAAATATTTAGGCATCCACAAGCAGATTTCGTTTCACTCCATGGCCCTTAACGACTTTCGCAGTGTTTTACAGGTCTTGACAAAGGTTCAGCCGAATGAAATCTATAATTTGGCTGGCCAGAGTTCTGTTGGACTCTCTTTCGAGCAGCCTGTTGAAACATTGGAAAGCATAAGCGTTGGTACGCTCAATTTGCTGGAAGCTATCCGCTTCTTGAATGTGCCTATTAAACTGTACAACGCTGGCTCCAGCGAAAGTTTCGGCAATACCTATGGCCTGCAGGCGGACGAAAACACCCCCTTCCGCCCTCGTAGCCCTTACGCTGTGGCCAAGGCCACCGCTTTCTGGGAAGTGGCCAATTATCGGGAAGCATACAATCTCTTCGCCTGTACTGGAATCCTCTTCAATCACGAGTCACCCCTGCGGCCGGAGCGTTTTGTCACCCAGAAGATTGTCAAGGCCGCATGTCGGATCGCGTCCGGAAGTGAAGAAAAACTTCAACTTGGCAACATCTCCATTGCCCGGGACTGGGGGTGGGCGCCGGAATATATCGAAGCCATGTGGTTGATGCTTCAGCAGGAGAAATCAGATGACTATGTAATCGCGACTGGCGAGATCAATACGCTGGAGGATTTTGTGGCAGAAGTTTTCTGGACTGTAGGACTGGACTGGCATGAACACATCATCAGTGATGACTCGCTTCTCCGTCCCACAGATATTTTGGTTAGCAGGGGAAATCCGGCCAAGGCGCTGGCCGTACTTGGCTGGCAGGCTAAATACCGAATGCGTGACGTGGCACGAATGATGGTTGAAGCGAGCATGAAGGAAATAATCGAAACCTGAAACTCCGTGATCAAGCATCCTCTGGAAACTGATGACGACACATAGTGACTGTTTTAACTTCCATGCTTCACGTTTACTCGTGGCCGTTCACTCCTAATATGCGGAATACAACCACGATCCAAATCGCTTATCGTCTGGTGTTTCGGTGCCTGTTTCCAGTTTATCTGACACATATGACCACTTGCGAAGTCACCGTCTAATGAATGGAGACGAAATGATATCTCATGATCATAATTTCAAAAATATGATTCTGGATTTTCCGAAGGAAACATTGGAATGGATTTTACCCGATATCCTTGCGAAAATGGGTGAAATACGCAGTGTGGAGTTCGTTCGCCAGGAACCTAAAAAGAGGCGGCTGTCTGATGCGTATTTGTCCCTGGACATGCCTATTTTGTTTACTTTTGACCAGAGACAGGTGCTACTCTGGCTGGTGGAGTTTCAGGAAGATAAAAAACGATTTTCGATTTACAAACTGTTGCGATATGTAACCGATCTTTTGGAGCAGTATCCTGAGGCGTTGGTGATCCCGACGGTATTGTTCACAGAAAGAATTAAATGGCGGACAGATGTGAAACGGGAG
>Ga0194038_1001004_pt1 | contig 12276 bp, 9 predicted proteins | sample JunL226m_MetaG_FD_148630 | JGI IMG/M metagenome (GOLD analysis project Ga0194038, IMG submission 148630) | Anoxic zone freshwater microbial communities from boreal shield lake in IISD Experimental Lakes Area, Ontario, Canada - Jun2016-L227-6m | ecosystem: Environmental > Aquatic > Freshwater >...
GCCTAAGAGGAAAGCATTTGTGATCGGAAAGTAATAACCCGCCGCTACCGTGCCAGTAAAGTAATTGAGATTACTGGATGAAATAGAGTAATTGTAGGGCGTGCCAGTGACGTTACCACCTGAAAAGCTGGGAGCAGAGGATTCATAGCCAATACCAATTTGGCCATAAAATCCTTGAAATACCGATTGGGCAAAAGCGCTTGATGTAACTAAAGCACCGGCCAGTGCAGTAGCGATGATGAGTTTTTTGGTTTTCATTAATTGCCTCACTTTTCAATCATTTTTATTTAGTATTTAATTCTTGCATAATTTTTAAATAAACGCCAACGTAAAGGTGTAGCAATTCACTAGGGTATTCCCCAATTCTTTTGAGTTCAAGGGCCACTTTTTTATAATTTTTATAAAATTATAAAAAAGGGTGTGTGCAAAAGAATCATGCCACTTTATTGAGCGCTAAAAGCAAAAAGCCACCCTTGAGGTGGCCTTTTACTTTAATGGTGGAGTCGGCGGGAATCGAACCCGCGTCCGCAAATCCTCCACAACAAGTTCTACATACTTAGTTGTGTTATTTAATTTAACCATTGCACCGCGAACCAACACGCTTTGCAATCGCGATTCACTAAATTTTCGTACCACCCCTCGTGACACGAGATGATCTTATCTCTTGTAAATGACCCTGATGTAGCTTGCGCTACCTGACCCAAGAGAGAATCAGTTCAGGGGCAACCGCAATTAAGCGGCTAGTGCGTAACGTTCGTCGTTAGCAGTTATTACATTCCCATTGATTTACGAGATAACGGGTCCTCGGTATGCCCTTGATGCTTTGTAATCCACGTCGAAACCATGTCGACCCCGGAGTTCATGCATAGGAAACTCTATTTTAAAGCCGCTAGCCTTAAATTGCCCAATATCTTTTGGAAGTGTTGTTATCCCCTATTAGGGAAGATGATTTGCAATAAATCGAGAGGCTTATGAATGATGTGGTCAGCACCCCAGGCCTCAGGGGGCTCTTTGCAACCGCAGTAGCCATATGCGGCTGCAACCGTGAGCATGCCTGCAGCTTTACCTGCAATCACATCACGAATGTCATCGCCTACATAAATTGATTTTGTAGGATCGATATTGGCGATTTTGGCGGCATGCAGAATGGGTGCTGGATGGGGTTTTGGATGTGGCGTGGTATCACCAGACACTGTGGAGACTGCTCTTTGTCTTAAGCCCATGAGTTCAGTGAGTGGGTGAGTGAAGCGCTCACTTTTATTAGTAACAATTCCCCAAGGAAGATTTGCTTTCTCCATTTGTTCGAGTAAATGCTCGATACCTTCAAATAAAACGCTGTGAACTAAGAGGGCATTTTCATAATTGACCATGAACTCATCGCGTAAAGCAATGTAATCAGGATGATCTGGGGCAATTCCAAACGCGCCCTCGAGTAGTCCACGTGCACCAGCAGATGAGTAAGGGCGTAAAAGCGCATATGGTTTTGGAGGCAGCTTACGCGCTACGAGCAATTGATTGGCCGCAGCAACTAAATCGGGCGCGGTGTCCGCCAAGGTGCCATCCAGATCAAAAAAGACCCCGTGATAGGGGCTAGATAGATTGCTCACGCCCTTCATTCCTTGCGAACGGCAATCATGTAGTTCACATCCACATCATCATTAAGGCTGTATACCTGAGTGAGAGGGTTGTAAGCGAGACCTTTCATACCAATCATTTCTAAACCGGCATTACGGGTAAAGGCAACGAGCTCTGATGGCTTAATAAATTTAGCGTATTCGTGGGTACCCTTTGGGAGTAGCTTGAGGATGTACTCCGCACCAATAATGGCAAATAAGTAGGACTTAGGGTTGCGATTTAAGGTGCTGAAAAACAGTGTGCCGCCAGGTTTACATAGCTTTGCACAGGCGCGAACTACTGAAGCGGGGTCTGGAACGTGCTCAAGCATTTCCATGCAGGTGACCACATCGTATTGTTCTGGCTGTTCCTCAGCTAGCGCTTCTGCTGAAATAGAACGGTAAGTGAGGCTTGCTCCCAATTCCAATGCATGAAGCTCAGCCACCTTTAAGGCTTTTTCAGATAAATCAATGCCAGTGGTATCTGCACCCGATTGCGCAATGGATTCCGCGAGGATGCCGCCACCACAACCAATATCCACTACTTTTTTGCCCTCAAAGTTGATGAAGGTTTTCATCCAGTTCAGGCGTAGGGGATTAATGGCATGCAAAGGTTTGAATTCGCTATTAGGATCCCACCAGCGATGGGCTAGGGCGCTAAATTTGTCGATTTCTGATTGATCTACGTTCATGGTGGTTCAAGGGTTATTACGGCGAATAGAGGATTCTACGAATATAGCGGAAATAAAAAAGCCCGCAAGAAGCGGGCTTTTTTACAAGTAAAGTGAATTACTTAGCTGCTGTACCAACAACTTCGATGTCAGTACGGCGGTTCTTAGCGCGGCCTTCAGCAGTTGCGTTGCTTGCAACTGGATTGCTCTTGCCTTTTGATTCTGTGTAGATACGGCTACCGTCAACACCTTTGCTTGTCAGGTAAGCTTTAACTGACTGAGCACGACGCTGACCGAGGGCCATGTTGTATGCATCTGTACCAACGCTGTCAGTGTTACCAACAGCAATAATGACTTCTAACTTGATCTTGCTTAAATCTTTAGCAATCTTGTCCAAAGTTGCCATGCCTTCTGGTTTCAATGAAGCTTTGTCGAAGTCATAAAGTGTGTCAGCTTGCAAAGTGATTTTGCTTTGGCTAACGCCTGAAGCAGCAGCAGGAGCAGCAGTCAAGGCACCATCACAACCCTTAGCAGCAGTTGCAGGTGTCCAGTTGTTATCACGCCAGCACAATGTGCCATCGCCGTTTTTCCAGTTTAGGGCGCCATCGCCGTTTTGCCAGTTATCAGAAGCCATTGCTGCGGTAGCAGAAACGGTAATAACAGAAGCGAGCAACAGTTTTAGGGTTTTGTTCATTTATTAGTCCTCAAAAATCTCTTTTTAATTAAAGTCAAACTTAAATGTAATTCGCCCTACTTTGAAGCAAAAACACCGCAAAGCGACACATCTCAATTTCGTACAAACTGACAGAATCTTAGCATAGGGGCTACCTGTCATCAAAATGATATTATTTATAGATGGAACAAGCCGCTAAAGAAACACTACCAATATCCCTCGAAGATGAAATGCGGCGGTCCTATTTGGACTACGCAATGAGCGTCATCGTCGGCAGAGCCCTGCCAGACGTGCGTGACGGGCTCAAACCGGTTCATCGCCGGGTTTTATTCGCTATGTATGAATTAAACAACGATTGGAACCGAGCTTACAAAAAATCTGCCCGTATAGTTGGCGATGTCATCGGTAAATACCACCCGCACGGTGATTCTGCGGTGTATGATACGATCGTTCGGATGGCCCAGGATTTCTCCTTGCGCTATATGCTGGTTGATGGGCAGGGCAATTTTGGCTCCGTAGACGGCGATAACGCTGCTGCGATGCGATATACCGAGATCCGCCTCCGTAAGATTGCCCATGAGCTTTTGGCCGATTTGGACAAGGAAACCGTTGATTTTGGGCCAAATTACGATGGTAGTGAGAGAGAGCCCCTCATTCTGCCTGCCAAAGTGCCTAATTTGCTCATTAATGGCAGCTCAGGGATCGCTGTGGGCATGGCGACCAATATCCCCCCTCATAACTTAGATGAGGTTGTGACAGCCTGTTTACACGTACTTCACAACCCAGATTGCACGATTGATGACCTCATTGAGATCATCCCCGCCCCAGATTTCCCGACCGCCGGCATTATTTATGGCGTTCAAGGGGTTCGAGAAGGCTATAGAACTGGGCGCGGCCGTGTGGTGATGCGTGCGAAGACGCATTTTGAAGATCTCGACAAGGGCGCCCGTCAAGCCATCATCGTTGATGAGTTGCCGTACCAAGTTAATAAAAAGAACTTGCTCGAGCGTATTGCTGAGTTAGTGAACGAAAAGAAAGTAGAAGGCATTTCTGATTTGCGTGATGAATCAGATAAATCCGGTATGCGCGTTGTGATTGAGCTTAAGCGCGGTGAAGTACCAGAAGTCGTTCTCAATAATTTGTATAAGAGCACTCAATTACAAGATAACTTCGGTATGAACATGGTGGCATTGGTAGATAACCAACCACGCTTGTTGAACTTGAAGCAAATGCTAGAGTATTTCTTGCAGCATCGTCGCGAAGTAGTAACACGTCGTACGATTTTTGAATTACGCAAAGCACGTGAGCGCGGTCATGTCTTAGAAGGTTTGGCCGTTGCATTAGCAAACATTGATGAGTTCATTGCCATTATCAAAGCTGCTGCAAACCCTGTGGTTGCGAAGCAAGAGTTAATGAGCAAAGCTTGGGATTCCTCGATGGTTCGTGAGATGTTGGCGCGGGCTGAGACAGATACGCCAGGTGGTCGCAATGCTTATCGTCCTGAAGGTTTGTTGCCTGAATATGGCATGCAAACCACGGGCTTGTATCGCCTCTCTGATAGTCAAGCGCAAGAAATTTTGCAGATGCGCTTACAACGCTTGACTGGTCTTGAGCAAGACAAGATTGTCAATGAGTACAAAGAAGTCATGTCAGAAATTTCTGATTTGTTAGATTTATTAGCAAAGCCAGAGCGTGTTACTTCTGTGATTGAGAGCGAACTGAAAGAGGTTCAAGCAGAGTTTGGTAAAGCAGGCGGTGATAGTGGTCGTCGTTCATTTATTGAAATGAATGCTACTGAACTCTTTACAGAAGATTTGATCACGCCGCAAGATATGGTGGTCACGCTCTCGCATACTGGTTATATGAAGAGTCAGCCGCTGAGTGAATACCGTGCACAAAAACGCGGTGGTCGCGGTAAGCAAGCTGCTGCCACTAAAGATGAAGATTGGATTGATACTCTATTTGTAGCCAATACGCATGACGCTATCCTCTGCTTCTCTGATCGCGGCCGTATGTATTGGCTGAAAGTATGGGAAGTACCGCAAGGAAGTCGTACTTCACGCGGTAAACCCATCGTCAATATGTTCCCATTGATTGAAGGCGAGAAGATCACCGTGATTCTTCCGATCAAGGGCTATCAAGATGATCAGTATGTCTTTATGGCTACTAGCTTGGGTACCGTGAAGAAAACCCGTTTGTCTGATTTCTCCAATCCTCGTAAGGCCGGCATTATTGCGGTCGACTTAAATGAGGGAGACTTCTTGGTCGGTGCAGCGATTACCGATGGCCAGCATGATGTGATGCTCTTTTCAGATGCAGGTAAAGCAGTACGCTTTGACGAGAATGATGTCCGCCCAATGGGTCGCACTGCGCGCGGTGTCCGCGGTATGAATCTTGGGGTAGGTCACCAGGTGATTGCGATGTTGGTTGCTCCAGCCGAAGCTGCCGAGGGTGCCCAAGCGGTTGTGGTGGAAGCCAATGGCCTGGCAATTCCGAGTAGCGTATTAACTGCTACAGAGAACGGTTTTGGTAAGCGCACTCCAATTACTGAATACACACGTCATGGTCGTGGCACTAAAGGCATGATTGCGATTCAAACATCAGAGCGTAATGGCAAAGTTGTTGCTGCTGCATTGGTATCCCCAGAAGATCAAATCATGTTGATTACTACTGGTGGTGTCTTAGTTCGCACACGCGTTTCTGAAATCCGTGAGATGGGCCGTGCAACTCAAGGCGTCACCTTGATTAACGTTGATGAAGGTACACGTCTTTCTGGTTTGCAGCGTATTGCTGAAAGCGATTCGGATGACGAGGGTGATGAAGTAGAAGAGGGTGATGCATCTGCTGATCCAGCAACCGATTCCACTTCTGATGCGGCAGGTGACGCGTAAGGCGTCACCACTAAATTAGCTAACACAATGAGCTTTGACCACCGCATCTTCAATTTCGCTGCGGGGCCGGCCACTTTGCCTGAAGACGTATTGAAGCAGGCTGCTGATGAAATGCTCAATTGGCGTGGACTTGGCACAAGCGTGATGGAGATTAGCCATCGCAGTAAAGAATTCATGGAAGTATATGAAGAGGTGGTGCAGGATCTGCGTACCTTGATGAATATTCCCAATGACTATGAAATCTTGCTCTTGCAAGGTGGGGGTCTTGGACAAAATGCCGCCATTCCAATGAACCTGATGTCCCTAGGTAAGAGCGGGCCTAAAGCGGATTACATTGTTACTGGTATCTGGTCAGAAAAATCGTATAAAGAAGCGCAGAAGTATGGGGTAGTCAATTTAGCCGCTTCTTCTGCTGCAGAAAAGTTCAATACGATTCCTCCAAGAAACACTTGGAAGCTCTCAGGTGATGCCGCTTATGTTCTTTACTGCGCTAATGAGACGATTGGTGGCGTTGAGTTTCCAGATATACCTGAGGTAGGCAAAGTTCCTTTAGTAGCTGATATTTCTAGCAACTTCCTCTCAAAAGAGATGGATGTCACTCGATGTGGCGTTTGGTTTGGTGGTGTGCAGAAAAACATCGGTCCAGCGGGTGTGACCATTGTGATAGTTCGCAAAGACTTACTGGGCCACAGCATGGGAATCACCCCATTGATTTGGGATTGGTCTGTCCAGGCTGGTACTCAGTCCATGATCAATACCCCACCTACATTCTCGATTTACATGGCCGGCTTAGGATTTAAGTGGCTTCTAAAGCAGGGTGGTGTTAAGGTTATCGAAAAGCGTAATCAAGAAAAAGCCGATTTGCTCTATCAGTTCTTAGATCAAAGTAGTTTGTATGAGAACCGTGTCACCAAAGAATACCGTTCTCGTATGAATATCACTTTCTTTTTGAAAGATGAATCTTTGAATGCAGAGTTTTTAGCGCAATCTAATGCGGCTGGATTGGTTGCATTGCGTGGTCATAAAGCAGCAGGTGGTATGCGCGCTAGTATTTACAACGCAATGCCCATAGAAGGTGTCAAAGCTTTAATTGAATTTATGCGTGATTTTGAAAGACGAGCTTAATGAGTACTGAAGAACAGCGTCTCGCTCCGCTACGAGAAAAAATCGATGCATTGGATGCAAAGATTTTGGATCTGCTGACGCAGCGTGCTAAAGCAGCGCAAGAAGTTGGACACGTTAAAGGTGGCTTCTCATCACCAGTGTTTCGTCCTGAGCGTGAGCGCCAGGTTGTAGCTCGCCTGCAAGAGCTCAATGCTGGTCCTTTATTGCCTGATGGTATTGTCGCTATTTGGCGTGAAGTAATGTCTGCGTGCAGAGCCTTAGAGGCTCGCCAAACCATTGCGTATCTCGGGCCAGCGGGTACCTTCTCAGAACAGGCCGCTCAAACCTATTTCGGTCACTCTATTGCTGGCTTACCTTGTGCCAGTCTTGATGAAGTCTTTAAGTCAGTAGAGAAGGGCGCTGCGCAATTTGGTGTAGTACCAGTTGAGAACTCTAGTGAAGGCGCGATTTCTCGTACCTTAGATTTACTTTTGGACTCCTCAATGCGTATTAGCGGGGAAGTTGTTCTACCGATTCATCATCATCTTTTAACCAAAAGCGGTAGCTTGGATGGTGTGACGACAGTTTGTGCACACGCACAGGCCCTAGCACAATGCCAGCAGTGGCTCAGTGTTCATGCTCCTCAATTAAAACGGCAGGCAGTAAGCAGTAATGCCGAAGCTGCACGCTTAGCTGCAAGTGATTCAACATTGGCTGCAATTGCAGGTGATCCTGCACAAGAAGCTTACGGCTTGCAAGCAGTAGCTGCACAAATTCAGGACGATGCAAATAATCGCACTCGCTTCGTTGTGGTGGGTGCCTATGCATGCCAAGCAACGGGCAAGGATCAAACCTCTTTAGTACTCTCCGTAGATAATCAGCCGGGGGCTGTCCATCGTTTACTTGCACCATTGGCAAAACATGGTGTGTCGATGAATCGTTTCGAATCCCGTCCTGCTCGCAAAGGGACTTGGGAATATCACTTCTATATCGATATTGCTGGCCATGCGGATGATGCCAAGGTAGTGAAAGCCCTTGAGGAGTTGAAAGCAACGGCAGCGTTCTATAAGAACCTGGGTTCTTATCCTCATTCAGCTTGAGATTCAGAAGATCAATTACTCAATACATCAGTAAATAAATTAGCAAACCTACGAATGACTTCTAAGATTGGTCTAAAACACATTCATGCCATTGCACCTTATGTTGGTGGCCGGCCCATCAGTGAAGTGGCGCGTGAGTATGGTTTAGATGAAAGCAAGATTGTGAAGTTGGCTTCCAATGAGAACCCTTTGGGAATGCCAAAGTCTGCGCAAGATGCAATGCTCAAGGCTGCTAGTGAATTAGGCCGTTACCCAGACTCCAATGGTTTTGAATTAAAGAAAGCATTATCTGAGCGCTTAGGAATTCCAAGCGAATGGATTACCTTAGGCAATGGCAGTAACGATATTTTAGAGTTGGCTGCGCGCGCGGTTGCACAAGCCGGTGATGAAATCATTTTTTCTAAACATGCCTTTGCTGTTTACCCTCTTGCTAGTCAAGCGGTGGGTGCTAGGGCAGTGGAAGTAGATCCAACGAATGTGTATGGCCATGACTTGCCGGCAATGCTCGCTGCGATCAAAGCTGCCAGTGATAAAGCAAAGTTAGTGTTTGTTGCTAACCCTAATAATCCTACGGGGAGCTATCTCACTGCAAAAGAGATCGAAGATTTTCTGATGTCAGTGCCACCTCATGTAGTAGTAGTTTTGGATGAGGCTTATAACGAGTACCTGGCACTAGAGCAACGCTATGATGCAATTGCTTGGGTGAAACGTTTCCCAAATATGATCTTGTCACGCAGTTTCTCAAAAGCGTATGGCCTTGCTGGATTAAGGATTGGCTATGGCGTAGCTCAACCTCATTTAACAGATTTACTTAATCGCATTCGCCAACCATTTAATGTCAATAGCCTTGCTCAAGCTGCAGCAATAGCAGCGTTACAAGACAAGGCATTTTTGCAAGCAGGTTTTGAACTTAATTGTGCTGGTTACGAACAGCTGACTAAAGCATTTGATCAATTAGGGCTTCGGTATTTACCATCCGCTGGAAACTTTGTTCTAGTAAAGGTGGGTGATGACGATCAAGCGGGCGCACGGATTAATCTAGAGTTGCTTAAGCGCGGCATCATCGTTCGTCCTGTTGGCAATTACGGCCTGCCACAATGGTTGCGGATCTCGATTGGTTTGCCAGAAGAAAATGCCGCTTTTATTGCCGCACTAAAAATCATCTTGGCCTGATAGTAAAAAAGACATTTACTAATGACAATCATTAATCCAGCAAGCAATTACGGCACCGTCACTATCGTGGGTGTTGGTTTAATTGGGGCTTCTTTGGGTTTAGCACTCAAACAAGCGGGTGTTGTAACTAAAGTCTTGGGTGTTGGGCGTAGTAAGGAAAATATCGATCAAGCTCTAAAGATGGGCGCAATTGATGGCGTCGTAGATTTAGTAGAAGCAGCTAAGCAGTCAGATGTGATTGTGCTCTGCACCCCTGTTGCGCAAATGCGCACTGCTTTTGAAATCATTGAACCGCATCTTGAACCCAAAACAATGATTACTGATGCAGGTAGTACTAAAGGTGATGTGATCTTAGCTGCAAAAGAAGTATTGGGTAAGAAGGCATGTCAGTTTGTACCGGCCCATCCCATTGCTGGTGGTGCACAGCATGGAGCGAGCGCTGCCAAAGCAAATTTATTTGAAGGTAAGCAAACGATTATTTGCCCATTACAAGAAAACTCTCCTGAAGATATTGCCCTGATTACGGGCTTCTGGGAATCAGTTGGCTCCATAGTGAAAAAAATTGGCAGCGTGCAACATGATGCAATTTATGCTGCCGTATCGCATTTACCGCACTTACTTTCTTATGCATTGATGGCCAGTGTCGTGAACTCAGAAGACGCTGCCCAAAAGCTTGGTCATGTTGGAGCGGGCTTTAAAGATTTCACCCGCATTGCTGCATCTAACCCAGAAATGTGGCGTGATATTTGTTTAGGCAATCGCACAGCAATTTTGAAAGAGTTGGATCAATATCTCCTCATCGTGAACCATATGCGTAAACTGATTGCGGAGAGTGATGGCGAGGGCCTAGAGAAATTATTTAATAAGGCGAGTAAAGCGCGTCAAGATTTGGATGGGTCTTGATGGCGCATTTGCCTAGCATTCAGATTGGACCATTCAAGCGAGCTCAGGGCTCGATTGTTTTGCCTGGTTCTAAAAGTATTTCCAATCGCGCACTATTGCTAGCTGCGCTTTCTAAAGGTACAACCACCTTAAAGAATTTGCTCGACGCAGACGACACACAAGTGATGCGTAATGCCTTGCGACAGCTGGGGCTCTCAATAAGCGATAAGGCTGACAATGTATGCGTAGTTGAGGGATGTGGTGGTCTCTTCCCAGTGCGTAAAGCAGATTTGTTTATGGGTAACGCAGGAACTGCGATTCGACCGCTGACTGCAGCGCTTGCAATGCAGGGTGGAGACTATCGCTTATCAGGCGTTGATCGTATGCATGAGAGGCCAATTCGCGATTTAGTCGATGGTCTACGTCAGGTGGGCGCCAAGATTGAATACGAATTACAAGAGGGCTATCCACCCATTCAGATTTCTGCGGCAGATATTCAGATTAAAGATGTTGTTAAAGTACGAGGCGATGTATCAAGCCAATTTTTGACGGCGTTATTAATGGCTTTGCCATTAGTTGCAGTACAGCCAGTTCGCATTGAAGTCACTGGTGAGCTCATTTCTCGTCCCTATATTGATATCACCTTAAAGCTCATGGCGCGTTTTGGTGTCTATGTTGCCTGCCCTGATACGCAGTCATTTGTGATTTCTGCTAAAACATCAGATGCTGTTTACAAAAGCCCTGGAGAGTTATCAGTCGAAGGTGACGCTTCCTCTGCTTCTTATTTTTTAGCCCTGGGCGCTATTGGTAGAGGCCCTATGCGCGTACTGGGTGTTGGTAAGGACAGTATTCAGGGTGATGTAGCTTTTGCGGATGCACTCGCTTTAATGGGCGCCAATATTACGGCTGGTGAAGATTGGATTGAGGTGGCTGGTGTCAAAAATGCCAATGGCAAACTCAATGGCATCACGATCGATTGCACTGAAATTCCTGATGCAGCGATGACACTTGCATCGGCCGCACTATTTGCCGAAGGTCCAACGCGCTTAAACAATATTGCGAGTTGGCGTGTAAAAGAGACGGATCGCATCGCTGCCATGGCAGCAGAATTGAAAAAAATTGGCGCGATCGTTGAAGAGGGTGCTGACTTTATTGTTATCACTGCGCCATCTCAAAGTGATTGGAAGTCTCCTAGTGAGGGCATCGATACATACGATGATCACCGGATGGCGATGTGTTTCTCGCTTGCAGCATTTGGCCCCAATGCTTTAAAAATCAATGATCCTCATTGTGTTGCTAAAACCTTCCCAACTTACTTTGCAGAATTTGCGAAGGTAGTTAGCTAATCTCATGAGTGCTTATCCGGTCATCGCAATCGATGGGCCCACTGCCTCTGGAAAAGGAACTGTTGCATCCTTAGTTTCAGAAAAGCTGGGTTTTCATTATCTGGATAGTGGGGCGCTCTATCGCTTAGTTGCTTTAGCTAGTGAAAAACGAGCAATTGATGCTAAAAATGGCCTAGAGCTCGGTCTTTTAGTTCCTAAGTTATTGATTTCATTCAAGAATGGGCAAATTTTTCTCGATGGAGAGGATGTCACAGGGGCTATCCGTACTGAAAATATCGGTCTGAGAGCTTCTAATGTAGCGGTCCATCCCGAGGTTCGATCCGCTTTAGTTGGCCTACAACGAAGTTTTCGGCAGTCTCCAGGCTTAGTCGCTGATGGTCGAGACATGGCCAGCGTCATCTTTCCAGACGCGGTTTTAAAGGTTTTTTTGTCTGCTACTGCTGCCGCCAGGGCAAAACGTCGCTATAAGCAATTGATAGCTAAGGGAATTTCTGCTAAACTTTCCGACTTACTGCAGGATTTGCAGGAGCGCGACGCCAGAGACAGTAGTCGAGGTACCGCACCCTTGTTAGTTGCAGATGGCGCAAAAGTGCTTGAAACATCAGATTTGTCGATAGATCAAGCAGTTAAGACGGTTTTGGATTGGTATCAATCTACGATTGTTTAGCTTGTAAGTTGTTTGGTGGTGAGTTGTAGAAGTAGTTTTGGTGTCTTAAGAAACTCCACAACGCGATCATTTCATTAGCGTGTTTCTTTAAGGCTTTTTTAATCTAACCCGTCGGGCCTTCTGACGGCACAAAGTGAATACACATGTCTGAATCAT
>Ga0194038_1001006_pt1 | contig 12265 bp, 9 predicted proteins | sample JunL226m_MetaG_FD_148630 | JGI IMG/M metagenome (GOLD analysis project Ga0194038, IMG submission 148630) | Anoxic zone freshwater microbial communities from boreal shield lake in IISD Experimental Lakes Area, Ontario, Canada - Jun2016-L227-6m | ecosystem: Environmental > Aquatic > Freshwater >...
CCGCAGCGTCGCTCAGAAAATGCGAGAACTCACGCGCAACACTCGGATGGTCTTTGACTATTTGCGGATGACTAAAAATTCATGTGCCGATAGCGCCTGTGTTGCTTAATAGCATAGAACAAATTTACCGTGGGACCAGATCCCATCACATTGACAGGATTATTCTATAGGTCTTTGCAAATGATATATGATAGGCTTGAACCTGCAATTGGAGTCCTTCCATGACTGACCGGATCATTCTTCATCTTGACATGAACGCATATTTCGCCAGCGTCGAGCAGCAGGCAAATCCGGAGCTGCGGGGAAAACCTATTGCAGTTATTGGCTCCAACGGCAGGACAGTCATTTGAAGCTGATAATTCGATAAAAAAAACGTTATCACCATAGGGGAAGGAAGCGAAAAATGGAGAACAGGAATTTTTCTGCAATCAGTATTCAAGATCAGATTACCTCATTCATGAACACAATGATCAGTGTGATCACCAACCCTGTAGGTTTTTTCAGATCTATGCCAAAAACAGGGGGTCTGATAGAACCACTTATTTTTTTGGCCGTTATGGGAGGGGTTGGCGGAGTATTACAGGCAGTGCTATCCATCTTCAGTGTAGGTCTTGCTACATCATTTTTTATGGCATTGACAATCATTATAATAGGGCCGATTGTAAGTGCAATTTTTGGTTCGATCGTTGCAGCCTGTTTATTCTTTGTCTGGAAATTGATGGGCTCTCAGGAGACCATAGAAACAGCCTTTCGATGTGGGGCTTATGCAGCCGCCATTACCCCACTGACCACCCTATTTGGTATTCTTCCATATTTCGGGACACTGCTTGGGCTCGGCTGGATGACTTATCTGATGGTGATTGCCAGCGTTGAAGTTCACCAGATTGATGCTAAGAAGGCATGGGTGGTCTTTGGTATTATTGCTGCGCTGTTTGCCCTTTCCAGCGTTTCATCTCAAATTGCTGCACGCAGGATTAGCAGCAAGATTGATCAGTTCCAAACGACCGTAAAACAGTATGATCAAATGTCGCCTGAAGAAGTGGGCGAGAAGGTAGGGAAGTTTTTGAAGGGAATAGAGAAAGGAGCCGGAAAACAGTAAATAAATATCGTATAGTATGCCAGATGTGTATTGCAGGAGGCAGGGTAAGGGGAGATACCACATATCGTAACACATATATCCAACAGCCCAAATACCTCCGATACGGAGGTAGCCAACTTATGAAACCACTGGATTGAAATTTGTTATTCCGGCTTTTCAGGTGGTGATGACTTTTTCATTGGGATCAAATCAACGATTAGATCAGATGCCCGTTTCAATGTCTCATCCCGCAAATGTGCATATCGCTGTGTCATCTGGGGTGATTTATGGGTAAGCAGCTTCTGAAGGGTGTACATATCGACTTGGCCGCTGGAAGCAAGGATAGAAGCGTAAGTATGTCGTAATCCATGGAGAGGTCTGAAATCTTTTGGAAGCCCAGCGGCAGTTTTTATTTTATTGACCTCTTTATAGATGTTGACTCGTTGTTTGCCATCTTTACCAGGAAAAATAAATTCACTATCTTTTTTAGGATGACCTTGCATGATGGTTTTTACGGTTTCATTTAAAGGAATGATCTGGTCTTTACCACCCTTGGGATTTATTATATGTATGAAGCCTCGATCGTAATCAACATCGGCCCATTTGAGTCGGAATAGTTCACTCTTTCTCATGCCTGTATAAAGAGCTACGAGCATGAAGTTGGCAGACTGTATGTCGGGGTGCGAATCAATTGCACTTAATAATGATGCCATTTGATCGGAGGTAAGGTCTTCGGTTCTTTCGTTTGATACCTTCGGTTTTGAGACCTTGAATGATATTCCAGCGCAGTAATTATTTTGAACGGCAAAATTACTGATGCGTGTTACAAGATTGAGAACATGCTTAACCGTTTGTGGTTTTAAAAAGGTGGAAAGACTTACCCGGAATTTGTCGACCTCTTGTTGCGACAATGATGAAGGTTCTTTTTTACCAAAGATCAGTTTGACATGCTTCGTGTACCGATAATCATCAACTCTGGCAGCCTTATTGTCGGCCTTTTGCTCTTTATACATTTCCCATATCTTATCAATGGTCCATGCTGTTTCTTGAGTTGTCTTTTGTTGATCCCTGATTTCTTTTCGGGAAAGACGTTTTCCGTCAATCCTTTCTGATCGGATAGTACTTGCTCTTGCCGGTGTCATATCATCACTGTATTGACGACCAGCCTTTTCCTCAATGGCCTTTCCATCCTTATCTTTGAAGACGATATAGTATATTTTCTCAATACCGCGTCCGCCTAATCGCTGACCTTCGCGGAAGAAAACTCCAGGGTAATTTGTTTTGTTACGTTTTATTGCAGTCATATATATTCCAACCCTATTTCCAACCTTTAGGGTATATAACCACGTATAAGAAAGTAAGTCAAGGTAATATAATGTTTTATAACATGCTTGATATTAAGGATGTTTTGTATGTGTGAGTTAACCGAGGTAAGTCCGTAGAAGTAGGGATTGCTGGCCTCTCACGCCGGAAACGCGGGTTCGATCCCCGCTGTGACCACCAATTATATCAAGTAGTTACAATATTGCAATTTAATTTTACGTCCTGGACACAATATCCGGGCACAAGACCTTCAGAATCTCACCTCTGAGGGTCTTTTTTTTTAACCATTTACCGTTCTTAACCTCTCGGATCGCATCAATCGCAACATTGGCTTTAAACTGACTGCTGAAATTCTTGCGATTCTTTTCACTCATTGCCTGCTCCTTTTTATAGCCGGTTACCATTTTATACTATTGTCCGGAATTTGGGGACCACTATAGTCTTGATGCCTTGCCGTTGCTTCCGGAGTTTCTGCGACTGGAGCAGATGAATGAATTGATTTTACTCCTTGAACCTGATAACTGGCACAAGCAATTAATAAACAGAAAATGCATGACTTCTAATCGTTATCGGGGAGGCTATATGAGAACACTGAAGGATAAATTATCACATCTGACCTACCAGCAGGCCACAAAACTGCTCGGTGCTCATGGAAAAGAGTTGCTGATGGCTGGCGGGAAATTCGATATTGATGTTTTCGAACAGGTGACTCTCGACGACGAGAGCTTTCAATTGAAACTTGAAGGCTCGATCGTGGACATCAGGCTGGATTCGCTGAAGCATCTGCGAATCCAGATGACTTGCAGCACTTGCCCTGTGATTTGCGATCATCAGGGCGCAGCCCTTTCAGTGATTCTGGAGGAGAAAATGGCCTTGGGGTTGGCGGCGCCTCCACCCGAGCGAGTTCCCGTTGAGAGCCTGAGCGAAGCCGAATTGATTGAACAGGCCATGTCAGATCGAAAAGAACGGGCGCTAACGGAAAAGATGCGATTGGTGTCTATGAACCCGCATGAATTGTGGACCGATTATGTCATCACAAGTCAGGTTTCCGGAAAAAGTTACCGGATTGCGCTACGCGGCTGGAAACCAGGCGAATCCTATTGCTCCTGTCCGGATTTTCGCAAAAATACACTCGGTACATGCAAACACATTATGTTTTCTCTGGAAATTGTTCGAAAAAAATTCAATAAACAGATGCGGGAGACCCCTGCTGAAATCAAGGAAATCTGTTTTTACCTCCAGTATGGAGAAGAGACGCAACTGAAAATGTTGATGCCGGAAACCCTCGGTTCAGTTGTTTTGAAACGTCTGCTACCGCTGAAAGGAAAACCCATTGAAAACATGAAGGACTTGATCAGCCGCATCCGTCATGTCGAAAATGCGGGGATTTCGGTCACTGTCTATCCGGACGCCGAAGAGTATATCAACCGGAGGCTGTTTCAGGACCGTATGGCAGATGAGGTTGCCGATATCCGCAAGGATCCGGCGAATCACCCGCTGCGAAAGACCCTTTTAAAAACCGAATTGCTTCCGTATCAGTTGGATGGCATTGCTTTTGCCGCTGGGGCCGGCCGCGCGGTTCTGGCCGACGACATGGGACTTGGAAAAACCATCCAGGGAATCGGGCTTGCCGAATTACTATCACGCCAAGCCTCAATTACCAAGGTGCTGATTATTTGCCCTGCATCCTTGAAAGCCCAGTGGCGCATTGAGATCAAACGTTTCAGCCATCGCAGCTCCTGCCTCATCTTGGGGGCAGTGAAGGAACGGCAGGCCCAGTATGTGAACGACAGCTTTTTTACTATATGCAATTACGAGCAGGTGATGCGGGATTTTTTATCCATAGAAAAGGCGTCTTGGGATCTCATCATACTGGATGAAGGACAGCGGATCAAAAATTGGGAAGCCAAAACGAGCCGGGTGATAAAGTCCTTGCGATCCCGGTTCGCCCTTGTACTCTCCGGCACTCCCCTTGAAAACCGTATTGATGATCTTTTTTCGGTAGTGGAATTTATTGATGATCGGCGTCTGGGGCCGGCATTTAAATTCTTCAATCGGCACCGGATGGTCGATGAAAAGGGAAAACTTCTGGGATACAAGAATCTTGACGAGCTGCGCGAGCGGTTAAAACCCATTCTATTGCGCCGCACCCGGGCCTCTGTCATCAAGGATCTGCCGCCCCGGACCACTCAGGTGATCCGCATCACGCCTACCGACGAGCAGCTCGGAGTGGAAATCGCCCACCGCAAGATTATTCAAATCATCCTTCAAAAGAAATTCATTTCGGAGATGGATCTCCTGCGGCTCCAAAAAGCTCTTTTGATGTGCCGTTTGTGCGCTAACAGTACGTTTCTGGTGGATAAACAGACGCCGGGTTACTCAAGCAAGCTAAAGGAGCTTGATTCGCTTCTGGAGCAACTATTTGCTGAGGATGATCGCAAGATCGTACTTTTCTCAGAATGGACGGGGATGCTTGATATGATAGAGCCGTTGCTGGAGGCCCAAAAACTGAACTACGTCCGGTTGGACGGTTCTGTACCGCAGAAGCTGCGCCAGGGCCTGGTGCAGCAGTTTCAGGGAAATCCCGACTGCAAGCTTTTTATCACCACCAATGCCGGCTCTACGGGATTGAATCTTCAGGCCGCCAACACCGTTATCAACGTAGATCTACCATGGAATCCGGCTGTATTGGAGCAACGTATTGGTCGCGCCCATCGCATGGGCCAGAAGCGTCCGGTGCAGGTATTTTTGCTGGTTACAGTAGATACACTTGAGGAAAGTTTGCTCACGACCCTTTCGACCAAGCATGAACTCGCGCTGGCGGTGCTTGATCCGGATGCGGATATCACCCAGGTCAACATGACAACGGGCATTGAGGAACTCAAGCGAAGACTGGAGATTCTGCTGGGGGCCAAGCCCGAGGCAGCCGAGGACGAGAGTATGAAGGCGCAGGTGGAAAGGCAGGCTACTGTCCTGGTGAAAAAGGAGAAAGTGGCGACTGCAGGCGGACAATTGGTTGGCGCGGCCTTTGCCTTTATTGGCGAGATGTTCTCAAGCGCCGATGAAACCGAAAAAATCGTCTCCCTTACCGAAGCCTTCAGATCAAAGCTAAATGAGTGCATGGAAAAAAATGACGACGGCAGTCTAAGCATGACGATTCGCATGCCGGATGACACTTTTGTCCAGAATATGGCAAGGTCCCTTGCACAGATGGTTGCGGGTGGGCAATAGGCGGTGTGGCGGAATGGAGCTGACGAAAAACCAGTTTTTTTTGTTTCCGTGTGAGATTTTTCCAATTTGCAACACGAATGCACATCATCTACATGAGGAAGCATGTCTTCAGAATCAACTTCGAGGTGAAGAACGCCTTCATGCGGTATCTATTGGGCGCTTTCAGCACGGTGGATACGGCACAGATCCATGACAGGGGTTACGCAAATCCATGTACAGGAGAAACTCGCCCGGTTTATCTGATTGGTGCAGTGTTTGGCACCAAAGGCCAAGGCGTGGTGGACTGGAAAATGGAAATACTGAAATAACAATCAAAACATTTCCAGATTGTCAGTAGACTGATTCTGGGTGATGAATCTGTAATCTTCAGGCAACTCACACGAAATAATCTCCCAGATCGTGATATTTTAAAATTACATGGATGAACAGGATATGATGGTAAAGAAGAATAAATTTCTATTTTATGTTTTTCATTATCCTGTCCATCATGTATATCCATGTTAAAATATTTAAATGAATCATGGTAGATTATATGTTTTGAGTTGCCCCAGTCCATTCAAATTGTACAGAGAATCAATGATTAAGCAATACTGGGTCGTCTCCCTCATCTATGTTTGTCAGCTTAACCCGAAGAGGTTCATAGTAAAATGCACCTTTGCCTTCATTCGTTTTGCTGTGCACTTTAACTTTAAATTTTATGTTATCTTTTTCGTTGAACCATTGATATACCCACCAGTCACCATCCTGTTTCATGGAATATGGTTGTGTTCCAACCTGCTTGGACACATTCTTTTCCATTCTGTCTCTGATATCCTCTGTACGGCCCTCGTTTTCCGGTATTTTAACAAGCCTTGCATACAATTGGTTATCAATAAATGCATAGAAAATTGAAGGGTTGAAACTATTATGCATATCCATACGGCATAAGCCGGTATAGTTGTAATAGGATATCCCGCCTTTTTCCATGTACTTTACGAAAAATCCATCTTTGTTCAGCTCTTCGATACGGGTGCCAAAATCTGGTTTATTACAGTCAAAACTCTGTGCCAGTAATGGAAACGCCAGAATAAAAAAAACCATAATGAAACACATTTTTTTCAGCATTTTTGATTCCTTTCTTGTTGTGAGAATGGTTTTAGGTTAAATCATGGTGCTGGGGAAAAACGTTTTTGATCCCATGTTCGCTGATTTTGGCCTTGAGTATCTCCAGCATACCAGGGGAAGAATCGGCGATGACAGTGTCAAAAAGGTTTTCAGTCACGATAAAAAGTATCCTTTTATAGGTGCTTAACAAACGCTTCATAGATCATTTATATTGATTTATTAATTTAAACTCTTATAATGCCGCGATTAATATACTTCCGTTAGAGATTTTATAACTGCAATAAAACAAAGGGGAATATTACCGTGTCAATTACACTTGATGATAAGGCTGTAAATGTTTTTAAGTCATACGATGAGATGGCCATTGCCTGTTCTAAAGACATTGAAGATTATAAGACGCTTCTCAAGACTATTGAGGCTATGATAGCGCAGAAGCAAAGAAATCTCCAGAACATTAAGGATAAAACCGTTGGTTTGGTAAAAACATCTCTTGAGATTATACCAACCCAGGAGATCTCGGTGAATCAACCGGTTGAGAATTTCGATTATACTGGTGTTGACATGGTGGAAGCTTTAACTCCAGAGGAGGAGCAATCTTCGGCGAAAACCCCACCCCAAAAAGAGCAAATGCAAAGGCCCAGACCCGCTAACCGCAGGAAAACTGCTGGAAAAGGCAAGGTGAAGAGGGCTGATAATTCTAAAGAAACTGCCAAACAATCCCAAAATATCACAGTTATCAAATGTCTGCACCACCATGGATCTCCAGTATTAGATCAGGCCAGACAATTATGCTCTTCATGTAGATGGAAACTTATCAATAATGGTCTGTTAAAATTTGATAAAGAACCTGAAGTGATTGCATTTTTAAAGGGTGAGATTAAAAATATCCCTGATATGGGTCAACCAATGTGTCCGATTCACCAGTCAGTCCCATCATACAACCAGAAAACCGGTTTATGTAAAGCCTGCCAAAACAAAGCCAAGTCGATTGGGGTGACGGATCGTCATCTCACGAAAAAAGAGCTGACGATGTTGGAGAATTTTTCTTATTCCAGTTAAGTCGCTCCATTAGTCACTTGAGAGTTCGGTTTGCGTTGCAGGAGGCTCTGTTTAACCCCAGATACTGTCGTGGGAGATTTGTTGATCATCAGCAGCAATAATTACATACCTGAATCATATTAACTTTACGAATCTGCTGAATTTTGATCAGCCGTTTTGTTATAAATGCCGGTGTCTGAAGCCACAGCGGGAGAAGCCGTTATCTTGCGAATGAGCTGTGCCGGGACCCTGGAAAAACCGCTGATGATCGCCATTATTACCGTAGCCGAATAGGGAATCGATTGAACAAGAAGTACCATGAGCCACATGAATACATCAGGGGTATCCGAGCCATGCCGCACCATAACGGTAAATATGGCGATCCAGAGGGCCAGCGCGAGTAATCCCTCTTCGCGGGCCGACTGCAATGCTTGAAACATGGCATGGGCGCGAGCCAGCTTTGGGGTTCGGAAAAAAGGTATGGTTTGGGTGAAAATTCCAAGCAGAATGGCCTTGGAAATGGTGTGAGAAAGAGACAGTCCGGCCAGGGCCGAAACAAATGTCTGGGTAACATTGGCACCAACTCTGCTGCGGTAAAGATAAATCATCTTCGCAATTTTGAAGATGAAAAGCGACATCGGCATCACCGACAGGATCACCAGGGGCGGGTCGAATTTCAGGGGCAGCAGGCACATGGCTACGGACCAGAACAGCGCGGATATTGTAAACAGCAGGTTGACGCTGTCCGCCATCCAGGGCAGCCAGCCGGCGATGAAATGGTAACGCTGGCCGTATGTAAGATTGGATTGCCTGGGCCGAAGTAACCTGCCGGCGTGTCGGCGCAGAATCTGCATAGCGCCATAAGCCCAGCGGAACCGTTGTTTTTTAAAGTCGATGAAGGTGTCGGGCATAACCCCATGTCCGTAACTTGTGGCAGTGTAGGCGGCTTCATATCCTTTTTCGAAGATTTTAAGACCTAACTCGGCATCTTCGGTGATGCACCATTCCGCCCAGCCGTTCACTTCCACCAGCGTTGACTTTCGTACCATTGTCATGGTGCCGTGCTGAATAATGGCGTTGCGTTCATTGCGGGTCACCATTCCAATATGGAAAAAACCCCTGTACTCGGCGTAGCACATGGCTTTGAACATGTTCTCGCCATCATCGCGGTAATCTTGGGGTGCCTGAACAATGGCAATTGAGGGTTTAACAAACTGGCTTGCCAGGTCCCGCAGCCAATTGGGTTCAACAACGTAGTCGCTGTCGATGACAGCGACCACGACAGCATCCGGAGCAGTTTTGGCAAGGGCAAAGTTCAGTGCGCCCGCTTTGAAGCCTGCCAGCGGATTCACATGAAAAAATCGGAATCGGTCTCCGAGTTCAATACAGTAGGCTTCTATCGGCCGCCAGACTGACGGATCCTTGGTATTGTTGTCAATGATCAAGACCTCGAAACATGGGTAGTCCAGTCGCGCCAAGGCGTTTAAGGTTTCCATCAGCATTTCCGGCGGCTCGTTGTAAGCTGGTACATGCACTGAAACCATGGGCAAGTCTTTGTCGGGGACTGAGACTGGCGTGAATGGCCTTCGTCTATCTGCCCACGATGCTTCCGCCCATTCATGGGCTTCAGTGAGAAGGACCACAACGACGCCGATCATGCCAATAATCATCAACAGACCAACCAGACCCGTAGTAACCGTAATATACTGCCGGGTGTAGCTGTAAACGATCCATACGCCGGCGGTTGCGGCTGAAAAAGCGATGATCCCCAGAAAACTTCGGCCGCGTTTGCGAAGAGTTCTGCTGTCAATCAGAAGCAGTGCAAAGGTGATAACTGCGATCGCCACCGATATTGCTGCCAGGGTGCGCCATTCCGGAATTTCAATGATGGGCGAGGTCAGGGGAAATTTGGGTTGCCGATTTACATCAAAGACCCCCCAATAGGCTCCAACCGCTCCCTCTGTGACCGACTTCCATGGCTGATCAAAGGCTTCCATCACATAATAGATGTATTTCTCCTGTTCCGCCCGTGCGATAAAACGCCGCAGAAAAGTGGCCTGGTTCGCCGTCGAAGCAACGGCCGATTTACGGGTTCTGCCATTACTGGGCCAACCGACCTCGGTGATGACAACAGGTTTGTTCGGAAAGGTATTCTTAAGCAGATTTACGTGATCAATGATGTAGTCCACGGCCAAATCCAACTGAATGCCTTCCCAGTAGGGGAGCATGTGCGTTGCAATATAGTCAACATGTTCGGCAAGCTCAGGATGCTTGAGCCATACATGCCATGGCTCTGCCGTACTGACAGGCACATGGCTGCCTGCCTCACGAATGCCAGTTCGCACCCGATCTATGTAGTCTGCAATCTGTTCACTGGTGACTTCCTCACGAAGCAGGGATTCGTTACCGACCACAATCCGCACCACGTTACGCCAATTTTCAAGTGTCAACTGAATCGCCGTTGCGATCTCCGCCTCGTTCCTCTTAAGGTCCGCACTGATCCATGCCCCCAGAGCAACGTTCAGCTTATGCTTACGGGCCATTGTAGGGATATCGGCCTGAACGCCCTGTACTGTGTAAGTTCGGATGGCGTTGGTCTTATCTGACAGCAAGGCCAGGTCGGAATTGATTTCAGCTTCGGAAGGCATAATGCCATCAATGGCGCTTTGCCCTTGTTGAAACGGAGAAAAAGAAAACCCCTGAATTCGGGAGGGCCAAGGCGGTTCTTGCCCCGGCCGGTTCAACAGCGCCCAAAAACCGACGCAAATGATTGCAATGGCCGTACATATCAGAAAATTGACTCTCGACATGGGATTATCCTGAATCAAGCAGATGAAAAAACATCCTTAAACTCCCTCCCCCAGTGGGGGAGGTTTGGGGTGAGGGTCCAAAAATGCAAGATTATGCCCGCTCACAGCATATCTGCAACACAATGAACCAATAACCAAGAACTGTCAAGTTTGGATAAGCAATTAATCGGAATTTCAAACGGATACAAACAAGCGAATGTAATGGAAGGATTTTTATCACTCGGAATTTGGGCTGTGTCAGAAAATTATTGAAAAAAAACCAGAATGTGAAAAAATATTTTATTTTTGTTGATTTCTGTTTTTTGTGATGTTAGAAGAGGGAGATAAGAAAATGACGGACAGGCCAGCGTAGCTCAGTTGGAAGAGCTACTGATTTGTAATCAGTGGGTCGGGGGTTCGAGTCCCTTCGCTGGCTTCATCAGGTAAGTTTGGTGCCTGAATAAAAAAAGAGGTGGGGTTCCCGAGTGGCCAAAGGGAACAGACTGTAAATCTGTCGGCGAAGCCTTCGGAGGTTCGAATCCTCCCCCCACCACCAGCCTCAATTAATGTCGTATGTAGGAGATTTTGCTGGCAAGATCAAGCAAAATCATTATTGAACTACATAGCTTCATCTGCAACACGTACAATTTCTTGAGGAAACAGGATTGTTCCCGAGCAGAAGTCGGGGAGGGTCTGTATGGTATAATAAGGATGCCTGTTGGCGGGAGTAGCTCAGTGGTAGAGCTCTAGCCTTCCAAGCTGGATGTCGCGAGTTCGAATCTCGTCTCCCGCTCCATAAATTCAACAGTGCGGTATCCTCGGATTACCACAAATTGCCTTATTGCCCACGTAGCTCAGTTGGTAGAGCGCTTCCTTGGTAAGGAAGAGGTTCATCGGTTCGACTCCGATCGTGGGCTCCAATACAGTGAATCAATATCTCAAGATAGTTACCATGAGATCGTGACCATGATATCTTGACTGGGATCGTACATACGGAAACTATCGTAAAAGACAAATGGTTAAGCCTGAGCATACGTTTTAATCATTATTTGGTAGGGAGGGCAGTGAAATGGCGAAGGAAAAGTTTAATCGGTCGAAACCGCATGTGAATGTGGGAACGATAGGACATATTGATCATGGGAAGACAACGCTTACAGCGGCGATAACCAAGCATAACGGTTTGAAGGGAATGGCTACTTATGTTCCGTTTGACCAGATTGACAAGGCGCCCGAGGAAAAAGAGCGTGGAATCACGATAGCGACCGCGCATGTGGAATACGAGACCAAGAATCGCCATTACGCTCATGTTGACTGTCCTGGCCATGCGGACTACATCAAGAACATGATCACGGGTGCGGCTCAGATGGACGGCGCCATATTGGTAGTAGCCGCAGACGATGGTCCCATGCCGCAGACCCGTGAGCACATTCTGCTGGCGCGTCAGGTCGGGGTGCCGACCATGGTGGTTTTTTTAAACAAATGCGATATGGTGGATGATCCGGAGTTGATTGAGCTGGTGGAGCTGGAGCTTCGCGAGCTTTTAAGCAAGTATGATTTTCCAGGAGATGATACGCCTATAATTCGTGGAAGTGCATTAAGGGCCCTTGAGAGTGATGATCCGGACAGCGAAGACGCCAAGTGCATATTTGAATTGATGGCGGCGATAGACTCTTTCATTCCGGAGCCCAAGCGAGATATAGAC
>Ga0194038_1001011_pt1 | contig 12218 bp, 14 predicted proteins | sample JunL226m_MetaG_FD_148630 | JGI IMG/M metagenome (GOLD analysis project Ga0194038, IMG submission 148630) | Anoxic zone freshwater microbial communities from boreal shield lake in IISD Experimental Lakes Area, Ontario, Canada - Jun2016-L227-6m | ecosystem: Environmental > Aquatic > Freshwater >...
GATCACTTCTGTATGCAGTGGCGTGGTGTTAAGGATCGGGATTCGAAGATGGTGAATAGCGTAATGCGGGGCGCCTTTCTAAAAGACCCTAATTTACGTCGCGAGTTTTTATCTTTGTTAGAGAAGCGCTAGATTAATCGCGAATATTGGCACTCAAAAAATGATTTCTACAAGGACTTCAAGAGCATTTGTTCTTGGCTTAATGACATCAACTCTTTCAGCATGTGGAGGATTTCCGACTACGCATCCGGATCCTGCAAAAAATACGCCAGCAAATTACAAAGCCGACCTCAAAGATTGCGCCCAATCCTATCCCGAGACTCCTGATGGCGTTTACCTTAAACGCCGCATTGCTTGTTTGGAGATAAAGGGCTGGAAGTAAGGATGCTAAGAAGAGCGCTAAGCACGTGTATCGGGAGTTGTTTTGTTACGAATTGTCGGTTTTTATAAACATATACCGACATTATGTGACGTGCTATATACTTATGCTATATACATAGGAGTAAGTGATGACAATAACGATTACAACGGTGTTTACCAACAATCGAAGCCAGGCAGTCAGAATCCCTGCTGAGGCGCGTTTGCCTGATGAAGTAAAAAAGGTGATTGTGCGTATTCGTGGTCGCGAACGCATCATTACACCGATTGAAAATACATGGGACAACTTTTTCTTAAATGGTCCAGCGGTATCTGATGACTTTATGAATGAGCGCGGAGAACAAAAACCAGTTGAGAGGGAAAGCTTGTAATGCTCAAGTATTTACTTGATACCAACATTGTCATATATGTACTCAAGCGCAGACCTAAGGAAGTGCTGGAAATTTTTAATACGAATGCCAGTCGCATGGCGATTTCTAGTATTACCTTATCTGAGTTAATTTACGGCGCAGAAAAAAGTGCAAACATGGATAAAAATTTAGAAGCGATTGAAGAGTTCATCAGTCATCTTGAGGTGCTTCCTTATAACGCCAAGGCATCGCAACACTATGGTCAAATTAAAGCAGCCCTGGAGAAGAAGGGGGAAATCATTGGTGAGAATGATATTCATATTGCAGCCCATGCTATTAGCCAGGGCTTGATTCTGGTTACCAACAATTTGCGAGAGTTCAAAAGAGTTCCAAATCTAGCGCTGGAAAATTGGGTATTGTAATTAGGGGTAATTATAAAAATTGAAGAGGCTCAAATTTGTTTTATGAACTCCTCGATCAATGGACTGCTCATCACAAGACAGCTGGTGAACTTGGATCAGAGATGACCGAAGCATTCACTAATGTTGCAAAAGGCAGCACAGAAAATCCAGACCTTGAAATATTGGCCATGCTTGAGGTGACAGAGGAGTCTGAAAAAAGATTTCAAGAAAAGATGGCTGAGACTATGAGCTCGATTGACAGGTAATACGCCCGCTATCGGCGGTGTTACCGGTTCTTTGATTGCATGAGAATAGTTCTCAACTATATTTCCATATAAATCATTGGCTTACGCACTCGCAAGCACATCAAATTCTTCTCCACTATGATCTGATCTAGATTTAGGAGTGCAAATAGCTTGCACATCATTCAATGTTTTATTGTCTGGAGAACCCATGAAAAATAGTCGTCGCCAATTTATGATTTTGTCCGCTGCTGGTGCTTGCACCCTGGCCTTGAACGGTAAAGTTCAAGCTCAAGCCATGGTTGCTGAAACAGATCCACAAGCTACTGCTCTAGGTTACAAAGCCAATGCAACTGCGGTAGATAAAGCGAAATATCCCAAGTATGCTGCTGGTCAAGAATGTGATAACTGCGCTTTGTATCAAGGTAAAGTTGGCTCTGCTGCTGCTGGTTGTGCATTGTTTGCGGGTAAACAAGTGGCTGGCAAGGGCTGGTGCTCTGCTTACGCTAAGAAGGCTTAATTCATTTTTGAAATAACATTACTGCGTTGAGAAATAAAAAAGACCACCTATTAACTGACCAAAATAATTAAATGGTTTGGTTGGCTAGGCACGAGGCATTAAGTTTGGTATTACACCGAACTTAATGCCTTAGTTTTTTTATTATTGGGCTGAAGGATTAAACCTTGACCGCAATAGCAGAGTACTCCACACAGCTTAAGCGGGTAAAGAGACCGCTGATGAGGGCTTTCAGGTAACTCAAAAGATTTAGATTGGGTATTTGAGCATAAGGGCACCGAATGTCCTGAATTGAAGTGTAGCCATTCTTGAGTAATTGATTCATCACCTTATAGCCGTAATAAGGAAGAGTTGCCTGTTGAAGAACCCGATAACCATTTCGAGTCAAAATACTCTCTATACCTTTCATTGAATATATCGCTCGATGACATGGTTTCCAATAGTTGATATCAGGCTTATTATGCTTTGATCCTTCATCAATTTTTATGGGAATGCGCAGTACCAATATCCCGCCACTCTGCAGTTGCTCATGGGCGGCTAGAAGAAATTCATTGGGGTGATCTAAGTGCTCAAAAAGTGCGTTAGAGTAGACTAGATCACATGATAACGAGCGTCTACCTGCTGGTTCGCATGACACTCTGTTGGAATAGTTGGGGTAACGCTCTTTAAAAGTTTGCACTACCTTGCTTGACAGATCTATGCCATAACAGTTGGCTCCTCTTGCTAGCCGTTCTATCAGCTCATCACCACTACCAAAACCAACCTCTACAGAGATGGAGGCCGCATCTATTTTTTCCTCAATCCCTTTTAGTAGGCTCTCATATGCAACCCATTCCTTGAGGTGAATGAGGCGATCAAGGCGATTAAAAAGAGAGAAAAGAAGTGTTCTGAGGCGAAGGTTAGGACTGACCTGAAGATTATTAAAGTAGTAATTGTTATCTTCTTCAGCGCTGTGCTTAGAGATATAGTTTGCCGAGCCACATTTTGTGCAAAATGAATAAGTGTCATTTACTGCCTCAAAGAGCTCCGCTTGACAAGCTAGACACAGTGTAGTTGAAGTATGGGACTGTTTTAGAGTGGTCAAAATTAACTTTTAGTGAAAATGGCGACTTTAGTAGTTGACATTATCAATCTATTGCACCAGCTATAAAAAATAATATGTTAATCGTTATCCTGAGTGGTTTGATATTAGGGCTAATAACAGTTAAGCCACCCGAAGGTGGCTTAACTGGTCAGCATTTAACGGAATGAATGGGTTAAACGTTTGCCAAATGGGCTTCTAAAGTTTTGGTGAACTTATTAGCGTGACTACGTTCAGCCTTAGCTAAAGTTTCAAACCAGTCAGCAATTTCGTCAAAGCCTTCATCACGTGCTGTCTTAGCCATACCTGGGTACATATCGGTGTACTCATGGGTTTCGCCTGCAATAGCAGCTTGCAGTGCTTCAGCCACAGTCTTTGCTGGCATACCAGTACCAGGCTCGCCTGCACCACCTTCGATCAAATATTCCATGTGACCATGTGCGTGGCCAGTTTCGCCCTCGGCGGTTGAGCGGAATACTGCTGCAACATCATTTGCACCAGCGATATCAGCTTGGTTCGCGAAATAGAGGTAACGACGGTTTGCTTGTGATTCGCCAGCAAATGCTTCTTTCAAAGACTGTTCAGTCTTTGTGCCTTTTACAGATTTAGCCATTTTGAGACTCCTAAAACTTGTTATTTGAAATAGAGGGTGAATGCCCCATATCTGATGCATCACCACGAGCTTATTATGGACAAATTACTCTGTTTTAATAATCGTATTTTTGTATTGTTATGATAGTTAAAAACAACTAAGAATAGATTATTAATTGATTAAAACTAATTAGATATTCTCAGGAATCAGTCATACAGGCAGTTCCTTAAGCGTTGCGCCTTTTATTTGGGCGGTGATCAGCCTCCAGTGGGTTGGCTGGAAAAAATGCGCTCAGTTCTAGGCGTATTTATGGGCCTAACGTTAGTGATCACTACCGCTAAGTTCCTTGGTGAGCTTAGCGGTATAGATGAATGGCTGATGGCGTCTTTGGGCGCTAGCGCACTTCTAGTCTTTGCCTTGCCAGCTAGCCCAATGGCCCAGCCCTGGGCTGTCATTGCCGGAGATACCCTCTCAGCCCTAGTTGGAGTTAGCTATTTTCATCTGATTGGAGAGCCGCTATTAGCGCTACCCTTGGCAGCAGCGCTATCCATTTTGGGAATGTTTATCTTGCGTTGCTTGCATCCACCTGCTGCTGCAGTGGCGCTCATTGCAGTTTTGGGGCACATCGCTAGCTACCGATATGCTTTTTTCCCAGTCATGGTCGATTCGATCTTATTGATCTTAGCTGGGGGTATTTATAGCAATATGACTGGCAAATCCTATCCCAATAGACTCAGATAAGCTAATAGCTAAGTTTTTAAGGTCTCGATGTGCTACGTTTACTTTATTTATCCACTACATTTGTGACGGTAATAGAGGCAATACAGTCCTGGATACTATAGTTGTAGTATTTGCCCGCATTCTCTTTGCGCAAAGACTGGGCGCATTCGTTTACCGAGTTTCTAAGATTGACGCTGGTGGCAGAAAATATCATAAGCAAGATCATCACGAATAAAAGAGGGGGTAAGAAGATTCGCGCTAAAAGACAATGGAGGCAATAATTTATAGGATCCTAAGAGGAAGTTTGATATTTTCCTTGGATTTAATCACTGTACGCTATTTTTGGTCAGTCTATAGATAATATTTTAAGGGGGGCTTATATAATGAAGTAGTCTCCTCTAGGTTGCCTTCACATTTGTCACAAATTCTTTTTATCTTTTTTTGATCCATTAATGGTTACTTTAGTTCCAGTTATTTTATCCGGCGGTGCAGGCTCACGGCTTTGGCCGGTTTCAAGAGAGGGTCACCCAAAGCCTTTTATGAAATTGGCCGATGGGCAAAGTCTATTGGAAAAGACCTACTTAAGGGCTGCTTCTTTAGATCGGTGCCTGCGAGTGGACGGTCGCCCTACCGTAATGACGGTTACCAATGCGCAGTATTATTTTTTATCACGCGATGTTGAGACAAAAGCCAACATTAGCAGCCTCTTTTTATTAGAGCCTTTTGCACGCAACACAGCAGCAGCAATTGCGCTAGCCGCATATCAAGCGATTAGCCACTTTGGCGACAATATTGTTTTGCTAATTTTGCCAGCTGACCACCTTATTGATGAGGTGGAGCATTTTGATGCGACAGTGAGTAAAGCATTTGATTTGGCGCAGCAAGGTTACTTAGTAACTTTTGGCATTACGCCAACTGCGCCAGAAACAGGCTTTGGATATATTGAATGTGGACAGGATTTAGGTAGTGGCAAAAAAGTCTCACGCTTTGTTGAAAAGCCTAGCCTAGAAAAAGCGCAGCAATATTTATCTGCCGGTAATTACGTCTGGAACTCTGGGATGTTTTGTTTTAGTGCTGCCACTTTGCTTGAGCAAATGGGGTGTTGGGCACCAGCAGTAGCGGCAAGTGCAAAAGCATGCTGGGATGCTATTGGCTCCCAAGAGCAATTAGACTCCGCTATTGAAATTCCAGCAGCTGCATTTGAGAGGATTCCAAGCATCTCGATTGACTATGCTTTGATGGAACACTCAGACAAAGTTGTAGTCGTTGAAGGCGACTTTACTTGGAACGATATTGGCTCATGGGCTGCTGTACGAGATTTGGCTTTACCTGATAGGGACGGTAATCGAGCCTTGGGCGAGTGTATTTTTGTAGATTCAAGCAATACCTTTGTGCAGTCCGAAAATCGTTTGGTGGCAACGGTAGGTCTAAAGGATGTGATGATTATCGACACTCCAGATGCACTCTTAGTGGTTGATGCCAATCGCTCGCAGGATGTCAAAAGTGTCGTCTCTGAGCTAAAGCTAGCTGATCACCACATCGCTAAATTGCATAAAACCGTATCGCGTCCCTGGGGCACCTATACTGTTTTAGAAGAAGGGATCAATTTTAAAATTAAGCGTATCGAGGTCAAACCCAAGGCACGTTTAAGTTTACAAATGCACCATCACCGCAGTGAGCACTGGGTAGTTGTCAGTGGCTTAGCAAAAGTAGTCAACGGTGAGAATACGCTTACTTTAGCAATGAATGAATCAACTTATATTCCGGCAGGGCACAAGCACCGCCTAGAAAATATTGGTGCTGAGACACTGGTTTTGATTGAGGTCCAGAGCGGTGCTTATACTGGCGAGGATGACATTATTCGTTTTGATGATGAGTACGGTCGTCAATAAGCTTGACTAACTGAAGGTTAAAAAGAGGTTTGAGTTTGGGAAATAATAAAAAAATTGCACTGATTACTGGGATTACTGGGCAAGATGGCGCCTATCTCGCACAACTCTTATTGGAGAAAGATTACATTGTCTACGGTACTTATCGCCGCACGAGTTCAGTGAATTTTTGGCGCATTGGCGAGCTTGGTATTACTCAGCACCCCAATTTGCATTTAGTGGAGTTTGATTTAACCGATCTATCAAGCGCCATTCGTTTGCTGCAAAAAATTGAACCAACTGAGATTTACAACTTGGCTGCTCAAAGTTTTGTGGGAGTTTCTTTTGATCAGCCCATTACGACTGGGCAAATTACCGGCATTGGCGCAGTCAATCTCTTAGAGGCGATTCGGATTGTCAATCCCAAGATTCGCTTTTATCAAGCCTCTACTTCAGAAATGTTTGGCAAAGTCCAAGCGATTCCGCAAATCGAGAGCACGCCCTTTTATCCTCGCAGTCCTTATGGGGTTGCCAAGCTCTACGCCCATTGGATGACCATTAACTATCGGGAAAGTTACGATATGTTTGCCTCTAGCGGTATTTTGTTTAACCATGAATCACCATTGCGCGGTCAAGAGTTTGTCACTCGTAAAATTACCGATACCCTAGCGAAAATTGCATTAGGCCAAGCTGAGCGACTAGAGCTGGGTAATTTAGATGCCCAGCGCGATTGGGGATATGCCAAAGACTATGTGCTTGGCATGTGGAAAATGCTCCAAGTAGAAAAGCCAGATACCTATGTTTTAGCTACTAATCGCACTGAGACGGTCAGAGATTTTGTCTCGCTAGCAGCAAACGCCGCAGGAATTTCATTAGCGTGGCAACGTAGTGGATTAGATGAGATCGGTCTTGATCAAAAAAGCGGCAAAACGATTGTGAGTATTAACCCACGTTTTCATCGTCCCGCTGAAGTTGATTTACTCATTGGCGATCCAGCTAAAGCCAAACTTGAACTCGATTGGCAGCCAAGCACTTCATTAGAAGAGCTGTGCGTGATGATGGTAGAAGCTGACTTACGACGCAATCGCACAGGTCAGTCATTCTAGTATGCGTTTGCTGCTCACGGGCGCGGATGGATTTACAGGGGGGCATCTTACCCACCTTGCTAGCCAAGCGGGGTTTGAAGTTGTCCCATTACAAGCAGCCCTAGAGGACCATGCCTTATTGCACGCGCAGATCAAAGCAGTGCAGCCGACCCATGTGATTCATTTGGCTGGTATTAGTCATGTCACCCATGCAGATAATCTTGCCTACTATCAGACTAACCTGTTAGGCAGTTTAGATTTGCTCGAGGCGCTAGCCAACTTAGCAAGTCCGCCCCAAAAGATCATTTTAGCGAGCTCAGCGAATGTGTATGGCAACACAGAGCACTCTCCGATTTTAGAGAGCCAAATACCTGCGCCAGTTAATCACTATGCGATGAGTAAGTTGGCGATGGAGCTTTTAGCATGCAACTTTCAATCGCGTTTACCGATCGTCACTACCCGTCCTTTTAATTACACGGGTGTTGGCCATGGCGCGCATTTTGTGATTCCTAAAATTGTCGATCATTTTGTACGTCAAGCCTCCGTCATTGAGTTAGGTAATGTAGATGTGTATCGTGAATATAACGATGTGCGCGATATCTGCGCTATTTATCTTAAGTTACTAGAGCATGGCCAAGCAGGACAGACCTATAACCTTGCTTCGGGACGCACCTATAGCCTTAGTGAAGTTATTGGCACACTAGAAAAAATGACAGGCCATGCAATGGCTGTAAAAGTCAATCCCCAGTTTGTCAGAAGCAATGAAATTAAAACGCTCTCAGGCAGTGCGAAGCACTTAGAGGGTGCGATCGGTAAATTAGATTGGCGTTCACTGCAAGAGACTTTGCAATGGATGATGGGCCAAGTGCAATAAGTCTTTTGTTATCCCCAAAGAGCGCCAAAAACCTTGCAATAATGCGCATTTTTAATTGGTTTAATAAATAGAAGTAAAATTTTGACCTAGGCTGATCGATTGAGAAAGTTTAATCAATTAAGCGCTTTGCCTGTATATTGATTACGTCAACTCACGCTTTAAGAGCACAACATTAAAGGGATGGTTAGATATTTATGAATCAAAAAGACCTAGCCATCGTCAAACTATCTCTGGTAGTGCCGGTATTTAATGAAATGGAGTCAGTAGGTTTATTCATTAATCAAGTCAATGCTACTTTTCAAAATATCCCTGCCATTATTCTTGAATTTGTTTTTGTCAATGATGGTAGTACAGATTTGACCCTAGAGCAGCTGCTTGAATATCAAACAATTGATTCGCGAATAAAAGTAATTGATCTGAGCCGAAATTTTGGCAAAGAAGCCGCCTTAACTGCAGGACTGCAAGCAGCTACTGGTCAAGTGATTGTTCCAATTGATGTCGATCTTCAAGACCCTCCAGAGCTTATTTTAGAAATGATTACTAAATGGAGACAAGGTTACGAAGTAGTTTTAGGTCGTCGGATCAATCGTGATTCAGACTCATGGTCTAAACGCATTTCCGCAAACTGCTTTTACTTTTTGCATAACAAAATGGCTGATCCTAAGTTGCCTGAGAACGTAGGGGACTTTAGATTGATGGATCGCAGCGTAGTAGATGCCTTAAACCACTTGCCTGAATCGCGCCGATTTATGAAGGGGCTATTTGCTTGGGTAGGTTTTCGCACCGCCTATGTTGACTATACAAGGCCCGAGCGCGTGGCCGGTTCAACTAAATTTAATGGCTGGAGATTGTGGAATTTTGCACTTGAAGGTATTACCAGTTTTAGCACCGATCCATTGCGCATTTGGACCTACCTTGGCGTTACTGTTTCGCTACTCTCATTTATATTTGCGATTTTTATCATTCTTAAAGTGCTCTTATACGGGATTGATGCCCCAGGTTATGCCTCGTTGATGGTGGCAGTCACCTTTTTGGGCGGCTTACAACTCATTGGCATTGGGGTGATTGGCGAATATCTCGGAAGAACATATATTGAATCAAAGCGACGCCCCATTTTTTTAATTAGACGTATCTACGAAAGTCCAAAAAATAATGGATCTTAAAGAGACCGATATTCTTGGCGCGGGTATTTCTCAGCATTGGTATTACCGCTCTAAAGCCAAAGCGATGATGAAGATGTTGGGATCCTATCGCCCTTTGAGTATTTTAGATGTTGGCGCAGGCTCAGGATTTTTCTCCCGCTATTTGTTAGCCAACTCTGGTGCGCACGAGGCCTGCTGCGTTGATATTAGCTATCCCACAGATTCAGAGGAAATCGAGTCTGGAAAGCCGATTTATTTTCGTCGCTCTATTAAGAGTAGCGCTGCGGATTTAGTACTACTGATGGATGTTTTAGAGCATGTGGACGATGATGTTGGTCTTTTGGCGCACTACGTTCAAAAAGCCAATAAAGGCACCCTCTTTTTAATTTCTGTACCCGCATTTGCGTTTTTATGGAGTGAACACGATGTATTTTTGGAGCACAAACGCCGTTATCAGTTAGCGCAAATTGAGCAAGTTGCCACCAATGCGGGGCTTACTGTGAAAGCAGGGTCCTATTATTTTGGCTCAGTATTTCCAATTGCTGCAGTCATGCGCTTGGCTTCTCAAAAATCGACTCCTAGTACATCACCAAAATCCCAACTCACGCTGCACCATCCGCTCGTTAACGGTGCGCTAGGCGCATTATGTTCCCTAGAGATTCCCCTCATGGGCTCTAATCGGATTGCTGGTTTATCCGCTTTTTGTTTGGCTGAGAAAGTGTAATGGCCGATCCTCTCATGAGGCTGACCAACCAGAGGCAAAGTTCGAAGATTTTGCCTTTTTTCATTTCTATCTGCATTGGTTTGTTGGTTTTTCTCACCGTGATCGGTCCCTATGCTTTGCAGCCGACGAATATCGCGTGGTTAAGCCATGGCGATCCAGCTACCCACTATCTGGGCTGGGAATTTTTTCGCAATACAGGCTGGTCATTTCCACTCGGACTTAATCCCAGTTACGGGCTTGAAATAAGCAATGCCATTTTGTATTCCGATTCGATTCCAATCCTGGCGTTTGTCTTTAAACCTTTTTCTTTTTTGCTCACTGCTCCATTTCAATATTTTGGTTTATGGCTTTTGCTTTGCTTTGTTTTTCAGGCTTGGTTTTCTTACCAGCTCATTAGCTTGCTTACTAAAAATAGGATGTTGTGCGCCTTGGGAGCATGTTTATTTTGCCTCTCCCCGCCGATGCTTTGGAGAATGCATGAGCATCTGAGCTTAGCTGGACATTTTTTGATTTTGGCTGCTCTTTACTTAGCCTTAGCGCCAGCACAAAAATGTCCACGGTGGTATTGGATCCTTTTGTTAGTGGTAAGTGCTCTGATTCATGCTTATCTTTTGGCAATGGTAGGACTTATTTGGCTCGCAGATCTGTTAGGGCGCCTTTTTAACAAAACGCTTTCTGGCAAAGGCGCCCTTACCGAGTGCCTAATTGGTTTATTAGCTGTTTTTATAGCCTGCTGGCAGGCAGGGTATTTTAGTGTGGGGGCAGGGGTATCTTCGGGAGGTTTTGGATCTTTACGTTTGAACTTGGCCTCTTTGATCAATCCAATGGGCTGGTCTTTTGTGCTACCGGATATCCCTGTTGGAAAGGGTGATTATGAGGGGTTTAATTATCTTGGCCTTGGCGCCATGGTGCTTTTAATAGCAGCGCTTCCAAGTCTACTTAGTTTGAAAACTGGGATGTTGTATCAAATTCAAAAGCGCCCCTTTTTATTGTTGGCAATGATGGGCCTATTGCTATTTTCAGTATCAAATCGAGTGGGCATCGCTTCATTTAATTACGAATTTGCATTGCCTACTCCTCTTTTAGATCTTGCCAATATTTTTCGCGCTTCAGGTAGGATGTTTTGGCCCATATATTACTTAGTGCTATTGGTGATCATTTTTTTAGTCGTGCGCGGCTATAGCAAAAAAGTAGCAACGATGATGTTAGGCCTGGCATTACTAATTCAAGTGATCGATACCAGTAAAGGCTGGAGTGTGATATGCGCAAGCTATATGAACAATCCCAGTTCTACCTGGAATAACGGGATGACAGATTCTTTTTGGAATAGGGCAGGCTTGAAATACAAAAAAGTGCGCTGGATCATGCCGGGCAATCGCTCTGAGAATTGGCAAGCGATCGCAAGTTATGCCGCTACCCATGGCATGGCTACCGATGCGGTTTACCTGGCGAGAACAAACACGATTGGGCTTAGTGATGCCCAGAAAAAAGCCAGAGAAACGCTGTTATCTGGGAACTATGAAGCCGATTCGCTGTATTTTTTAGATGAGAGTATTTTGCCGCAAGCTGCAGTGCATTTTGATCCACAGCGCGATCTGTTTGCAAAGATCGATGGCTTTTATATTATTGCCCCTCGGTGGAAGTGCCCTACTTGCCAAGCGGAAAAGGGCGAAATGAATATCGCTCATTTTCTTCCAGCCCCACTCGCACTAGGCGAGCGTTTAGTGTTTAAAAAGAATCGCCCTGGTTTGGAGTACCTAGGAAGCGGTTGGTCGCTCCAAGAAGATTGGGGTACTTGGAGTGATGGCGCCCAAGCAAGCATCATTTTGCCAGTTAATTCTGACTTGGCAAAGACGATCATCATAGAGGCGCGGCCACTCTTATATGCAACTGATGCGCAGCAGCGCATTCAAGCGAGCATTAATGGAGTTACTGCCAATAAGGTAACACTTACGGTCAATGCCCCTACCCAGTTTGCCATTGCAATTCCTTTGGCAGTGCAAGAACAGTTGCGCTCAAAAACCAAACTGATGACACTCCAATTACAGTTTCCAGATGCCGTGCGGCCTAGCGATATTGGTATGGGAGAAGACTCGCGCACACTGGCAATTGGTTTGATTTCTCTCGTAGTTCAATAATGGTTCACCAACTCAGATCGTGATTGAAAAAAGCGTCATTGTTCAGTAGGGCGGTGGTTTTTCTAGGAAGGTTTATAGTGGATATGCCAGATTGCCCCCGCTGTTT
>Ga0194038_1001012_pt1:5000-10000 | contig 12208 bp, 5 predicted proteins | sample JunL226m_MetaG_FD_148630 | JGI IMG/M metagenome (GOLD analysis project Ga0194038, IMG submission 148630) | Anoxic zone freshwater microbial communities from boreal shield lake in IISD Experimental Lakes Area, Ontario, Canada - Jun2016-L227-6m | ecosystem: Environmental > Aquatic >...
AACCCCTCGAATTCGAGGGGTTTAAAAAACAGGCGGGCCTCAATGCTTTTACCCTTTCGCCTCAGAAATGGGTAACGACCACAAATGCCATAGGTTTTATCGTTAAATCAGGCAGGTATGGAGGTACTTACGCCCATAAAGACATCGCCTTTAAATTCGCCAGTTGGATTTCTGTTGAGTTTGAACTATACGTGGTAAAGGAATTCCAACGCCTCAAGGAGAATGAACAAAAGGAGCTTGGCTGGACTGTCAAACGGGAGTTAGCAAAAATCAACTACCGTATCCATACCGATGCCATCAAAGAAAACCTCATTCCACCAGAATTAACCAAACAACAGATTTCTTTTGTTTATGCTTCGGAGGCCGACATTTTGAATATGGCGCTTTTTGGCAAAACTGCAAAACAATGGCGGGATGAGCATTCCGAGAAAAAAGGCAATATCCGGGATTATGCCAATGTGAGACAATTGGTTTGTCTGGTAAACCTGGAGAACCTGAATGCACATTTTATTAGACAGGGATTGAACCAGTCCGAAAGGCTGCGGATTTTGAACAACACTGCAATTCAGCAGATGCGTTTGCTTTCCGAAGACAGTACAAGCAAAAGACTGGATGGAGGCAAATCATGAAACTTTCGGATCACGTTGACCACCTCCGCAACCTCATCGAGGCAGCTTTTGATAAACATTTCGCCCGGCTGGGGATCGGCAAAAACAAGCAGTCGGACATTGAAAAGCTTCCTGTAGAAGTCAGGTCCAACCGGCTCCGTTTCGATGAAATGCTCGAAAACCACATCGGAGAAACCGGTGATTACGAACACGCCCGGGAAAAGCTCATCGATGAGCTGACCTTTACCCTGTTCAACCGGCTGGCGGCCGTCAAAGTTATGGAGGCGGCTGCATTGTTCCCGCCGGTACTGACCAAACAGCCGGAACACGGAGACCGCTCTTTCGGCCATAAAGCATGGCTGGAAATGAACCCGCACATGCGCTCGGAAGAGCTGGAAGGGATCCGTGAATACCTGAAAACAGCCTTTGACGAACTGGGCGAGAAGCTTCCGCTTTACAGCAGGACCTATCCTTATGCCTTGCTGCCCGATGCCATCAGTCTCAATGAGATCATCGATGCCTTCAATGCGGTGGAAAAGAATGTCCATGTGGGCAGCGACATCTGGCAAAGCGACGACATTCTCGGCTGGATGTATGAGAGCTACAACAACGTGAAGAAAAAGGCCCACAAAGACAGCGGTGACAAGACCGAATACAACAAGGTCTCCCTGCAGTCACAGGTGTACACGCCCCGCTGGGTGGTTCAGTTTCTGGTGGAGAACTCACTGGGCAAGCTCTATCTGGAGATGTATCCGGATTCCGAGATCAAGCGCCACTACAGGATTGCCAATGCCCCGCAAAAACAGGAGCGCAAACCCAAACCGCTGCATGAGATCAAAGTTATCGACCCAGCCTGCGGATCGGGCAATTTCTTGCTCTATGCCTTTGATTTCTTCTATGAGCTCTATGTGGATCAGATCGACAATTACGGGGCCGATTACGATGAAAAGGATATCCCCAAACTGATCATCGAAAACAACCTCCACGGCATCGATCTGGATGACCGGGCGGTTCAGTTGGCCCAGCTCGGTCTTTTCATCAAGGCCAGGAAGAAACGCCGCACCATCGGTGAACTTGCCTTTAATGTGGTCTCCTCCGACTTTTACCTGCCGAAATACGAAACCGTTGAGTACATCTTTACTGAAGGCTCCACGCTGGAGAAAAGTCAGCAGGAACTTATTGCAGAGGTCTGGAGCGACCTTCAATACGCCTACAAGTTCGGCTCTCTGATCCGTCTGGATGAAAAGGTCAAGACGAAGCTGAAGGCGCTGGAAACCAAACAAAGTTCCGCGCAGCCGGGACTGTTTACTCTGATGGAAATAGCGGCTCACAAAAGCTTTGCCGCCACCTTTTTTGCCAATCTGAAAACGGCGGTCGAACAATACGCACAGGCTCAAGGAAACACCTTCCTGACTAGCAAGACCCGGGATGCCATCACTTTTCTTGAGCTTTTAACAACAGAATACGATGTGGCTACGGCAAATCCGCCCTATACGGACAGCGGTGACTTTGGTCCAGAACTGAAGGCATTCGTTGAAGACAATTACAAAAACCCGCATAAGTTTCACACCAACCTATACGCCACTTTCATCAAGCGGTGCTATGAGCTAACTGTTGCAGATGGAATGGTTGCAATGATACATCCACGGACATTCATGTTTATCAAAACATTTGAGGATGTCCGTAAATTCATGATCGATAAAACACACATCAATGTTTTTGTCGATTATAGCTTAAGCAACCTGTTCGGAACGATCATGGTCGACCCTGCTTTTTATGTTTTGGAAAAAGGGACATCGAAAGAACGAGAGGCTTGGTTCGTTTCTCTTGATCATTACACGAGAACGCCAAATGAAAAGTACAAAAAGGTTTTCTGTTTACAGGCTCTTGAAGACTACATCAGTGGCACCGAAAATGAGCACAACTACACCATTCCACAATCCAAGCTGAAGATCATCAAATCCTGGCCCTTCATTTACTGGATCTCAGATGACTTTCGAGAAAAGTTTGAACACAGTAGCTTTGAAGATGCAGCGATGGTTGTTTCTGGAGTTAAAACCGGAAACAACGATAGATTGTTACGATATTGGTGGGAAGTTGATCCATTAGAAATTTCAGAATCCTATCAAAAAGACAAAAAAGCATGGGTTCCATATTCAAAAGGCGGCGATTTCAATAAATGGTTTGGAAATATTTGGTTATGCGTTAACTACAGAAATGATGGTCAGGAAATCAAAAAAAGTAAAAACTACAATCTATTAGCTCCGAATAAATCTTTTAAAAGAGGCATTACTTATTCCGCAACATCAACAAAAGGAGTCTCATTTAGGCTTTTAGAGGAGCACTGCCTTTTTGATATGAAGGGTTCCTCTATAATTTTTCCAGACTCAACCAAAACTGAGTATGCTCTCGCGGTTCTTAATTCTAAGCTGAGCTCCTATATCGCTAATTGCTTAAATGGGACCGTTGAGACTCAAGTAGGTGATATTAAACGAATACCATATACAGAAAAAAACAAAGGCAAGATAGAAACATTATCGATCAATAGCATTAAGATAAAAAGGTTTCTCCTACGCTATGAGCTCGTTGAACAGTTGTTCAAAGCAAGCCCACTCGAATTATACAAGAAAAATATTGATTATAAAAAATCCATACTTTCTCACCTGAGTTACGAGAACCATCTTGTAGCACAAGTCCTCATCAACGAGGCCATCATCAATGAAAAGATTTTCGAGTGTTATGATCTGACCGAGCATGATAAGGCCATGGTGCTGGCTAAAGAAGGCAAGAGCATAGGTGGCCTTCCAGTCTGTCCTGATGCCCGGGATGCTTACCTGGCTGACAATGAGGCAGACAAGGAATTCCCGCTGGATGCCACCCGTGAGTTTATCGAGGCACTGCCCACCAAGGAGTTTACAGCAGAAGAGCGTGAAGCCATTGAAAGCGGATTCGGAAGCCTCTACCAGAGCAACAACGATCTGGAAGAGTTCTGCATTCGCCATCAGGTCAACCCGATCAACGTCTGGTACTGGTTCAAGCAGAGCAACGTGATCCCGCAGCAGCGGATGCACACGCTGGCCATGGAGTTTCTGGCCGACATGATCCGGGAAATCCTCATGGAGGATGAAGATGGCATTATCCCGTTGGTGCCGAATGCCGGAGAAAAGGTGCTGCTGGACCGCATCGAAGAAAAATTCCGCGAAAAAGGTTTCAGCTCGGCACAGTATTCCAGTTTCGATTCGGTGCTTGGCCGCCCGATTCACGAATACCTGAACAACTATTTCTTTGCGGAACTTTCCGACCATCTGAACCTGTTCATGTACCTGCCCAAAACGCCGTTTATCTGGCACCTCTCCAGCGGCCCGGTGCAAGGCTTCGACTGCTACATCATCATTTACAAGTGGAGCCGCGATAAATTGATGCGCCTGCGCTCGGTCTATATCGAGCATCGGGAGCGCTCACTGGTCAACCGCCAGAGCGACCTCTCCGGCAATGAAAGCGCCGAAGCGCAGAACGAAAAAGACCGCATCTTCAGGCAGCTCAAGGAGATCGAAGCCTTCAAGAAGAAGATTGATGAGCTGCTCGCCGAAGGCTACAACCCGATTCTCGACGATGGCGTCGGAAAAAACATCGCTCCCCTGCAGAAAAAGGGATTGATCCCTTACGAGGTGCTCAATGCAGGGCAGCTCAATAAGTACCTGAATGCGGACTGGTGATGGTAGAATTTAGAATGCAGGCGTTAGAAGATAGAATGAAACCACGGAATACACGGAAAAGGAGGCTTTGGGTATGAGTAATGACATGCCAAAGAATCCAAAAATATATCATATCGTTCATGTGGACAGACTTCCTTCGATCATTGGACAAGGTTGTTTGTGGAGTGATGCGGCTGTTCAGAAAAAACAATTATCAGGGACAACATCAGACCTAATAACAAGGCGGTAGGTGATTCAAAAGCGGAACATACACGTAGTATGTGAGCATTTTGAATCGCCTTCCAACGCAGTTATAGACTTTCAGAAAATTCATTTCGCAAGGCAGCAGGGAGGAGATTATACTGTAGTATATCTCCGACCGATAACGCCGTGAAATTATTTTTCTGAAAGTCTATAGTGGGTCTCAGACGGGATTTTGAAATAATTTCTAAGGAGGATTTCAATATGATTACCTATAAGACCGGCGACATTTTCAAAGAAGAAGCGGACGCGATCGTAAACACCGTCAATTGCGTGGGTGTCATGGGGCGCGGCATTGCTTTGCAGTTTAAAAAACGGTTCCCCGAAAATTTCAGAGTTTATGAAGCCGCCTGCAAACAGAAAAAAGTAGTGCCGGGTAAAATGTTTGTCCATGAAACCGGATCACTGATTGGTCCCAAATATGTCATCAATTTTC
>Ga0194038_1001015_pt1 | contig 12184 bp, 6 predicted proteins | sample JunL226m_MetaG_FD_148630 | JGI IMG/M metagenome (GOLD analysis project Ga0194038, IMG submission 148630) | Anoxic zone freshwater microbial communities from boreal shield lake in IISD Experimental Lakes Area, Ontario, Canada - Jun2016-L227-6m | ecosystem: Environmental > Aquatic > Freshwater >...
GATCCCATTTTTATTCCTCATTGCATAAGCAGAACAAAAATAGGATCAGTTTTTCTCTAAAATATATGGCAATTTTCATCAGCCACTCCCTATGGTGAACCGTATGTGAAGTATATGAGGTGATTGTAACCAACCGGTTGGAAAATGTAAAGCGCTCATGACCGTGAGTGTATCTTGCATATCTGAATTTCAAGTGCGCGGTTGCTGACAGCAACCACATGCGGAAAAAACCGATGTCAAGAATGATTGGGTCATCGCGGATTAGTGGGAAAACTCATCTTGTCATTCCGAAGCCACCTTCGTTCTTTGAGGCTGAGCTTAAAGATTCTCGCATCACTTGGAATACTCTACTTTGGTGTAATTTCCCACTAATCCGCGATGAACCGTTTACTTGACAGTCATCTCTTCCCACCAGATACGCTCATACCCCAGAGACACTACGGCATAGCATTTCAGATTCAGGTTCAGGTTCAGGTTCCCGTATTTCCGGTTAAGTGATTCTCCATACTGCTCCACCTGAATTCGGGCATTAGCCATCTTCTCAACCATTGCCGGGATGGACTTCAGGGCATCAAGACTAAGAGCGCCGGCGTGTTCTCCACTCAGCCCCGCATCTGCAAGGGATACAAACTTGAATTCAATAAGGATATCAAAAACCTTAACCTGCATCATATCGGGGCGTCTTATTATAGTCAGATCCGCATACCGCCTGTTTATTTCTTTTTCTGAATCCATGATATAGAGAATGTCATTATAGAGCAAGGTCAAAAACGCGGTCTTGACCGTCAATTCGTTGGCCCAGCGGTAATCCCGGTTGTTAAACACCTTGAAATAGCGCTGCTCCACAAAATCGCACAAGGGCTGCATTTCTCCGTGCATATAGAGCTTTTCTGCAGCCATACGACCTGCATCGCGAATGGCTGGCTCCGGCAACAACATGGTTTTGATCCTGTCCAGATATAAGCCCTTCATGACAAGATTGGGTACTTTCAGCGCCATCTGCAGGGTTTCAGAGAACCCTTCCAGAGTCAGAACACCAAAATAGTACAGGTACGAGGCCAGAAATTCCTGATCCTTGCTGTTGGCGGAAAGCATCTCCTTGATGCCGAACCGGTCAATCACATCCGGTACGACAATGCTTTCCGCATTGTTGATGATATCCAGAAGCATCTGACTACCGGCTGATAGCTCTGCGAAATATTCCAGTTTACCCCGGTCAGTAGAAAGATTTGCGTCCAGCATCTTCCGGGGACAACTGCAGTTTTGCTGAAAGTGTTTCATGAAATACAGAGCCAGAGTGGGGTTATAAACCGGTTCCATGGCATCGGCGGCAAAGCGGTATCCGTTATACCAGGTTCGCATCATATTTAGGGTGGGCGCTACTTGATTCTTGTCGAATTGACAATGGTCTGCAATACTGGAAAGAGCGGATTGAACTTCCTCTTCCCTGAATCCGCATAGGGTGTTGAATTGCGGATTAAGATAGATATCTTCGGCAATGTTATACCCGCTGGTAATATCGCTCAACACTACCGGAGATACGCCTGTTATAAAGGTTCTGGCAAAGCCGGTGCTGACAGAAAGAGACTTCACAGCCTTGAACAGGGTTTTCAGCGGTCCTTTTTCATAGACCAGCGACTCGTAGATTTTTAAGCCCTCCGACATATCCATCATGACTTCATTGGCGAAGTTGTCGTATTCGTCAATCAGCAGATAGACGGGATATGGTGTCTGGCGTACCGCATCAATCAGGGATCGGATGGAGTTAATTGCATTATTGGAATCAGTTTTAACGGCAATGGGTAAATACGCCTGGTAGTGCAGAGAGAAAGACTGAATACATGAATTCACATGGTCGTGAAGTGATTTTCGAATATCATTAGCTCTTCCTGATGGATCGACACTGGAAAAATCCCATTTCAGAATAAAAAACCGATTATGAAGCAGAGTAGGCTGCTGTCCAATTTTCAAATGTCCGAAAATCGTATCGAACTGATCTGCCATCGCCACATCGTAATAATGTTCCAGCATGGAGAGCAGCAGGCTTTTTCCAAAGCGGCGGGGCCTTATGAACAGCAGATAATTGCCTGTCTCCTCAATTGATTGGATAAAATTCGTCCGGTCGCAGTAAAAATAATTCTGCGTCACGATTTCCTTGAAATCGAAAATACCGTAGGGGAATTTCATGGGCGATGCTCCTTTGCATAGTCCAAAGCAATTTAGTGCAGCAATGTTATAATTTCCGAATCACTCCTTGCAGATTTAATCGTGTCCTTGATTTGCCTGAGTACATTGATGTCCCTGATTTTCTGAATGCCGGACATAACGGTATAAACCTGAACCGGAAATTTGAGGCTCATGCCCAGTTCGATCGCCTCCAGCAATCCTTCAAGGTTTGCTGTTGCATTAACTCCGACATTAACGCCAGAATTTCTGGTAGCTTTGCCATAAGGTTTGGATCAGAACTGTACTTGAACAACAGCAGCACCACACGGGCCATGACAGTGCCTTTGATCTCTTTGTCGGAAAAGCCTCTGAGATCGTAAAGTTCGAAACTGAAGTCTGGTTCATATATGGGGTGATCGAGAAAGATACCCTGTCAGCATCATTTGTTAGTACTACCCCAAAAACACAGTGTCAACCTAAAATATTTATACTCGATTATCAAGTTTTTAATTCGCTAAAACTTCATTTTTATATTTCAAAGATGGTGTTGGTATGAGCCTGCCCAAACATATTCCCGTTTTCAAATCCCCCTTTTCTAAAGAGGGAAATCAGTCATAATGATCTGGATGGAACGACGATCAAGGCCGCCCATTAATAATACTCTTGATCTTAAGAATCTGCATGATATGATAACCTATACTTTGAGCGGTCAATAACTGAATTTTTATTCACCGCAGGACGCAGAGATTACAGAGAAAATATTAAATTAAGATATTCTTTGCGTCCTTTGCGTCTTTGCGGTGAATTCAAAAGAGCAGTTAATGTCCCTGTGCAGCATAAAATACACAGTTTTTAATTACATATAAACAGGATACCAAGTCAGTCCATGAAACCCCATATCATAATTGATTCTTCAGGCATCGAGCGAATATTGACCCGTATGACCCATGAAATTCTTGAAGTGCATAAAGGAACGGAACAATTAACCCTGATTGGTATTCAAACCCGTGGAGTACACATGGCTCGGCGGTTTCAGAAACGCATTCGCGATATCGAAGGCGTTGAAGTTCCTGTGGGTATTCTGGATATTACCCTGTACCGGGACGACTGGACCCGCATCAGTCACCATCCGGTGATTCAGGCGACAGACATTCCATTTTCGGTGGATGGGCGTGATGTCCTCCTGATTGATGATGTCCTATTTACCGGAAGAACTATTCGGGCCGCCATGGATGCTCTGATTGATTTTGGACGCCCAAGGCGGATAGAGCTGGCGGTTCTTGTGGACCGTGGACACCGGGAGCTTCCGATTCAGGCCAATTACGTTGGGAAATCCATACCAACTCGGCGCTCCGAAAATGTGAACGTCATGTTTTCAGAAAGCGACGGTGTAGATCAGATCGTCCTTGAAGAAGGAAGGGAAGAAGATGGGAACTGAAGAGCATAAGGCGACTGCGCCCAGAAATCTGAGCATCTGTGTTCTGTCCGTTTCAACCACCCGCACCCTTGCGGAGGATAAAAGCGGTCACTGGATCAGCAAGCATTCCAAAAAAGAAGGGCATCAAGTGATGTGTCACCGGGTGATTCCGGATGACGCACAGATCATCACACAGACGGTATTGGATGTTCTCCGTGATCATTCTCCCCACGCGCTCCTTTTAACAGGCGGGACTGGAATCAGCCCGAAGGATGTCACCATCGAAGCGATTCGGCCTCTGCTTACCAAGGAATTGACCGCCTTTGGCGTATTGTTCAGTCAACTTAGTTTCGAGGAAATCGACTCTGCGGCGCTGCTATCCCGGGCCATGGCAGGCGTTATTGACAATGCACTGGTGTTTTGTATGCCTGGCAGCCTTAATGCCTGTAAACTGGCCTGCAATGCACTGATATTCCCTGAACTCGGGCATTTGGTCCGCCATCTTCAGGAAAGGTAATTAGGAGGAAACACAATGGATAGAAGAGATTTTCTGAAAATGTCTTTAGGTCTGAGCGCCATGGCTTTTCTGGATGGTCCGAACCACTGGTCTGTTTCTCGCGCAATTGCGGCTGATTCGCCCGTAAGTCTGGCATCTCTGCCATATACCAAAGATGCACTTGAACCCTATATATCTGCACGAACACTTGAATTCCATTATGGCAAACACCATCAGGCATATATTGACAATACCCAGAAACTGATCGTTGGAACCGAATATGCCGGGCTTTCACTGAATGAGATCATTCAGAAATCCAGCAAAAATCCCGAACATGCAGCCATCTTCAACAACGCCGCCCAGTCCTTTAACCATGAGTTTTTATGGAAAAGCATGAAGTCCGGCGGCGGCGGGGCGCCAAAGGGGCGTATCAGCCAGGCGATTGAGAAATCTTATGGCAACCATGCGCAGTTTGAGAAAGAATTCTCACATGCCGCCATGACTCAGTTCGGAAGCGGCTGGGCTTGGCTGGTTCAAGACGGATCTGTTCTGAAAGTGATAAAAACCTCCAATGCAGACACACCGATGACACGGGGATTGACCCCCATTCTGACCCTGGATGTATGGGAACACGCCTATTATCTGGATTATCAGAACCGCAGAGCGGATTATGTCCGGGCATATCTGGACCATCTGATCAACTGGAGCTTTGCCGAAAGCAATCTGACTTGATAACATTAAGGTATGCCCCGCATCTGTTTCGGGGTAACCGTTCACTCCCCATCCCAACCTCCACCTGCTGGTGGGAGGGGTCTGAACAATTACGACCCAGCAACCGGGGTCGGACCTATCTATCAAATTTAAATTGCAGCATAAATGCGCCAAGGAAGAACATTTTCATGGCTTAAATAGGCTTTTTCTCAACCAATTGGTTGCTGCGTAGTCAAGAAGATTTGTGTATTCTTTCCCATTTCCGATTGACGCAAACTCGGGAATGGATTATATCCGATTTGAAAATTGTAGCCCCCCCCAAGGTTTCGACCTTGGGCCGCGGAGCCTCCTTCGGGAGGCTCCTGCTTTTTGGAGACATGATGAGAACAGCCATATATCGCTCTATTGCATCTCTTCCTTCAAACGGTCAAACTGCCTTTCCAGTTCATTCATAAACGAACTGGCGGCGGTCAGATCCTGAGCTTTAGCCGCATTCTCCATCTCGAATGACACGGCTCGCAATCGTTCTCCGCCGACATAGGCGGATGCGCCCTTGATGGTGTGGGCCTGAAGCTCAACGCCAGAAACATCGCCTGATTCAAGAAATGCTTTCAGTGCCTGAATCTGTTTCGGGATATCAGCCAGAAACCCATCCTGAATCGTTTTTGCCAGGTCTTCGTCATTTAGCAGACGTTCCATCATTTTATGTTTGTCCCAAACAGGTGGATCAGTGGTATTTGGTTCAACAGATTTTTTCGTGTTCTGTCTATTCTGAATACATTCACCTTCATCCTTATTTTTCGGCAGCCATTTCTCCAGCAGGTCAGCCAGTTCCTGTGGCGATACTGGTTTGGATATATAGTCGTTCATGCCTGCCTCAAGAAATTGCTCCCGGTGGCCCTGAATAGCATGGGCGGTCATGGCGATGATAGGAATGCTGGATTTCGCAGATTGAGACTTATGTCTATCTGCAGACAGCACCACTCCTTTTTCTTCTATTTCCCTGATCAGTCTGGTGGCCTCCAACCCGTTCATCACTGGCATTTGCACATCCATCAGGATCAAATCATAGGGGAGAATTTCCATTGATTTGATGACCTCGGCGCCATTGGCTACAACATCAGCCCTTAGACCCAGTTTGTTCAGGATTCCCAGGGCCACCTGTTGATTGACGATATTGTCTTCCGCCAGAAGTATGCGCGCCTTGCTTCCGGCAAACAAACCTATTACGTCATGGGTTGAATCATGCGGTTCTACGGATTGGGACTGAGCAGCGCTCCCTTTTGCCAGAACTCGAAACAATGCGGTCTTCAATTCCTTACGTCTTGCTGGCTTGTTCAGGTAGGCTCCAAATCCGATCTCCTTAAGGCGGCGAAAGTCGGTCTTGATTCCCATTGAAGTCATCATCACCAAGTGGGTATCTGATAGATGCGCATCTGATTTGACAGCCAAACCGAGTATTTCACCGTTCATGCCAGGCATCTGCATGTCGATTACGGCGATCCGGAAAGGAGTTCCCTCATCGTGAGCTTTATGAAGAGCTTCGAGCGCAGCCGGACCGTCCGGTGCCACGTCAGGCAGCATCCCCCATGATGTTAGTTGTGTGAGGAGTATTTCACGGTTTGTGGCGTTATCATCCACTATCAGAGCCCTTATATTGGTCAAGTCAGGAGGGAGGAGCGTTTCCACTTGTCCACCATTCGGCTGTTTTTTCAGCCGTGCGGTAAACCAGAACTCTGAACCTTTGCCAACTTCACTCTCAACGCCGACTTCACCGCCCATCAGTTCAGATAGTTGTTTCGATATAGCCAAGCCTAAACCGGTGCCGCCGTACTGCCGTGTGGTCGAAGCATCCGCCTGGGTGAAATCAGAAAAAATCAAGCCAAGATTTTCTTGCGTAATCCCAATGCCAGTATCTTGCACCGCAAAGCGCAGAAGGACGTCGTCTTGATTATTTTCAATCAGTTTAACACGGACGGCTATTTCGCCGTGATGGGTGAACTTGATGGCGTTTCCCGCAAGATTGGTGAGTATCTGGCGCAAACGGCCGGGATCACCCTGCAGCAGCGACGGTATATTCAGATCAGCCGCGCAGAGAAGCTCCAACCCCTTCACATGAGCCCGTACCGCCAAAGTAACACAGAAATCATCCAGTAGATTCAATACATCAAAGTCAAGTGTCTCAAAGTCGAGCTTCTTTGCCTCGATCTTGGAAAAGTCGAGAATATCGTTTATCAGGGCAAGCAGTGATTCACCGCTGCTGCGAACGATTCCGGCGTAGTACCGCTGCTCATCGTCCAGGTTAGTATCCAGAAGCAGCCCTGTCATACCGATGATACCGTTCATGGGTGTTCGGATTTCATGACTCATGTTGGCCAGAAACTCGCTCTTGGCGTGGTTGGCGGCATCTGCCTGTGCATTGGCTATCAGAAGATTCTCCTCCGCCAGCTTGCGTTCGGTGATGTCGCGGCTGATGCCAAGCAATCCGATCAGTGTTCCATCCTGTCCCAAATAAGGTGATTTAGCGGTGTGCACCAGTATTTTTCGCCCATCGGGATAGGTGAACCATTCCTCGTTGTGCCGCGTCTTGCCCAACTCCAGCATGCATTTGTCGTTATCCCTGAAAAAGTCCGCGATTTCCTTGTCAAAGAAATCGTAGTCGGTCTTTCCGACAATTTCATCCTTTGATTTCCCGACAAATTCGGCGAAGAGGGGGTTGCAACCCAGATAAACGCCATTGATATCTTTGAAGAAGATGATATCGGGTATTGAATCGAGCAAGGAATTAATCAAATCGGACTGCCGTTGTATCTCTGCCTCCCTCAGCTTTTGCTCGCTGATGTCGTGTGTGACTCCGATGATTTCCTGGAAATCACCATTGCCGTCATACACAGCATTTAGGGTAATGTCGGTCCAAATCGTTGAGCCGCCTTTGTGCCGATGTTCAAGTTCTAATTGGAATGTTGCTATGGGAATTCCGGCCTGGATGTCAGCAATAATTCTGGATAGACGTTCTGCTGCGATTGAATAAGAATCAGGGCAAAGGATATCTTCAAATGATTTCTGCATGGCCTCGACCTGGGTATAGCCTGATAGGCTCATCACAGATGGACTCACGTAGGTAAATCTGCCGTCAATATCCACGGTCCAGATAACATCGCCGGCGTTGTCAGCAAGCAGGCGGTACATTTCCTCGCTGATCCGTAGATTTTCTTCCATCTGCCTGCGTTCAGTAATATCGGTATCGACACCGCTATAACCAACCATATCGCCGGTTTCATTGAGAATAGGCACGGCGTTGGTTGAAAACAGAACCTTGCGACCATCTTTGGCGATACAGCAGTTTTCAAGATTTATTATCTGTAATTTTTGCTTGGCTAACTCTCTGAACGCAATCCGCGTACTCTGCGATTCTTCGTCGTTCATGAAATCATAGAAGCATTTGCCGATCATTTCATCTGGCCGGTAGCCCAGATACTTTTCGACTTTCGGGCTACAATAGGTATAGCGCCCTTCGGCATCGACTTCCCATACCCAGTCCGAAATACAGTCGATGACTGCCTGGAGAACCCGATTGGCATGCTCGGCGGATTTTGTACGATCCTGCACCGTTTGCTCGAGTTCCTCATTCAATATATGCAATGACTTTTCTGCCTTCCGGGTTCTATTCCATTCGCCGTAAAACATCCATGCAAATATAACGATACTGAAACAAAAAGTGGCCCAGAAAAATGACATCTTATAAACTTCCGAGCGCCAACCGGCAAGATAGTCGATAGGTGACAACCCGGCGATAATGTAAAACCGCTGATTGAAAGAGAGTCTATTATAGGAGAAAAGCCGCTCGGCACCATCAATGAAGCTAATCTCTGTGAATGTTGACGATATCTTGCCGGATTTGATCTGATCAAGAAACTGGGGGGAAGAGATTTTCAGACCAGGCTCGGCGCTGGCTAACCCCTGCCATGGATAGCAGGCTACAAGAGACGCCTCCTCATCAAGCAGCATTATAGACCCATTCGCCCCAATATTCATTTCCTTGAAGTTTTTCGTCAAATACTCTAGCCCAAGACCTGCATAGACCAATCCTGCAAAATCGCCATCTGGACGATGGTAGCCACGGGCGCATATTACCATCCATTTTCCCGAAATCCCACCGATAATTGGCTTTGAGATAACCATGCCGGCGATCGGGTTGTCACGAAGGAATTTGAAATAACCCCTATGTGCAAGGCTTGTGGTTGTTGCAGCTTTCACCTCAGGTCCATAAATGGCGTCTCCGGAAGCATCTGTTGCTCTGAAGACCAATAGCTCGGGCAGGCGAGAGTGCAGTCGTATGATGAAGCTGTTCATCATCTCATCCATAATAAAGCCGCCTGCCTGTTGACGTTCAGCTTCATCGCATACTGCCTGCAAGGCGAGATCAACTTTTTCAAATATACTGGAGAGATGCTCATCAAGAACACGCGAGATATTTCGGGTTGTAACAGTAGCCCGTTCTTCGTAGTGGGTTTTGCTGTTTTGAAGGGAAAGCCAGACAATACAGGCAACAAGGAGATTAAGCAGCAAAATCCCCACTACAAAGCGAGTAAAAAAACGATTGTTGCTGACTTCTGATGTTGTCGTGGCTTGAATCATATATTCAAAGTTTTCCAATAGCTCTTATCTTTCGGATCAGCAATTAGCCATAACTCGGCTGATCGTGTCTCTGAGACCCTTCAGTTGATAAGGTTTACCCAGGAATGCATTGGGAAGTTCGGGGTGTTCGTCCGCCATAACCTGAGCCTCGTCATAGCCGCTTGACAGGATCACCTGGATATCAGGCGAAAGCTTGCGCAGAGCAGTTAGTGTTTCCCATCCGTTCATACGCGGCATCGTTAAATCTGAGAGAACACAGCGAATCTCATCCTGATGCTGTTGGAATATCTCCAGAGCCTCAACGCCATCTATTGCTTCAAGTACAGTATATCCCAGGCGAGTGAGCATAATTTTGGTCATGTTGCGCACCTGTTCCTCATCTTCGATCAGAAGCAACGTGCCGCAGCCTTCAATCTTGGAGAGTTTTTCCGCTGCGACAGTTTGTTGCGCTTCCGGTATGTCAGGCCGGTCGGGCTGAAAAATAATTTTTTCTTTAGATACCGGCAAAAAAACACGAAAGACACTGCCCCGTCCCGGTTCACTTTCTACCGTGACTCCACCGCCGTGTGCTTTTACAATTCCCATTAAAACGGACAAGCCCAAACCTCGTCCAGTAAGCTTTGTGGTGAAAAATGGATCGAAGAGCTTCTCTATATTTTTATCTGGAATTCCGCAACTGGTATCTGATACTTCAAGGCAGGCATAGTCGATTTCCTGCGGCTGCCAGTCGATGGGAAAGCGCTTTGAAGTGGGAATATTCGCGTGTGAAACCGTCTTGATGGTCAAGCCAATGGCGCCCAGGTTGCCAGTAAAGGACTCCCAGGCATTGGTGATCAGATTGGTAAGAATCTGGTGCATCTGACCTGCATCCGCATAGATAACCGGACCGGAAGATGTGAAATCGGCATTTAGAATCACGCCTTTCGGTGCTGCTGCCTGAAGAAGGATCAAGCTTTTACGGCAGGCTTCGGACAAGTCTATTGGTTCATGCTTGCCTGGTGCTTGCCCCAGATAAGTCAGCATCAGTCTGCTTACCTCTGTTGCTTTGTGAGCTGCCTGCATGGCCGAGACCAGGTTTTTGTTCGAATTTACACCCAGCGGCAGGTCATCCATGGCTATTTCGAGATTACCCATCACTGCTTGGAGCTGGTTATTGAAATGGTGGGCAATGGCGGCGGCCATTCGTCCCAAACTTTCGGCTTTTTGAAGCTGACTGTTCAGTACTTCGAGTTCCGCCATTTTCGCTTCGGTAAGTTTTCGTTCTGTGATGTCGCGGAATGTAGAATGACTAACAATCTGCTCCCTTATAGAATATATCGTGGCGGATATTTCCACCCATCGAATCTCGGCATCCTTGGTAACTATTCTGAACTCAAATTGCTTGGACCAATTTTCCCCTCGGAACCTGCTGAAGAATTGATTTATAACCATTTCGCGATCTTCGGGATGCACTATTTGAAACATGCTGTCCGGAGATAATGCCAATGCTTCCTCTTGCACATACCCAGACAGCAGAAGAAAAGCAGAGTTGAAGAAGAGGGCCTTTAGTGGTTTGCCACCAAAAACAACAATCGCATCACAAGAGTTATTGAATATCAATTGATACTTGAATTCGAGCTCCCTCAGCGCCTCCTCTGCCTGCTTTCGAGCTGTGATATCAAACGCGGCTATAAGACACTGTTCACCATTATCTATAACGATTCCGGTAAGAAGAACATACAATGGTGAGCTGCCATTAGCCGACAGGGTCACCTCGCATGATTCCTGGACTTTGCTTGTAAATACTTTCTCTACAAAAAGATTATAGATCGGTTTTGTATCGTCGGAAATGAAAAAGCCAAGTTGTTTGGTTTTCAACCTCAAGCGTTCTTTGCCAAGCATTTGCGATCCACAGATATTTAGCTCAATAATTTCATCTTTATTGGAAATGGTAAAATAACCGCACTGCGCAAAATCATATAATTCAGCGTATTTATTGGCGGCATACAGTGCAGCGGATTTTGCCAGCAGAAGTTCTTCGTTTTGCAATTCCAGCTCTATCTGATGCACCTGAAGCTCATGAACGAGTTTCAGCGAATCGCCTTCGGAAAGTGGCGAAGCTGGTTTTGAGGGTTTAATTTTTAGCGAATCTTCCGCCTTTTGGCGAAGAATTGCGACGGCGGTTTTGTTATCGGTATTTTCCATATTTGCCTTCCACTTTTAAATGCAAGTTTATATCTTTTGATCTACTTGATTTCATAGGCTTTTCTTGCTTTGCAATAGTGCTTATTCCAATTGTTTGCATTCGGTGATGTCACGATTCACATCCATTATCTTTCCGGTTTTTGCATCGAGGATAAGCATCCCATCTTTCGCCGATTCAAAGAGATGACGATAGCTGGTTTCCGAAAGGATAAGCGCTTCATTTAGTTTTTTCAGGTCAATTTCCAACTTTTTGGCAACAGTTATATCGGAAAACGTTATCACCAGCCCATCGATGTGGTCATCTAAAGTGCGGTAGGGCATAATCCTTACATTAAACCACCTTTGGTCGTTTGTTGCAATTGCCGTTTCGATAGATATCAGGGTTTTGATTACCTGCCGGGCGTGGCTATCAAGCTCGGGGTACTGCAAATCGGTTACAATGTCAGTAAAAGGCCTGCCTATATCCATATTACGCAGTTTAAATATATTGATTACATTGTTGGTAAACCTTCGGATGTTTAGCTCTTTATCGAGAAAAAGGGTGGCGATCTCGGTACTGTTTAGCAGGTTTT
>Ga0194038_1001016_pt1 | contig 12174 bp, 14 predicted proteins | sample JunL226m_MetaG_FD_148630 | JGI IMG/M metagenome (GOLD analysis project Ga0194038, IMG submission 148630) | Anoxic zone freshwater microbial communities from boreal shield lake in IISD Experimental Lakes Area, Ontario, Canada - Jun2016-L227-6m | ecosystem: Environmental > Aquatic > Freshwater >...
CATCGCGGCGAGTGCGGTGTCGGCGGAGTCCTGAGTCGCGGCCGGCTGCCCGGCGGCGAGCGCGTCGAGGAAGTCGTCGGTGCGCCGGATCTCCTCCAGCGTGGGCTCGGGTCCGGGATCAGGCCGACGGACGTCAGACATATTCATGCCCCGTTCCGGCGATCTCGGCCTTCAGTCGCGCCAGCGCACGATGCTGGGCCACCCGCACCGCACCCGGAGTGCTGCCGACCGCTTCGGCAGTCTCCTCGGCGGACATTCCCACCACGATGCGCAGGGTCAGGATCTCGCGCTGCTTCTCGGGCAGCACCGAGAGCAGCCGGTTCATCCGGGCGGCGGAGTCTGAGTTGAGCGCCATCTGCTCGGGACCGTCGGCCAGCGAGAACCGCTCCGGCACCACGTCGGTGGGGTCGGACTTGTTCCGGGCCGCCGCGCGGTGGGCGTCGGCGACCTTGTGTGACGCGATGCCGTAGACGAAGGCCAGGAAGGGGCGTCCCTGATCCTGGTAGCGCGGCAGCGCCTGGATGGCGGCCAAGCAAACCTCCTGAGCAACGTCGTCGGCGGAGAGACCGACCCGCTCCGCGGACCCGATGCGGGCCCTGACGTAACGCACCACGATGGGGCGGATGGTCTCCACTACTTCCCGGAGGGCATCGCGACTGCCGGCCACTGCCTCAGCAACGGCGGCGTCGAGACGTTCTCCTGGAATGGTCATCGACGAAGGCTTCTCCAACGTTACGCAGGCGGGACTCCACCGGCAGCCCGGCTCGAGAGGAAACAATATCGGCCGGAACTGGTATCAGGCCGTTACCTGCTGTTCCAGCGCCCCCCGTGGCGCACGACGAACGCGGCGTCGGCCGTCCTGATCCGGCCCACCTCGGCGGGGGGCAGCCGGTCGCTGCCGATGTCTGCCAGCAGGCAGGCCAGGGCCCAGCGCAGCGGCACCAGCCCGTGCTCACCCGCCTCGATGAGCGCGGCGTCGGCCACCGCCCGGGATTCCTCAACCTCGCCGAGGCTGCACAGGGCGGCGGCCAGGACGACCCGGCTCTTGACGGCGTGACGGCGCAGCGAAGACTCCTGCCGGGCGAGCAGTTCACGTGCCTCGCGGGCATGCGCCACGGCGGATTCACCCTGTCCGGCGACCATGGCCAGTTCGGCCCGCACCCAGGCCAGCCGAACCGCCAGCCGGGGCGGCACAGCGTCGGCGTCGTCATGCAGCCGCTCGGCGCGGTCCAGCAGCGCCGACGATCGGGCGAGCCGGCCCACGCCGAGTGAGTCGGCGGCCAGGCCCACGAGCGCGTCGACGGCGGCCTCGACGTCGCCGGCGGCCGCAGTGAACGCCCGGCCGTCCCACCGCGCGGCCTGTTCATGCCAGCCCTGCTGGCGCAGGAACGATCCCAGCGTCGCGCACGCGAGGGCGGACAGCGGACCGCCGTCGCGCAGAACGGCGCCGAGATCGGCCCGGGCGCTGCCGTAGCGGCCCTGGCCGCCGGCTGCGACCGCGCGAAGCCACAGCTCTTCACCCGTCCTCGCCGTCGGCAGCGGCCATCGGCCGGGATGGGCGCCGAACGCCCCCTCGGCCAGTGTGCCGATCGCCGGGACCACCATCACAGGACCACCATCGGGAGAGAAAAGCGCCATTAAGAGTTTGTGGTGGCCACGTTACGGCCGTGTGTCCAAACAGGTTGTGAACGACGGTAGTGGGTAGACGGTGCCCGGAGTGCTCTGGGTAAACGCCGGCCCAGGTGCCGTTGCAGATGAACGGGACGTAAATTCCGGTGCTGCTGTGATGCAGACGCGTACTGATCGGGTCGCTTGACGGTGTTTCACCCCCCTTCTAGCGTGGGCGATACGCGTGGTCACCGGCGACAGCGCTCGACGATTATCCGATATTGAAACGTGCGAGAACAGCACGCGGAGAAAGGATTTCACGATGCTTCAGCCGCAACAACTCCCAGGCCCCAACTCCGACCTGTGGGATTGGCAGATCCACGGCCTGTGCCGAGGCGCCGACTCGTCGATGTTCTTCCACCCCGACGGGGAGCGTGGCCGCGCTCGGGCGCAACGCGAGATGCGGGCTAAGCAGATGTGCCGCACCTGTCCGGTGATTACCCAGTGCCGCACGCACGCGCTGCAGGTGGGTGAGCCCTACGGCATTTGGGGCGGGCTGAGCGAGACCGAGCGCGAGACGCTGATCAGGCGGGGGCCGGGTCGTCGCTCGGCGTGATCTCATCCGCGAGTTCCGGTTCGGGGTCAGCAATCCGGGGTGCGCCCAGGCCGTCGAGTGAGAGCACCACCGCACCGACGGCGAAGACGATCACGAAGACGGCGGCCAGCCCGAGGTTGAAGCCGCCGGCCAGCGCGGCGAGCACGAGTCCGGCCAGACATGCCGCCAGCCACCGCGTGTGGTGCGGACGCTTCCATTCGAACGACACCATGCCCGGTGTGGTCACCCGGGATTGATGGACTGCAGGTAATACGTCTCACGCCCGGTGGGATACCCACCGCCGTCGGTCGCGATGTGAACATGATCGAAGTGGTTGGCGGTCTCGTTTCCGTAGTCCGCCGTCCAGCTCGGCGCACCGATACCCGGGTAGAACCCCTGCCGCCAGATCACGTGCAACACGCCCCACCGCTTGGCGTTGGCCAAGGCGAAACCGGCGATCTGGTTACCGAGCTCGATGCCCTCGGGCGAGTGGTAGTTGGGGATCATCACGTCGATCGCCAGGCCTTCTGGATGCCATCGCAACGCGTCCTGACGGAAGCCGCCGATCGTCTTGATCTCCAGGAACATCATGCTGATGGTCCGCGCCGCCCAGATGGTGTGGAGCTGCAGGCCCTCCTCCGGTGCGACACCGCGCGGGATCGGGAAGTCGAAGTTCTGGGCCGCCACCGGAGCGTTCTTGGTCAGCATTCTGGCTTCGGCCGCACTCGCAACCGACGGCGCCGCATCGGCAGGGCCCGCCGGCGGCGGCGTGAGGACGTCGGCTGCCGCCACCGGTGAGGGCTGTGGCGCTGAGCGCGGTGGGTGGGTGACCTGGGCGTTGAACATCACCGCCGAGACGGCGACGGACGCCAGAGCCGCCCACCAGATACCGCCCGGTCGCTTGATGGCCACGAAGGCACCTTACTGGTTGCGGCCCCGGCCGGTCCGGCTAGTGGGCGTGACCGTGATGCCCGTGGCCGCCGGCGTCGGCCGGTTTCTCCACGACGGCCGTCTCGGTGGGAAGTGGATGTCCCCGAAAAGCTGTCAAACTGCATCATCGACGCGCTTCGACCGCCATAAAGGCCAAGCTAAGGAAACACCGCCGGCCAAGATCCAAACGTCGCCGAACAGGTGATTGAGGTGCATCTGATCATGCACAGCGTGAAAAAGCATCACGAGGCCGTGCGTGAAGCTTGAGATCGCAACGAACCAGAGAAAGCTGGCGTGCCGGATGGGGTTTTTGATGGCGAGCGCAGCACACACGCCTAGCGCGAAATAAACGCTGACGATCATTTGATCGTAGATCGCGTTGTACGGTGGCCAACGCCAACCACCCAGTAGATCGAAATAGACCGCTAGAGGTATGCCAACGAGGCCGGCAAAAGCCCAAAGAGTAACCGCTGGGCGTAGCGCGCGATTGGCCTGGTCGTCTGTCATCACTTGATTGACCGTAAACGATTCGATGTTGATACAGGAAGGGCCACCCGGTGAGGGGTGGCCCTTCCTGCCGGCCAGGTTCTAGTGGCTGTGGCCGTGGTGGCCGTGCCCATCACCAGCGTCTTCGTGGCTGACCCGTTCGACGATCGCGGTTTCGGTCGACAGGATCATCCGGGCAACCGAGCCGGCGTTGACCACCGCGGAGCGCGTCACCTTCACCGGGTCAACGATGCCGTCGGCGACCAGGTCGCCGTAGGTCAGCGTTGCGGCGTTGAAGCCGTGACCGGCAGGCAGTTCGCTGACGGCGTTGACCACCACGGGTCCGTCCATACCGGCGTTGGTGGCGATCCAGTACAGCGGGGCCGACAGCGCGTCGGAGAAGACGTCCACCCCGAGCGCCTCGTCACCGGAGAGCGAGTCGCGCAGCTTCTTCAGCGCGCCGCGCGTCTGAACCAGTGCGCTACCGCCGCCCGGGACGATGCCCTCCTCGACCGCGGCCTTCGCCGCGGCTACGGCGTCCTCGACCCGGTGCTTGCGTTCCTTGAGCGCGGTCTCGGTGGCGGCGCCGACCTTAATCACCGCGACACCGCCGGCCAGCTTGGCCAACCGCTCCTGCAGTTTCTCGCGGTCCCAGTCCGAATCACTGGCCTCGATCTCGCCCTTGAGTTGCTTGACCCGATCGGCAATGGCGTCGTGGGTGCCGCCACCGTCGACGATGACGCATGCGTCCTTGCTGACCACCACGCGACGTGCGGAGCCCAGAACGTCCAACCCCACCTCGCGCAACAGCAGCCCGACATCGGGGTTGACCACCTGTGCGCCGGTGACGACCGCCAGATCCTCCAGGAAGGCCTTGCGGCGGTCACCGAAGAACGGCGCCTTGACCGCGACGGTGCTCAACGTCTTGCGGATCGCGTTGACCACCAGAGTGCTCAGCGCCTCGCCCTCGACGTCCTCGGCGACGATCAGCAGCGGCTTACCTGCCTCGGCCACCTTCTCCAGCAGTGGCAGCAGATCGGGCAGCGAGCTGACCTTGTCGCGGTGCAGCAGCACCAGGGCGTCCTCGAGCACCGCCTCCTGTGAGTCGAAGTCGGTGACGAAGTACGCCGAGATGAAGCCCTTGTCGAAGCCGATGCCCTCGGTGACCTCGAGTTCGGTGTTCATCGTCGAGGACTCCTCGACGCTGACCACGCCGTCGGCGCCGACCTTCGTCATCGCCTCGCCGACCATCTCGCCGATCTCCTCGTCGCGGCACGACACCGTGGCGACCTGCGCGATGGCGTTGCGGCCCTGCACCGGGGTGGCGGCGGACAGCAGCGCCTCTGAGACCGCGTCGGCGGCCTTGCCGATGCCCACACCGAGCGCGATCGGGTTGACACCCGCCGCGACGAGCCGAAGGCCGGCCTTGACCAGCGCCTGTGCCAGCACGGTCGCGGTGGTGGTGCCGTCGCCGGCGACGTCGTTGGTCTTGGTGGCCACCGACTTCACCAGCTGTGCGCCGAGGTTCTCGAACGGGTCCTCGAGGTCGATCTCGCGGGCGATGGTGACGCCGTCGTTGGTGACAGTCGGGCCGCCGAATGCCTTGGCCAGCACGACGTGGCGACCGCGCGGTCCAAGCGTGACGCGCACGGCGTCCGCGAGCTTGTTCACCCCGGCCTCCAGGGCCCGTCGCGCGGTTTCGCTGTACTCGATCTGCTTGCTCATGCTCTGCTCATTCCTTTTGACACTCGTGAACGCGATCCGCCCCGGAACACACCCATGGATGCACGGGTGGTTCCGGGGCGGTTCACGGCTATTACTTGTTGACGACCGCCAGCACGTCGCGGGCCGAGAGGATCAGGTACTCCTCGCCGTTGTACTTGATCTCGGTGCCGCCGTACTTGCTGTAGATGACGGTGTCGCCCTCGGCGACGTCGAGTGGGATCCGCTTCTCGCCGTCCTCGTCCCACCGGCCCGGGCCGACGGCGACGACGGTGCCCTCCTGGGGCTTCTCCTTGGCGGTGTCCGGGATGACCAGACCCGAAGCGGTGGTCGTTTCAGCCTCATTGGCCTGGACGAGGATCTTGTCCTCGAGTGGCTTGATGTTCACGGCCACGATGGAGCCTCCATATTGCGTTAGTTTCGGTCCGGGGCCTGCCCCGGACGCCGGTTTGACCAGGTTTTCGGCAGTCGCTACGCCCTCGTGCCGTCGTCGCGGGAGTCGACACGGGGGAATCTCGCCTGCCAACTAGCACTCTATACCGGAGAGTGCTAGCACTCAAGAGGGGGTTGTGCGGATTCGCCCAGGGCGAAGTCAGCCCTGCTCGTCAGGCTTTCTCGTCGAAGCGCCTGCTGACTCCGCTACTCCTCAGCGGCTTCGTTCCTCACCCGCATCGTCGAAGCGGGTCGGGTCGATCAGCAGGTGGTCGGAGACGTCCCCGGTCATCTCGACGTCGGCGATCCGCTCGGTGAAGTGCCAGCCATGGCCTGGCTCATCGCGGGCGAACATGTCCCTGGCGAATGTGTCGTAGTAGCGGCCGGCCACGATCGGCTGGAACGGCACGGCCTCGGTGGCTTGGAGAACGCAAAAGGTCGAGCGTGCGGTGGCGGTGTCACCGTCCACCTCCACGATCGGGTTGAGCACGAGGTGGCGGGTCTTCGGTGTGCCGGTGTCGGGAAAGCGTTTGGTGGTCATCGCGAAAATCCCGGCGATGTTCTGTGCGCCGGACACCGTCGGGGTGCGCGGACCGCCGAATCGCGCGCGGGACAACAACTTCCCCACCGCATCGAAATCGCCTGCGTCGATCAGTTCGGCGTAGCGGTAGATCAGGTCGAGGATCTCAAGCCTGTCGTTCATGCGACCTGGCCCTGCAGCACCGGCAGACCGGGATCGCTGGCGACGTCGAGTCGCGACGGTGACGCGCCGGCCGCCACCAGGTGCGCGGCGAACGAGGCGATCATCGCCCCATTGTCGGTGCAGAGCCGCGGCCGTGGGATGCGAAGCGTCAATCCGGCTGCCGCACAGCGCTCTTCGGCCAGCTCGCGCAGCCGCGAGTTGGCGGCGACACCGCCGGCGATCAGCAGTGTGGACACACCCAGGTCGGTGGCGGCGCGCACCGCCTTGGCGGTCAGCACGTCGGCGACGGCCTCTTGGAATCCGGCGGCGACATCGGCGGGCCGCGCGTCGGGATGGCTTTCGACGTAGCGTGCCACCGCCGTCTTCAGGCCGGAGAAGCTGAATGCGTACCGGTCGTCGCGCGGGCCGGTCATCCCCCTGGGGAAGGCGATGGCCTCGCGATCACCGGTGCGCGCCAGGTCGTCGAGCACGCGTCCACCCGGGTAACCCAGGCCGAGCAGCCGGGCCACCTTGTCGTAGGCCTCCCCCGCGGCGTCGTCGACGGTGCTGCCGAGTTCGACGATCGGCTCTGCCAGGGAGCGCACGTGCAGCAGGTGCGTGTGCCCGCCGGAGACCAGCAGGCCCACGCTCTCCGGCAGCGGCCCATGGTCGTAGACGTCGGCGGCCAGATGGCCGCCCAGGTGGTTGACGGCGTAGAACGGCACCCCCCAGGCGGCCGCGTACGCCTTGGCCGCGGCGACACCGACCATCAGCGCGCCGGCCAGTCCCGGGCCGATGGTCGCCGCGACGATGTCGGGGCGGTCGATGCCCGCGGTCGCCAGGGCCCGGCGCGTGGTCGGGCCGAGCGCCTCCAGGTGCGCGCGGGAGGCGACCTCGGGCACCACACCGCCGTAGCGGGTGTGCTCATCCACACTGGAGGCCACCTCGTCGGCGAGCAGCGTGATGGTCCCGTCGGCGTCGAGGCGCGCGATGCCGACTCCTGTTTCGTCACAGGAGCTTTCGATGGCCAGCACGGTGCGGCTCATCACGCCCCATCTCCTTTCATAACGGGGTCCCTTTCATAACGGATCCCTTCGCATGGTGAAGGCGTCGGCGCCGCTGCCGTGGTAGTAGCGCTTCCGCAGACCCAGTGTGACGAAGCCCAGACTGCTGTACAGCGCGATGGCCGGTGCGTTGTCCGTGCGGACCTCGAGGTGAATCGTCGAGTCGGGTCCGGCGAAGTCGAGCAACTCGGTCATCATCTGCCGGCCGATGCCGCGACCCTGATGAGCCGGGTCGACGCCGATGGTGTGGATCTCGTACTCGAATGGCGGTGTGCGCCCCAGCCGTGCGATGCCGGCGTAGCCGACCAGTGTGCCGTCCACCCGGGCGGCGACGTAGCGGTTGTGGGTGGCGGCCAGTTCGCGGACGAACGCGGGTTCCGGCCACGGGTCGTCGCCGCCGAACAGCAGTGTCTCCAGTTCAGCGCACCGCGCGGCATCGCCGCGGGTGAGCCGGTCATAGACCACGTTCATCGCAGACCCCGCTCGGCGAGGGTCTTGGCATCGGGCCGGCGCAGGTACAGCGGCACCGGGGCGGCCGGCTCGGCGTCCCAACCCGACACCGCCGCGACGAGTCCGGCCGGGCGGGGCTGCGCGAACTCGATGCGGTGTGCGACGTCGTCGGGCACGTCGTCGGGTGCGGTGACCGAAGGGCCGTCGATGCGAACCCCGTCGATATAGCGGGCCCAATACACCTCGCGGCGGCGCGCGTCGGTGATCACCAGCACCTCGCCGTCGGTGCCTGAGGCGATGGCGTCCAGAGTGCACACGCCGTACACCGGGACGCCGAGGGCGTGGCCGTAGGCGGCGGCGGTGGCCATCCCGACGCGCAGACCGGTGAACGGTCCCGGACCGCAGCCGACCACCACCGCGGTCAGATCAGCCATCCGTAGTCCCGCATCGGCGAGCACCGCAACGACATTCGGGGTCAGCAGCTCGGCGTGCGCGTGGGCGTCGACGGCGATCCGCTCGGCCAACGCACTGATGGTCCCGTCGGGGTCGCGGCGAAGCACACCGGTGATCACCGCGGGGGTGGCGGTGTCGAGCGCCAGGACGGTGTCGGTCACGGCGTCTGCCACCGCCAGGTCGCTGTGCGGACCTCGCTGTCGGGAAGACGGGACAGCGTGATGTCGAGGTGGCGCTCGGAGAGCCGTTCGGCCAGACCCTCTCCCCACTCGACCACCGCGACGGCGTCGTCGAGGTCGGTGTCGAGGTCGAGGGAGTCCAGTTCGGCGAGCAGGTCCGCACCGGAGTGGTCGAGAAGCCGGTAGACGTCGACGTGCACGAGTGCGGGGCGACCGGCCCGGTGGGCGCGATGCACCCGGGCCAGCACGAAGGTCGGCGAGGTGATGGGGCCTTCGACGTCCATACCGCGGGCGATCCCCCGGGTCAGCGCGGTCTTGCCGGCGCCCAGGGGACCGGAGAGCACGACGACGTCGCCGGCCCGCAGGTCCCGTCCGAGCCGCTCACCGAGCGCGATGGTGTCGGCGACGGTGGGCAGCATCTGCGTCTGCGTGGCGGTGTCAGTCACGCTGACGGCCCCGCAACCGCCGGGCGAACGCCACCAGCGGTGAGGGCGCCGCCCGTTCGACCAGCCGCACCAACGCGTCGTTGATGACCTCGGGCCGTTCCATCTGCACCAGATGCCCCGCACCCGGCACCACCACCAGTTCACAGTCGGGCAGCGCGGCGGCCATCTCCTCGGAGTGCTTCAGTGGCGTCAGCATGTCTCGGTCGCCGCAGGCGATCAGCACCGGCACCCGGGCCAGCACCGGCAGCGCCGCACTCTCGTCGTGCACCTCCAGCGCGTGCAGGAACTCCACCAGGGTGTCGCTGGAGGTCTCCTGAATCATCTTCTCGGAGAACGCCACCACGCTCGGGCTGACATTGTCGTCGCCGAACGACGCGGTCTTGAGAATCGGCCGCAGCATCGACCGCGTGGCGCCGCGGGTGCGGTGCACCAGCCCGGGCACGTAGCGGGTGGCGAAACGCACCGCCTCCAGCGCCGGGTTCTGCAGGATCTCACCCAGCGGTGAGCGCGGCAGGCCCTCGGCGGCCGAAGAGATCAGCGCGACGCCGACGATGCGCCGGCCCGTGCCGGGGCCGTACTCCTGCGGGAACTGGCGGGCGTGCGAGAGCACCGTCATCCCGCCCATGGAATGGCCAACCAGGATCACCGGCCCGCTCGGAACCATCACCTGCAGGACGGTTTCCAAGTCGCGGCCGAGTTGGTCCACGGTATAGGTCTCGATCGGTGCGGTCTCGGACTGGCCGTGGCCGCGCTGGTCGTAGAACACCATGCGCACCTGATCGCCCCAGCGCTGCGACAGCGCAGCACGCTGGAAATGGAACGACCCCATCCGCAGACAGAAGCCATGTGCGAACACCACCGTCAGCGGCGCGGTCACCGGGCCGACCTCGCGGAAGACCAGCGGGACGCCGTCGGCGGTGGTGATGACCCCGCCGCGGTCGGCCTCCAGCATCTTGAAGTCCTCGCCGCGGTAGGCGTCCTCGATCAGCTTCGGGTTCCGCAGTGCGCGGGCGGCGGAGACGCCCGCGGCGGTGCCGACGGCTCCCAGCCCGGCGACACCGGCCATCAGTCCGGCCCGGCGGGCCTTGCCCGAGGTGATGCGGCGGCGCCTGGCGGGTCCTCGCTTATCGGGCAACGGGTCCCCCGCGGTAGGTGCGCACCACGCGACCGCGCGGGCTGGTCACCACCTCGTAGTGAATCGTGCCGAGGATTTCGGCCCAGTCCTGCGCGGTGGGCTCGCCGTCGTTACCCGGGCCGAACACGATGGCCGGGTCGCCCTCGGCGACATCAGCGCACTCCGGCCCGAGGTCGACGACGAACTGGTCCATACAGATCCGCCCGACACTGGGCCGCAGCCGTCCGCCGATCAGGACGTCGATCCGCCCGCCGAGATTGCGGAACACCCCGTCGGCGTAACCGATCGGCAGCAGCGCGACGACGGTGTCGCGGGGGGCGATCCAGGTGTGCCCGTAGGAGACGCCCTCGCCCACGGCCACCGTCTTCACCATGGCCACCGGACAACTGAGCGTCATCGCGGGGCGCAGCCCCATCGAACCGAGGTCGGGAATCGGGCTCAGGCCGTAGACGGCGATCCCGGGCCGGACCATGTCGAAAGCAAGATCCGGCCGGGTCATCGCCGACGGCGAGTTGGACAGATGGGCCACCTCGAACTCGATGCCACGGCTGCGCGCTTCGGCGATCATCTCCGAGAAGCGCTGCGCCTGAAGGTCATTGAGCGGATCGTCCGGGATGTCGCCGTTGGCCAGGTGCGACATGATGCCGCGGATCCTGACCGCTCCGGCGGCGGCCGCGTAACCCAGGGCGTCGAGCACAGCCGGGAACTCCCGCGGCCCGACGCCGTTGCGGTTCAGCCCGGTGTCGACCTTGATGGTCACCACAGCGGTCTCACCGGTCCGACCGACGGCGGCGAGAAGGTCCTCGATCTGGCGTACCGAGGAGAGGCCGATCTGCACGTCGGCGTTCAGCGCGGCGTCGAATTCGGTGCCGGGCGGATGCAGCCAGGCCAGGACGGGGGCGGTGATGCCGTCGGCGCGCAGGGCCAGCGCCTCGCCGATGGTGGCGACGCCGAGCTCGGCGACGCCCGCGGCGACCGCGGCGCGGCCCACCTCCGAAGCGCCGTGGCCGTATCCGTCGGCCTTCACCACGGCCATCACGGCAGCCGGCCCGGCGTATTCGCGCAGCACTCCGACGTTGTGCGCGATGGCGTCGAGGTCGACCACGGCTTCGCCGTTGACGCCGTTACCCGTCAACGTCTGCATGTCGCCCATTCTCCCAAAGGCCGGAAACAGTGCCCGAAACAGTGCTCAGTGGGCAAAGTGTTCTTGAGTGAAGTGGCCCTCCGGCTGGATGGCGTCGAGGTGGTCGATCACCGCGTGCAGGTCGGTCCACAGCGACCGGGCCAGATCGGCGGAGAAGCCTTCGCGCACCACCACCCGCAGCACGGTGATGTCCTGTGCGCCGTCAGGCATGGTGTAGGCCGGCACCTGCCAGCCATAGGACCGCAGCGCCGCGGAGACGTCGAATTCGGTATAGCCCCATCCCTTGTTATCTGGGCCCCCCGAGAGCCGGAAGGCGACCACCGGGATGGCCGAACCATCGGCGATGACGTCGAAGTGGTGCGAGTCATGCAACTGATCCGAGAACCACCGGGCCGTGTTCGACAGCGTCTGCATGACGTGGGTGTAGCCGGCCCGGCCGAGGCGCAGGAAGTTGTAGTACTGGCCCACCACCTGATTGCCCGGGCGCGAGAAATTCAGCGTGAAGGTCGGCATGTTGCCGCCGAGGTAGTTGACCCGGAAGATCAACTCCTCCGGCAGGTGCTCGGCGTTGCGCCACACGACGAACCCGATGCCGGGATAGGTCAATCCGTACTTGTGGCCGCTGACGTTGATCGACACCACCCGCGGCAGCCGGAAGTCCCACTTGATGTCGGGGTGCAGGAAGGGGACGACGAAGCCACCACTGGCAGCGTCCACGTGCACCGGGATATCGAGTCCCTTCTTCTTCTTCAGTTTGTCCAGAGCGGCGCAGATCTCGGCGACCGGTTCCAGTTCACCGGTGTAGGTGGTGCCCAGGATCGCCACCACGCCGATGGTGTCCTCGTCGT
>Ga0194038_1001017_pt1 | contig 12172 bp, 7 predicted proteins | sample JunL226m_MetaG_FD_148630 | JGI IMG/M metagenome (GOLD analysis project Ga0194038, IMG submission 148630) | Anoxic zone freshwater microbial communities from boreal shield lake in IISD Experimental Lakes Area, Ontario, Canada - Jun2016-L227-6m | ecosystem: Environmental > Aquatic > Freshwater >...
GTGCCTTGCAGGGCTTCCTTGAAGGGCATGAAGATTGCTGTCATGATCGCAGAACGCCATTCGAAGGGTCAATTATCGGTCAGCCAATCGAAATACAGTACACTTTTCGAAGTAATCAACAGCCGCCTGAGAAACCTTGGCCTGAGTACTTACAATCAGGAAGATATCACACGACGTATAGCGGAAGCCGAAATAAAGGCATACATGAACAATGATCCCGACGCGGCCTTGTCCGCAGCCGGTCGTTTGGGTGCAAATTTTATTCTGCGCGGCATAATCAATTCCCGTTCTCATGTCAATTCCATACTTAACATCAACGAAGTATATGTAGATATGGCCTTCACACTTACCAGTTCTTCGGGTCGCACTATTTCTGGTGCGACGGCCAAGAGCGAATCATGGGCGGGGGCGGATACCATGTCTGCAGCCCAGTCTCTTGTAGAGGAACAGGCTGATGAGATAGTGGCGAAACTCTACAATGATTTTTGCAGAAAAGGCGCTGCCAAGTAGCGTGTGTATTGTTAATGGCCATGTTTTGAGCTTTCCATTTGCTCTCCCTAAAACAGTGGAGGGTTGGGGTTCAAAAACACAAGTTATGCTTGTCACGGTGTAGTACGGAAAGAATATGAAAGTCTGGCGCAGTGGGTCAGTTGTATGTATTTCTGGAAGCAGCGTGTTTGAATATCGGGTTTTTATACTGATCTGAGGAGTTAAACTATGAGAGTAAGCAGTGGCGCCAAAAGGATTGATTTGACAGTTCTTCTGCTGATTGTTGCGTGTGTTATGCTAAACCCTGTTTTTGCAGGTGATCCGCAGACCATTCTCGTTTCCGCCGAAGGATTGGTGGATGCAAGCTCCGATAGGTATCAAAAAGATAAAGGTCTGATGGTTGATGACCTTCGCGAAGATGCAAAGCGTCAGGTCGTGGAAAAGGCAGTCGGGGTGTATGTGGAAAGCTCTACGCTCACCGAGAATTATCAGCTCATCCGTGACAAGGTACTCACTCAGAGCAAGGGGCTTATCAAGCAAATTGTCAAGGAGAGCCCTCCTTGGGTGGGAAAAGATGGCTTTGGACATATGCTCATCAAGGCAGAGGTCTATGTCGGTCAGGTCCAGGACACCCTGCAGCAGATGTCCAGAGCGGGGAGAGTAAGCCTTATCAAGGAGCATGGAGATCCAAAGATATCCGTTGCCATCATGATAAGAGACGCGGACAGGGGGTCGGAGGTAGAGCCAATTCGCTCCACAGTAGCTGAAAATATTCTCAAAGGAAGGATAAAGGGCTTCGGGTATCGTGTCTGGTCTGAGGAAACTTCTGATAAACTCAAGGCGGAATTTGCCGAGCGGAGTCTCAAGGCGAATCAGGGTGAAGTCGCTATTTCGGCAGCTCAGACCAAGGCGGTGGATTTCACCATCTTGGGCGAAGCAAAATTCAAGACGCTTTCCGCCAAACTGGCGGCATCGGGTATCAACGTAAAGAAATATGTCCTGACCTCATGGAGTGTAAAGTGCGTCGATGGCAACACCGGCGAGGAAATTTATTTCAATAACAAGATACCCAAGAAACAGAGTTGGCCGGACGAGGATGCAGCCATTGAGGATGTAGGTCAAATGATTGGTTCGGAGTTTTCCAAGGAGTTCTTCGATCAACATCTGCTGCAATTGACTCAGGTGTATCAGATGCAGGTCGTAGGGCTTCCCAGTTACGATATGGGTGAGATGCTAAAGAAGGAATTCATAGGCCTTCGACCAGTCATCAATGTTGATTTCAGAAGTTTTGATGAATCGGGCTTCTCTCTTTACGAAGTCGAATTCAGCGGGAAACGCAGCAACTTCAGCAAACTCATCAATGATACCGTCGTCAAGCCGCTCAACAGCAAATTGGGCAATAACTGCTTCAAGTTCTCTTCGGCGCATGGCAACGTAGTGAAGATAAATTACCTGGCAGTAGCGGGTCTCTCCCAGAATACCGTAATCGCCAAGATGGAGGAGATGCCGCCTGCATCCCTTGTGGATGCGACTCCTCTGAGATTGCAGGATCTTATTAAAACGCCGGAAACCTTACACCGGGTGGAGCAGGTCAACCCACAACTCACTTCGGCAGGCTCCAAGAGCGGTGTTCTGGGAGGCGAGGATGCAAAAAACATTACGAAGAGTTTCTGATATTCCGCAAGAATTAGAATAAGGGTGAATTTTGCTTCCTCCCCAGCGAGGGAAGTTTGGGGTGGTGGGCAATAGATAATGGATATCCCATTATCATGAATCTTTCAAAAAGGAGAAGGGTTATGAAAAAGAGATTAACTCATGGAGCGCTCTTGTTTATTGTGTCGATGTTTGTGTGGGTGTGTGGCTGTGTAACAACTAGCGGGCCTGGAGGAGGTCCCCAAAGCGCTTCTGAGATGGCTAATCAGCAGGCGGATGCGGCCATGTACAAACCGATTGTTTATGCCAATGCTTCAAAGCCAGGACCAATGATCATTGTGCTGCCGGGGGACATCAAGAGCGCCAACGCTACATTTACACAGAAGATTACTACCAATAACATAGCTGACTTTGGAGAAATAGAGCTGGAAAGAGCGGGCTTCCAGGTGCTTGAGCGTTCCAATCTGGGAGATATGCTGAAAGAGATCCAACTCGCTTTTGGGCTGGGAGATCCGCAAGCGATGAAAAAATTCCAGAAGGGTAAGTTCAAGTCAACGAAGTGGTTCGTTAAGTTTGATATTCTAAAGGCGGAGCCAGTGGCATCGGTTCAACAGGGCTTTGACGGAAGTGCGCTGGGCGCTATTACAGGCAGTCTGATCGGAGGGCGCTCGGGTTCAGCGGTGGCGGCAGGGGCTGGATCCATTCAAACATCGGAGGGCGCAGGTGTCTGGATTGTGGGATTGAGATACAAGGTTATGGACGCTAACACGTCCGAACAGAAGGCCAACGGATATTTCGAAGAAAAGATGGAAATCGGCGCCAAGTCCACATCATTTCTTGGCGTGAGCCAGAGCCAGCAAAATGTCATGACGCTTGATGGACTGGCCCAGCGGTTGGTTCAGACCGCCGTTGCCGATATTGATTTGAGGTGCAAGTAACTTTTGCCGAAAGGGGAAAAACATGAGAGTTCAATCTGTGTTTGTTTATCTTTTTTTTGCGGTAGTGATCATCATATCAGGATGCGCCGCGCCGCCCGTTTATCCTCCGGCTCCACCAGAACAGGAGTACCGCACCGCCGAAGACTACTTCAATGGAGGCGTACGGGATTACCGAAAGGCCGAATATGGGGATGCCCTGGAGGATTTCGGCAATGCCATCCGGCTAAAATCAGATTACGTGGCGGCCTATTATTATTTGGGCTTGACTTATGAAAGACTTGGAAAGCTCAATGATGCTGAGCGGGCATACATTGACTCCATTCGATACGATGACCGATATTTACCCTCCAGGGAAGCACTCGGTCTTCTGCTTTACGACATGAAGAGGTCCAAAGATGCCGAAATGCAGCTTGGAGTAGCAAAATCCCTTGGAAGCAGCATGCCTCAGGTTTTCTACACCCTGGGACAGATTGATATGGAAGAGAATGAATGCAGGAAAGGAATGGTTTACTTCAAGGAAGCGTTACGTTTAGACCCTTCATATCTTGAAGCAAAGGTTGCTCTGGAAGATGCCGAAGACCATTGTCGGCCCAAAGCAGCCAAACCTGTCAAACCTGCCCCTCCTCGTCAGGAAAAGACCTTCAAAGGTGGCGGTAGGGCAATAGACCCTGACAAATTTTAAAAAATCATGAAGCAATGTACAAGCCGGTAATCGTTCAGACCCCTCCTCCCGGCCCCCTACCGCTGGGAGAGGAGTGTACGGTTACACAAGCAGAGCTGACAATCCGGTCTCAGACTCACCCAATTCAATCTCTAAGGGAAACACGGAAATGAAAATAATGCCTGGAGCGCTTCTACTTGTTTGCCTCTGCATCGGGATGCCTTTGGCCAATGCTGTCGGCCAAAGCGATGCGCCAGGCGGCAATCGTGCGTTGATGGAGGTGTGGAACGATAGGAAAACCGCTGTAAAAGAAGAAATATATGACAAGCTGAAACGGGAGGGAAAACTGCCGAAGGATGGCAGGATTGAGTTTGAGGCGCGCATAAAGGCTGATCCAAACAACAAGAATAAGGTGGACATACAAGTGGACAAGCTGCGCATTGTTCATCGCAGCCAAAACCACTCTGCAAAAAGCAAGACGACTGGTGGCTCTTCCGCCGAGGATGGCGATTTCAGCGCATCATACCAGCAGCCAATGTTTTTCCCTCAGGTCGAAATGCGCAGCATAGAGTTTACAGGCTCTGCGGTCATTCAGGATTTCGTGGAGCTGCGGGAAATCGTATTACCGGGCAGTGCGACTCCGCCGGGCGGAGACAAACAACTGCGCTATGTACCTTCTCAGCCGTCGCCAGTCCAGGAAACTCCCAAAGAGCCGGATAATACTAACTGGTGGAAAAGACTTTTCGGTGACTGATTTGTTCCATCGGGTACTTGCCCTTGGACATTGGCGATCCGCGCCTTCTGAGCCAGGGGTAAGAACAAATTTCCCCTATTGTCGTGACAAACAAAGAAAGGAGATCAAGGAAACATGCGTGTAGAAATGAGACATGTAAAGAGAGCGATGTTTCTGGCAGTTTTGTTGGCAGCCTTGGCTTGTTTTGCCGGAGTATCTCCGGCATCCAACTTTCAACTGATGTCCGAGAAAATGGCCAAGCAGGATCTTAGACGGAATATAGTCGAGTCAATCATAGGCTACAAGGTTAAGAGTGAAGGTCAGTTTGGTCTTACTCAGGATGCGAACTATACGGTCAAAGCGAAATCCGCAGCCGTCATAAAAGGAGTGGTCGAAGAACGGATCGTGTATGACAGAAGCAAGGATATCTGTATCTGCACGGGTTATATTGAACTTGACGATGTGAAGAATATTCTTGGAGAACGAATAAGATATAAAAATGTTCGTGTTTATGGGGTCGGCTTTGGAACCATGAGTCCACAGTACCGGGGCTATCTTATGGCCATGAGGGCCGCTCTCGTTAATGCATACGACGAACTTGCAGGCAAAATCGTGGGGCAAAAGATTTCCAGTTATAGCGAGACGGAGAATTTTGTCCTCACAAAAGACATCAACAAGTCGATGGTATGTGCAGCGATTTATGGCGCCTATATTCCCAATGTTGATATTGACAGCCGGGACAGGGGCTGGGGCTGGGATGAAGGCGGCAATGCCTTCGTAAAGCTTGTATTGGATATTCGGCAAGTGAAAGATATGCTCGGAAATCGCATCACCTATAAGGGGCCGAACGTTGTTGAGGTGATTGGAAGGGGATCGCAGGTGGATGATCTCAAAAGCAAGTCTGACGGGGAGGAGCAGTTCGTGGGCAAAGGAATAGCCCCTTCTGCGACAGAGTCCCGTTCCGTTGATCTTCCGGCGGCAAGAGATACTGGCGGAGTGAACGCTAACTAAAGATGCCGCCGTCCGTGATACCGTTCCATGGTAAAAGATTCATTGCTATTATTGTATTTTCACCATTGAAAAAAGGACTAACTTATGATGCCAGACTTTTCACTAACGATTAGGAGAGCGGGTATTCTCCTCCTGATACCCTTCATGTTTGTCATCCACGGCTGCCAAAATGACCGCCAATCGACTCCACAAACGGGTAGTACATCTCCTACCTCTGCAGCTCCACCTGCGCAACCAGCGGCTTCTGTGCCGATCAGCCAAATGCCCGCCGCCGCCGTTCCCCAAAACATGGGCCAGGTACAGATGGGAATGACAGGGGATCAAGTGAGGCAGATGATTGGAAACCCCACCCAAATCAAGCAAGAGGGAGCCTATGTGGAATGGAAGTATTACACTGCTTCCGGAAAAATGGAGATCAAGTTTCAGAATGACAGGGTTGCATTCATAGAGAGGCATTAGCACTTGTTGTGAGTTCAGTGTAAACAAAATAAAAGCAAAGGGAAATTTATCGCACAAAGATCACGAAGAACAAATTCAGTGGAACCAAGATTGAGACTCAATTTCTGACTTTCTGCTGATCATCTTTTTCCCTGACTTCTACTCGTGTTCTTTGTGGTAAGCGCCCTTCTTTGCGTCCCTGCACCCTTGACACTGCGAACATGCACACTCACCAGAACGGGGAGATCGAGGAAACATGCACAACTTCGATGGCATGACCGGAATGCAAATAGATGGATACAGACTGGATATGTTGGTATCCCAGTGTGGAACAGGTGCTGTTTTCAAAGCCGGGGATATGTCCGCAGACCTACCGGTAGTTCTCAATCTGATAAGCAAGGGAACCGGGCGGCTATCTTTGAAGAGAGTCCAGGAAAAGGATACGTTGTTACTGGAATCAGAGGCTGCTATACGTCTATCCAGTCCCTTTCTTGCACGTGTGTATGCGATGGGCGAAACCGACGTATTCTACTACGCCTGTAGTGAAGTTGTTACTGGAATGCCCCTTGCGCAGGTTTTTGCGGAAAACAAGACGTTGGAAGCTTTCACCAAGAATATCCCAAAGGGCATGGTTGTTTTCGAGCAGGTTCTTTTGGCTTTAGACGCCATTCATCGTTCGGGTATGTTCCATAGGAATCTTGATCCTTCTCAGATCATGATTACTGATGACAAGGAGGCGGTGCTGCTTTTCTGTCCTCTGCAAGCACTTACCGATTCTTCCAGTTTAACGACTGTCAAGTTGCAATTCATAGTCAGCTACAACTCGCCGGAACAAGTCAAGGGGCTTCCCATTGATATCCGTTCCAACATTTTCTCTCTTGGCGCCATTCTCTATCATGCTCTGACTGGCAAGGCGCCATTTGCGGGAGTTCCAGGTGATGTGGTTAAAAAGCTTGTCGAGTTGGACACGCCATCAATACTTGATTTCAATTCTGAAATACCGCAGAGCTTGGATGCTATTTGCCGGAAGGCATTGATGAAGGATCAGGCCGGAAGATACCAGACACCCACAGAAATGCTGAAAGATATCAAATCCGTCCTCGATGTGATACCGGCAGTCAGGTCTGATCTCTCGGATGCGGATTCCACCGTCAGATTGCAGCCGGCTATGCCAGTGACGTTTCAAAATGTCCTTGAGGCCGAACTGTTGGATCAGGATGAACTATCCTCGACGATTAAATCTGAAGTCATAGCGCCAGATGTTATTGCCGTTAAACCATCCCTGAAAAGCGAGCTTTCAGTTCAAACGGGAGCATCCTCAGAGGAGCTGTCTCCCGATCAAATAGCGCCTGCAGAAAGACATTCAAAGCGTGAAACAGGGTATGAATCCAAACGTAAGACCAAACCACCAACTGTCGTGAGCAAAAGGCCGTTTAGCAGGGTTGTGAAGACGATCTGCTTCGTTTTAATCATCATCGTAGTTGGATTTCTTGCACTTTTTCTAAACAGAAACATTCTGCCTGGCAAGTTGCTCAGTCTCCTGCCGGGAACTTCTACCGATGATTCCTTGTCTTCCAATGGTTCCGGACCCTCTATCGCCATGTCGCCCCGATCCTCACCAAACCTGGAGCAAAACACGGTTGGTCGTATAATCGGATTGCCGCAGAGTCCTGAAACAGGCGATATTCAACAGCGGCAGCCGTCCTTGGCGGGTACTTATGTTACGCAGTCGAATCCTGAGAAAGTTGCGCCTGCAGACAGCGGCGGAACGCGCCCTTTGACGAATCTGGAACAACTTACCTCCAATATTCGTTCAGTGGAAGATACTGTTCGAATCAGTATTGGAATGACACCAGAGCAGGTCCTTGAAATCCTTGGAGATCCATGGCAGGTCAAGAAACTTCCGCGTTCGATCGAATGGGAATATCCCACACCGAAGGGTTTGTTCGAGGCGAGATTTCGGAATGGAACCGTAGTTTATGTGGGGTTTGCCAGGCAGAAAAGTGAGATGATGCAGGATTCCCCTCTACCACAGATGTCTGAAAAGCATGGAACATCAAGACGGCTTGACGTAACCACCTTTGATCTTATACACAATAATATGACTACGGATCAGGTCAGGCAACTTGTCGGAGGGCCTGATTGGATTGAAGAAGAAGCAAACAGTGTCTCCTGGAAATATCATTCAACACAGTCAAATGTCAGGGTGAAGTTCGTAAACGGCAGGGTCGTCGATGTCAAACGGCATTGATCCTCTCTTGCATATCCATCAGGACTCATGCGATTGTGCCGGTTAGAAGCAGTGTTAAGCATTAAGGGGCAGGTATCAGAGTACATAGGGGTTAGTAAAGATTCCTGCACCCTGATGCTATCATGGAGGTGAGCAATGACCAGAAGTGGAACCACTGATCCGCCAATACTCTCCCATACTGAATCGAAGGACCATAACACCGAGTCTCAGCCAGCACAGGGTGGCGCAAATGAGCTTTTACAATCCGGGAATGCGCCATTACAAACAGGCGAGGAGCTTCATCTCCAGGATGCTGGTGCTACTGTTGTAGCCCACCGGGGACTGTTTGGTTCCCTGAATCAGCCGGTCATTGAGATGGTCCATGGATCAGCTAATCAGAAGAGCTTTCATCTGGTAGAAGGGAAACTGAAAATAGGGCGAGGTCCTTCAAACAATCTCCTGTTGTTGAATGACGAGCAAGTCTCAAGGAACCATGCCGAAATATATCAGTATGAAGGTCAATATTTCATCAGCGATTTGAACTCTGCTAACGGTACATTACTAGATGGTAAAACGATCACCAGGGCAGGTCTCAAACACGGAAGTCGCATAACGGTCGGCTCATCGGAGTTCCTCTTTTTATTCGCAGAGCCGATGAGTCAGAACAGGCGAACCACTGAAGAAGTGGAACCAGGCGCCATGCAGGGGTTAGGTTCGAAGGAGCGAATTGCCGTCAGGATGCCCGCGCGACGAGGGCTTTCAGAGTCATCACCTGAAATAGCATCTCCTCCCGAAGATTACACCATTGCGGTTACCGGAAGCGGAGTCGGGCTGGAGCCCGCCATAGTCCAACAGCCTACGATAGAGGTCATTAAGGGAACCGGCAGCCAGAATATCGTCAATCTCGGAAAAGACAAGCTCCGGATAGGGCGCGCCATCTTTAACGATCTTGTACTGAAAGACCAGCAGGTATCAAGATCACACGCTGAAATTCACTTCGATGGCGGTCATTATATTATCTCGGATCTCCAGTCCAAGAACGGGGTTATCATCAATGGAGAGCCGGTTTACCGGGCAGTCCTGAAATCGGGTGACAGAATAAGGATGGCCGAATCAGAGCTGTTGTTCACCCAGATGGATCCCGATATATCGCTGAATGACAAAGTCGCCTTCATGGGGAAGAGCGACCTGCTGAGTTTGCTGGATCGGGAAGCTAAAGAGCTTCTGGCGAAAAGTCTTACCATCCGGTTTTTTCCAAAGGATACGGTGGTTGTGCGGCAGAATACCTTCTCTGAATCCATGTACTACCTTTATTCCGGGTCTGTGCGTGTCGTTGAGCTTAACGACGAGGGAGGCGAAAGAATCATTGATGAGATCAAACAGGGTGACTATTTTGGTGAGCGCGCCCTGCTTGCAGGTGAATCCGGAAGTTACTCGATGGTTGCCGACTCCGATCTGCGCCTTCTCGAATTGCACAAGAACCAACTGAACAGCCTGCTGCAGAAGAAGCCGGAGCTCAGCCAAGCCTTTTATCAGATGATTTTGACAAAGCTGCGTTCTGCTCCGGCGGCGCCCGATATTAAAACCGGCCGTCAGGACAGCATCCTTAATATAGGTACCTCCACGGACGTGGAAATTGTTGGCGAAGACAAAAAGATCAAGGAAGCCGCAAAGAAGATTGAAAAGCTGAGCAAGGAAGAAAAGCCGGTACTTATCATAGGCCAGCGGGGAGTGGGCAAAAGAACTTACGCCCGATATTATCACAAGGTATCTGCATACTCCAAGCATCTTTATGTTGAGGTTTCTACGGCAAACACAGAGGAAGGCCAGGTGGGCTCCGCCATCTTCGGCATAGAAGCCAAACCGGAGGCTCCCCACATTAGCGGGAGGATAGGATATCTGGAAATGATAGGGCCGGGCACCCTGGCCATCGTTCATGCTGAATTACTGGATGCCCATCAGCAGTATAATCTGGCTACATATCTGCAATATGGCTGGTTTCATCGGGAGTACGGGCAGACGAGCGTAAAAAGTAAAGCCAAGATCATTTTGGTTGCTGTGGGAACGGAAGCCGATATCATGGCCCTGCTCATCCCCGAACTGAGGGAATTGATCAAAGGGAATGTGATCTCCATTCCGCCGCTCAGTCTGCGTTTGAAGGATATTCCAGTTCTTGCAGAATATCATCTTAAGGCCATTGCCAAAAAAATAGGTAAGCATTCCGTTCAGTTATCCAGAGATGCCATCAATAAGCTGGTCTCGTATCCCTGGCCTGGCAACGTTGAGGAATTGCAGAACGTCATTCATCGGGCAGCCATTGTCGCCCCTGATGGTGCCAACATCTCTGGTGATCTGGTATTTGTCATTCCTCCCGAAAAGGAAGTCCACAAGATAAATATTCTTCGGAATGAGGGGATAAGAAACTTTTTTCGGAGTCCGCTCATGCCAGCCGTGTTCATGTGGTTCAATATTCTGATGGTTCTTGTCATGGCGGGTTTCACATTGATCGGAGGGCCAACTCCTGCGGATAATCCTCTTGCCTCCCCTGGCAACCCTCTTCATCAGCGTACTACTAATCCGGGGATGCTCATCACCTGGTGGATATGGTTTCCAGTCCTGCCCATTTCGGCGTTTCTCCTGGGAAGAATATGGTGCGGAATATGCCCTATAGCAGGAATCGGAGGACTGTTCGCCAAAATCAAGCAATTCAATTTACCAGTGCCGAAATTGCTAAAAAAGATGGATTTCTGGATGGTGGTCGCCTCATTCATTTTCCTTGACTTTACAGAGGAATTTTTTAGCGTGCCGAAAGTACCATGGGCTACCGGGATGCTTCTGGTTGCTATCATCAGTCTCTCAGCCATCTTTTGTATTTTGTTCGAGCGAAAAACATTTTGCCGTTATCTCTGCCCGCTGGCTGGAATGTTGGGAGCATACTCTACCATGAGTATCATCGAAGTGAGAGGCAACAAGAAGGTTTGTCAGACGCAGTGTGGTCAGCATTCATGCTTCAAAGGCACACCCCAGGCCCCGGGTTGCCCCATGTTCGCTTATCCCGCATCTCTTACGACGAACGCACAGTGCATGATGTGCTTTAACTGCACCAAGAGCTGCGATAACCGCGGCGTTCAGGTCAATATCCGTCCTCCTTTGCAGGAACTGTGGCGTCAAGAGCAGCCGATATTGAGTCTATCTCTCTTTGGTGTCATGATGGTCGGGCTGATGGCGCGCCATCAATTCACTAACCTTGCCGTCTATGTCACCTTCCAGCAGACATATAAACTGCAGGATGTGTCCATGCACACCCTGTTTTATTTTCTCTTCCTTATCTGCGCAGTGGCGCTGTTCACGATTAGCTCGATACTTTCCGCCTCTGCATCCCAGGAAAAGCTGAAGGATAACATGGCGCACTACGGCATGGCGTTCATTCCTCTCGCCTTGTCCGGACACATAGGACACATCGCTCACGAATTACTGGGCGACGGTGTCTATGACCTGCTTCGGTATCCCATCATGCTCTATCATTCCTTTGCAAACGGTATTCCCATCGGTACACAAGTTCCTGTAATAGCTCCCTTTATACACGAACAGGTAATCTCTTTTGTAAAGTTCCTCATCATATTGGGCGGTGCTGCAGGTTCTTTGGTCACTATAGTGATGATCGCTCGCAAGGCGTCAGAACGGGCTGTTTTATCAAGAATTCTCCCACATCTTGTGCTGCTTATGTTCTTTTGTACCATCTATTTTCAAATCTTTGTTTCCGGTGATCCCAAAGAAATGCTTTCCTCTGACTCACCTGCAACCGATATACAGGCTTCGTCCGCTGTTCAAACAAAAGCTGTCGATTCTTCCGTCAAATCAGCAGCGGGTCCGATTACGGCAGGAACTTCAGCACAAGGCCAGGTAGCGCCGGGTCCTGTTAATATCACTTTTTCACTGACGACCCCGAATATCAGGAGCGCCACATCAGCGCGTCTTACAAGTACCAGCGTCGCAAGTTGGCTCAAGTCGGCAACGAT
>Ga0194038_1001020_pt1 | contig 12154 bp, 10 predicted proteins | sample JunL226m_MetaG_FD_148630 | JGI IMG/M metagenome (GOLD analysis project Ga0194038, IMG submission 148630) | Anoxic zone freshwater microbial communities from boreal shield lake in IISD Experimental Lakes Area, Ontario, Canada - Jun2016-L227-6m | ecosystem: Environmental > Aquatic > Freshwater >...
CATCAATGCGACCAACACCATGAGCAGGATATACGGCCAGATCACCAACCCGGAATTTCTTGACGCAGGCTGTGGAAGGTCGAACCTTGTCTCTACTCTTCTTATCATATAGTTTCATAGTGTACCATGTATAACCAGTATCGGGGCGTGGAATTCGGGACATGAGATGAGGAAACAGCGCATGAAGCAAGAAACTAAAGACTCTCACTTGGGTCGATTACTATCACACATCAACTGAACAAGCAATAAAAAAGGATTGGCGCCTTGCAGCGCCAATCCTTTTTTAAACAACTCAACGAGAAAACAACTCAACAAGATTTGAAGTCTGTGACTACATCAGGAACGGAACCATCAGAAGCGCCACAACGTTCAGAATCTTGATCATCGGGTTAATAGCAGGACCAGCGGTGTCTTTGTAGGGATCGCCGACAGTGTCGCCTGTAACCGCGGCTTTATGAGCATCGCTGCCCTTTCCGCCAAGATGACCGTCTTCAATGTATTTTTTTGCATTGTCCCATGCAGCCCCACCGGTTGTCATGGAGATGGCTACAAAAAGACCGGTGACGATGCTGCCGATCAAAAGACCACCCAGAGCCACTTTACCCATTAGAAGGCCAACGATGATCGGTGCAACTACCGGCAGGATGGCCGGAACAATCATTTCCTTTAATGCGAACTTGGTAACGATATCCACACATGCACCGTAATCAGGTTTTGCAGTTCCTTCCATGATCCCGGGAATGGTGCGGAATTGTCTGCGGACTTCTTCAACAACAGCACCGCCTGCAGCTCCCACTGCTTTCATTGCAATGGATGCGAACAAATACGGCAGAAGACCACCGATAAAAAGACCAATGATAACTCTTACGTCAGCAAGGTCAAACTTGATGGTCTCAGCGCCCTTTGCACCCAGAAATGAAAATTCCTGAACATAGGCTGCAAACAGAACCAGAGCAGCAAGACCGGCGGAACCAATGGCATATCCCTTGGTAACGGCCTTGGTGGTATTTCCAACGGCATCCAGCGGATCGGTGACTGCGCGAACGCTTTCATCCATTCCAGCCATTTCGGCAATGCCGCCAGCGTTGTCGGTAATGGGGCCGTAAGCATCAATGGCGATAACCATACCGGTCATGGAGAGCATGGACATGGCGGCCATGGCGATACCATAAAGTCCCGCAAAATAATGAGCAGCATAAATGGCTATACAAATTGTGATAACCGGAGCAGCAGTCGCCTGCATACTGACGGCAAGACCGGCAATGATGTTAGTTCCGTGTCCGGTGGAGGAAGCTTCTGCAATGGCTTTGACCGGTGCATATTTTCCAGTGTAAAATTCGGTAATGATAACAATCACAACCGTCAGAATAAGGCCGATCAGGGTACAATTATAAATAGCCTGGGCGGAAATTGTGCCAAGGCCGCCCATATATCTCATGGTGACAAAATAAAAGGCGACAGCCGCAATAATGGCTGCGCCAAACATGCCTTTATACAGAGCGCCCATGATGTACTCGCCCTTGCCAAGTCTGACAAAGAAAATGGCGATCATGGAAGCCACAATGGAAATGGCGCCAAGGATCAGCGGGAACTCAGTGGCAATCAGAATTTTGGGGAAAAGAAGATGACCGATCAGCATGGCGGCGACAGCAGTAACCGCATAGGTTTCAAACAAGTCAGCAGCCATACCCGCGCAGTCACCAACATTGTCGCCCACGTTATCCGCAATAACAGCCGGGTTTCTCGGATCGTCTTCCGGAATTCCGGCTTCAAGTTTACCCACCAGGTCAGCACCAACATCCGCACCCTTGGTGAAGATACCGCCGCCCAACCGTGCGAAAATAGAGATCAAGCTGCCGCCAAATCCAAGGGCGACCAGAGCCATGATGTCATGGGTAAAATAATAATAGCCGGCAACGGAAGTCAGCGCAAGGCCGGCAACCATCATACCAGTAACCGCACCGCCTTTGAAGGCAAGCGCCAAGCCCGCAGCCAGGCCGTTCCTTGAAGCTTCAGCAGTTCTGACATTGGCAATAACCGACACTCTCATGCCTACATAACCGGCAATAAAGGAGGCCACTGCACCGATCAGAAAACCAATTGCTGATTTCTGCCCCAAGAATGAAAAAATGGCGACAAAAATGATTGCGCCGACAATGGACATACTTTTTAACTGACGATTCAGATATGCAATAGCACCTTCTTGAATGGCTGCTGCAATTTCCTGCATCTTTTCATTACCCGCAGGGGCGGCTTTAACAACCGTAGCAAGCCCAATTGCGAAAATAACCCCAACTATACCCACCAGCGTACACAGCAATGGAATATTTTGCAGTACGAAATCCATTAGTTCCCTCCATCTGTTGTTTGACTTGAATTTGTGATTATCGACCGATTAAAACGATTCATTCCTTCCTTTACACCATTGCAAAGGACAGTAACTGCTGCATCCCTGGCCTGGGAAATGATGTGTTTCAGCATATTTTTTTCTTCCAGATTGAAGGATGATAAAACATGATCCACAGCATTCATTCCTGCTTCGGGACGCCCGATGCCCATGCGAAGGCGGGCAAAGTTTCCTCCGCCAAAAGCATCCATCAACGACTGAATACCCTTATGTCCCCCGCTCCCTCCTTTCTCTTTAATTTTAATTCTTCCAAATGCAAGGTCCATGTCATCATGGACAATTAAAATATCTTCACAGGATAGACCAAAACTTTGAGCAAGTTGGTAAACTGGATTTCCGCTCAGATTCATATAGGCCATCGGCTGAACCAAGACAACTTCCTTACCCAGTATCCTTCCAATGCCGACCCGGGCATCGGAAGGATGCATTTTCAGGGAAAGGACAAACTCACAAGAAATGGCATCAATGACTTCAAAGCCTATATTGTGACGGGTTACTGAATACTTGGGCCCCGGATTTCCGAGCCCAACAATCATAAAGCGTTTCTGGCGTCCACATAGTGTTTCGGTTGCTTCAGATTCGTTTTCAACCATCCAATGATCATCCGACTATTACATTGGTTAGTTCAAATCATTTCCCGGGAGTACTTGCTGCGCCTGATTCTTCGCCGGGAGCTTTTTCATCTGACTTGGTGCTGAGAATGGTTAAAATCGTGTAATTATTATCTGCCGGGATTTCAACGTTCTCAGCGACCTTTAGATCCTTGACGTGGATGGAATCCCCGATTTCCAAATCAGTAATATCAATCTGGATGGACTCCGGAACTTCGAAAGGCAAACACAGCACTTCAATCTCCCGCTCAATGATCTGAAGCATACCGCCTTCCTCAATCCCTTTTGCCTTGCCTTTGACAACGACAGGAACATTGACAGTGATTTTGCGGTCTTTTGAAATTTCGTAAAAATCCACATGAAGAAATTTTCTGGACATCGGGTGAATCTGCATTTCTTTAATCATGGCGGTGCGGCTACCGGTTTGAGCGTTTTGGACCGCCAGGTTGAAGATGATCTGGCTGACAGCACTCTTCTTCAGGGCATGCTCTAAATCCAGGGATGAAATTGAGAGTAAAACAGATTCTGACCCAGGTCCATAAAGTACGGCAGGAATATTTCCCTCCCGCCTCAGCGCTCGTGAAGGACTGTTTCCAGCCGATGTTCTCATTGTGGCGGTAAGCTCAAGTATCTCCAAAAAAACCTCCTTATCTATTCTTCAATCCATAATGGATGATGGCTTCGTAAAAAACCCAATATCTTCGTTGAGCTTAATCCTTCGTCATTACAGCGTACCCAAAAGTACGCCTAACTCCTCAGGACTCGCTCGCCTTGATCTTGAACTTTTTACTTTGCCATCCCAATTTTGACTTTAATGAGTTCATGATGACGGCGACATGTTTACACAAATAATGATGTTACGGAATCCCCTCTGTGACTCCGGATTATGGCCTCCCCTACCAAACGGGAAATACTGAGAACCTTGATTTTTCCACAGGCAGCCGCATCATTCTTCAAGGGGATGGTATCGGTGACAATAAAACTTTTTAATGAAGATGTCATAATCCGCTCGACAGCAGGGCCGGAGAGAACGGGATGCGAGCAGCAGGCATGGACTTCTCTGGCGCCTTTATCCATGATCACCGCTGCGGCCTGGGTAACGGTTCCGGCGGTATCGACCATGTCATCCAGAATGATGGCCACTTTCCCGGAGACATCTCCGATAAGAGCCATTGCTTTGGCTTTGTTGGGTGCCTCCCGGCGTTTGTCCACAATGGCAAGACCTGCATTCAATCGTTTAGCGAAAGCCCTGGCTCTTTCAACCCCGCCTGCATCGGGCGAAACCACCACGACATCGCCCTCAAATTTATCCTTGATGTAATCCAGTATCACCGGGGCTGCAAACAGGTTGTCCACGGGAATACTGAAAAAACCCTGAATCTGGCCCGCGTGAAGATCCATGGTAATCACCCGGTTGGCGCCGGACACAGTAATGATGTCGGCAACCAGCTTGGCGCTGATTGGAACCCTTGGGGCCACTTTTTTATCCTGCCTGGCATAGCCGAAATAGGGCATCACAGCCGTAATTCTTCGGGCGGACGACCGTTTAAAAGCATCAATCATAAGCAGGAGTTCCACAAGGTGATCATTCACCGGAAAACTCGTGGATTGAATCACAAAAATATCCTTTGACCGGACATTTTCATCAATCTCAATCTGAAGTTCACCATCGCTGAATGTTTTGACCTTGGCGCCGCCCAATGGCAAATCCAGATATTGACATATCTTCTGAGCCAGATCAGGGTTTGAATTTCCTGAAAAAATCGCCAGCCCGGTTGTTGCAGACCCACTCATTTATAATCTTCCCTACTGCTCTTCAAATATTGATAACCCATCAGGTGCAAGATATCTATATTCAGTCGCGGATGTCAAAAAAAATCTCGGTCCAGCCTGAAATAAATGGCTGGGGCGGGAGGATTCGAACCTCCGAATGCAGGAACCAAAATCCTGTGTCTTACCGCTTGACGACGCCCCAGCATGAAAATCAGACAGACTAAACCAGCAGTTGTGCCATAAAACACGACCATCTCTGGTTTGTGGACAGGGTTTCGTATGCCTTCCTCGCCCGATCTGAATCCGAATAAATCCCAAACACAGTCGGACCGCTTCCCGACATCAGCGATCCCAAAGCCCCTTGATCCAGCAGCGCCTTTTTAATATCCGAAATCTCCGGATACCATGAAACGGTAACAGTTTCAAGATCGTTACACAGATGGTGAAGCGGATTAAAACCCCTATTTAAAGGAAAACTTTTAAGCTTTTGTTCACAGTTTGTCAATCCCAAATTCAGATTATTATATACATCGGCTGTGCTTACCTGAATCTCAGGACGTATCAATACAATAGGATAGGGCTGAATTCCTTTAAAAAACTCAAGTTTCTCCCCTACCCCAGTCGCCAGGGCGGGCCTTTGATGGATAAAAAACGGCACATCAGCCCCAAGGGTCAACGCCAAGGATGTCAGGTCCCGATTTGAAAAGGGATGACCATAATGGGTGTTCAGCCCCGAAAGGACGCTTGCAGCATTGCTGCTGCCGCCACCCAAGCCGGCAGCCACGGGAATGCGTTTTTCGATGTCTATGCAGACACCGCCCGAATTGCCCAAGGCATCAAAAAAGCATTCGGCTGCACGATATGCGATGTTGGTTTCATCTTCCGGAACTGCAGGATGTGTGCAGACGACAGTTGTCTTCGATGCTTGAAAGTCCAGCGTCAGGGTGTCGTACAGGGTTAATCCGCACATCAGCGAATGAATATCATGGTAGCCGTTCGGTCGTTTTCCGATGACGTGAAGGAAAAGATTGATCTTAGCGGGTGAGTCGATTTTCATGGTAAAGGCATCCAAATAAATGTTGACAAAATTGGTGGATTATAGATAGAGATGTTCTGAAAATAAAGGAAGAAATCGTTAACATAAATGAAATTATATCCGTTTCCAACTCATATTGATATTTATAAAGGATGGTGGCGCTGGCAGGCTAAATACCAGGCGCCAACGAATTGCTGATTAGCAGTTAATAATCTTTAAAAAAAAGATCGTGGGCAGCCCAAAGCCCATGATCTTTTTTTATTACTGAGGGGTCGTGGAAAATGTATCCACGACCCTTTTTTTTTCGAGAGGAGTTTTTATGATTCTTCAACAGTTTCCATCAGAAGACGAATTCAACCGAATGGCAAAAGAATTCAATGTTATTCCCGTGTGCGTTGAAATACTTGCAGATACACAAACTCCGGTTTCCCTGCTGCAAAAATGCCTCAATCAACAGGGCCCTGTATTTCTTTTTGAAAGCGTTGAAGGCGGAGAACGATGGGGACGATACAGTTTTCTGGGATTTTCAGCCCGTTCTCACATTGCGGTTTTTCGGGATCGGGTGGATATTCATGATTCCCAGTGTTTCAAATCCATTTCGCACGAAGGGGATCCGCTGAATATCCTGAAGCAGATCATGAGCGCGTACCATCCTGCAAATTTTCCCGGACTTCCCAGATTCTGGGGAGGCTTGGTGGGATATTTTTCCTATGAACTGGTATCGTTTTTTGAAAAAATCCCCAACCGCCTGCCTGAAGACATTCCCATAGCGCAGTTGATGATTCCGGATCAACTGATGGTGTTTGACAACATCCGGCATACCATCCTGGCGATTGCAATATCCTTTCTTGACCCTTCTTCGAAACCTGCTGAACGTTACCGAAAAGCAGTTGAAGCACTTCAGGGCATTATTCGACTGATCAAGTCCCGAATGCCAGATGCGCCGGAACTGGTTGCGCCGGAACTGGTTGCGCCGGAACTGCTTGCGCCGGAACTGCTTGCGCCGGAACCGGTTGCCCGGACAGCATCCTTTTTGAAGGCATCCTGCCCGGATGAAACCTATCGTCGGCAGGTTCAGCAGGTCAGAACCCACATTCAGGCCGGAGATATCATTCAGGCCGTGCTTTCACAGAAATTTATCTGCGATTCTCTACCGGATATCTGGATGCTGTATCGGGCGCAGCGATTTATCAACCCTTCACCGTATCTATTTTTTCTCCGCATGAATCACCAGGCGCTGATCGGATCTTCTCCAGAAACCATGGTGCGCCTTGAAAGCGGCATCGCCACCCTTCGACCCATTGCCGGAACCCGTCCCAGAGGGAAAACCGAGCAGGAAGACCGCGCTCTGGCCAATGAGCTTCTAAAAGATGAAAAAGAGCGGGCGGAACACCTCATGCTGGTGGATCTGGGCCGCAATGACCTGGGACGCGTCGCGGAAACTGGATCTGTTCAAGTGACGGATCTGATGGTAGTTGAACGCTATTCCCATGTCATGCATCTGGTCTCCAACATCACCTGCGATCTGAAGTCCGGACTGGATGCATGGGATTTGCTAAGAGCCACGTTTCCGGCGGGAACTCTCAGTGGCGCTCCCAAGGTCAGGGCCATGGAGATCATTGACGATCTCGAACAAGAGCCGCGCGGGCCTTATGGAGGCGCTGTAGGGTATATTTCCTTCAGCGGAAACATGGATCTGGCCATTACCATTCGAACTGCCTGCATCGAGAATGGCAATCTCACTGTTCGCGCTGGCGCAGGCATTGTGGCGGATTCTGATCCTGAACGCGAACGTGTTGAAACTGTGAACAAGGCCAAGGCCATTGAAAAAGCGCTACAACTGGTTTTCAATTCAATGCAAGGGTAGCCGTGAACCACAGATACACACAGATACACACAGATGAAAGCTGACAGGCAATTCATGACCGTTTATTTAAGTATTTTTTATATAATTAATTCTGGAGAAACGCCATGATAGTAATGATAGACAATTATGATTCCTTTACCTATAATCTGGTGCAGTATTTTGAACAAATCGGCGGCGCTGTCCGGGTCATTCGAAATGACGCCGCAACTGTGGAAGAGGTTGCATCCTGGAGCCCGACAGGCATCGTGATTTCACCTGGACCCGGCAGGCCGGATTCTGCTGGTATATCCCTTGCCGTAATTCACCGGTTTTCCGGCCAGATTCCGATTTTAGGAGTTTGCCTTGGCCATCAGGCCATCGGCATGGCTTTTGGCGGCAAGGTTGTCTCTGCCAAAAAGCTGATGCACGGAAAGACATCCGCCATTCAAGCCGACGGCAAAACCCTGTATGAAGGAATAAAACAGCCGTTTCAGGCTATGCGATACCACTCTCTGGCTGTCTCAAGAGAGGGGCTTCCGGACTGTCTGGAAATCAGCTCGGAATCCGAAGACGGCGAAATCATGGGGCTGCGCCACAAGATACATCCAACCGAAGGTATTCAGTTTCACCCGGAATCCATCATGACGCCTGTTGGAAAACGGCTGCTGAAGAATTTTTTAAAAATCACCGGATCAATTTGCTAACCCTGAACCCTAAAAGGAGTGCTTATTATGTTTAAAGAATCTTTAAACAGGATTATTCATCGCATCGACTTGAGCGAATCCGAGATGGCCGAGATGATGACCGAGATTTTTTCAGGAAATATAACCGATGCGCAAATCGGCGCATTTATGGGGGCCCTTGCCACCAAAGGCGAAACCTTTGAGGAACTTGCCGGAGCCGCCAGAATCATGCGTCGAAAAGCCATTCGTGTTCAGACATCGGCTGAGACCGTTGCTGATGTCGTAGGCACGGGCGGAGATGGTGCGCATACGTTTAACATCTCCACCACAACCGCCTTTGTTGTGGCAGGCTGCGGCGTCACTGTCGCCAAACACGGGAACCGTTCGGTATCCAGCCTATGCGGCAGTGCGGACCTGCTGGAGGAGCTGGGCGTCAACCTGAACTGCGGACCGGAACTGGTTGAAGAAGCCATTAGGGAAATCGGCATCGGGTTCTTGTTTGCTCCCCTGTATCACAGCGCCCTGCGCCATGCAGCCAAGGCCCGAAAAGAAATCGGTCTTCGCAGCATTTTCAACATGCTGGGGCCGCTCACCAATCCGGCAGGGGCGAATTGTCAACTGCTCGGAGTCTATGCGCCAGAACTGACCGAAATGTTCGCTCAAGCTCTTCGGCTTCTTGGCGCCAAATGCGCTTTTGTGGTTCATGGCCATGACGGCCTGGATGAAATATCCGTATGTGCGCCGACCCGGATATCCGAACTTCGGGACGGAATGATCCGTACCTACGACATCAGCCCGGAGCAGTTTTTCGGACAGCTTGCCCCACCCGAGTCGCTTATTGGCGGCGACCCCACCGCCAATGCAGCCATCACCCGCAATATCCTGAACGGCGAAAAAGGCCCTTGCCGGGATGTGGTCCTGATCAATGCCGCAGCCGCCTTGGTAGTGACCGGAAAAGTTGAGCAGTTAAATGATGGAATTAAGTTGGCTGCTCAGACCATTGACAGCGGCGCGGCAGCCGCCAAGCTGGATAACCTGATTCGATTCACAACCGCTTAAAAGGCCGGGAAATTGCGTCCATGACAAACCATATTTTAGATGCCATCGTTGAGCAGAAACACCGGGAAATTGCCGATTTGCTTCAAAAAACACCTGAAAAACAACTTCGGGAACAGGCGCTTCAATCAAGAGGGCGCCGGCCGTTTCTTGAAAGACTCAGGCAGCCTGGACAAACAGGCATCAACATTATTGCAGAAATCAAGCGGGCATCACCCTCCAAAGGAATGCTTTGCCCCAATCTGGACCCGGTGGTACTGGCCAGAAGCTATGAATCAGGAGGCGCGGCATGTCTGTCGGTGCTTACCGACAGACAGTTTTTTCAGGGAAGCCCGGAGGACTTGCAGGCAGCGCGAGCAGCCACGCAGCTTCCCGTCCTTCGAAAGGACTTTCTCATCTCTTCCTGTCAGATATATGAGTCCTGTATCCTTGGGGCGGATGCCGTGCTGTTGATCGCACGAATCCTTTCTGCAGATCAACTCAGTGAACTGCTGGATATCTGTAATAAGCTTGGCATGGATGCTCTAATTGAGGTGCATTCGGAATCGGATGTGGTGTCCGCAATCCGGTCCGGAGCAAAATTGATTGGTATCAACAACCGGAATTTACAGACTTTTCACACTGATATCGCCACATCCACGAGATTGGTTTCAATGCTTGCACCCGATCAGATTCCGGTTGCAGCCAGCGGCATTCAAAGCCGGAAGGACATTGAGCGCCTTTTAAAATCCGGAATATTTAATTTTCTGATAGGCGAAAGTCTGGTAGTATCTGAAGATCCGACTACTTTTCTGATATCTTTGATGGCAGAGCCACAAAGTGATGACACAGAAAAGAGGCATTAGCCACGATGACTTAGCCCTATTGGAATGAACACATCACGAGCTTTTTACATCCGAAATGATTAATCTGAAATCTTTGCTGGCTCTAACGGATTTTGTGGTTCTGCCAGTGGGTGCAATGTTTGTTATGGGATAATCTATGAATTTTCAGGCTCAGGAATGACTGAAATGTCCTCGAAAGATTTTCCTGAACCGCTTTCGAGATCATTTTTCAATTCATAAGCACCTGAAAATACATGACCACAAAATCCGGTAGAACCAGTCATGGTTAGCCCACCGGCTTTTTCCACAGATTCGATATAGATTACCGAGATATTATTGGCTAAAACGCCAAAGCGATTGATTTCTGTGTGCGATACGACGGCAATGAGGGGTTTCATAATTTGTGTTTTTGAACCCACCACCCCAACCCTCCCCCGCTGGGGGAGGGAACTATAGAATCAAGCATGCTTATGTCTGACACGATGGATTCAGGAAGGCTTGTCCGAATCATCGGCATTTTTCAGGACAAATCGCTTGATCTTGCCAGTTGCGGTTTTCGGCAGATCCTCTACGAAATTAATCCATCTCGGATATTTGTAGGGGGCCAGTGATCCTTTCACATGAGCCTTGAGTTCCTTTTCCATATCTTTTGACGCCACATATCCTTTCTGCAAGACAACAAAAGCCCTGGGCTTTATCAGCCTGTCTTCATCAGCAGCCCCGACAACCGCGCATTCAAGGACTGCGGGATGTTCGGTCAGGCAGGCTTCCACCTCTATGGGAGACACCCAGATGCCGCCAACTTTCAGCATGTCGTTTGAGCGGCCAACATAATAATAATATCCTTTTTCGTTTTTATAAAATTTATCCCCGGTGTTAAGCCAGGCCCCGAGCATTGTCTCTTTGGTTTTCTCGTGTTTGTTCCAATAATATGCCGCAGAGCTATCTCCCTTGACCAGAAGGGTGCCAATATCGCCTTCCACAACCGGATTCAGATTTTCATCGACAATTTTAGCCTCATATCCTGGAACCGGAAGCCCCGTACTGCCAGGCTGAATGTCACCGATCCGGTTGGAAATAAAAATGTGGGCCATTTCCGTTGATCCGATACCGTCTAATATCGCGACTCCGAATCGTTTTTCCCATCGTTTCAAGATGTCCGGTGGCAGAGCCTCGCCGGCTGACACACAAAGCCGCACGCCTTTCAGCTCCCCTTCTTCGGCAACCAGCATATTGCTGAATAGTGTGGGTACCCCGAAAAAAAGCGTGGGTCGATAGCGGCTAATGATATCGAATACTGCTTCTGGAGTGGGTCGGCCGGGAAGATATACCGCAGTTCCGCCAACATGGAAGGGAAAATAGAGACCGTTTCCCAGGCCATATGCAAAAAACAGTTTGGCTGCCGAAAAACAGATATCGCTTTCCTGAACGCCCAGAACCTGCTTCCCATAAGTTTCTGCAGCATAAATCATATCGTGCTGCAAATGAACTGTCCCTTTGGACTGCCCGGTTGTGCCCGAGCTGTAAAGCCAGAAACATGGATCATCCGGAGTGGTGGGCGCCGGAGAAAGATCCGATGACTGGCCAGAGACCCATTCTTCGTAAGCAAGGGTTGCGCCTGGCGCAGGACCATTGGTAACAATGACATGCTCCAGATGGATCAGGCTGTCTCTAAGCGGCTCAACAAGCTCCCAGAGCGTAGATTCGACAATCAGGACCCGCGCCCGGCTGTCGTTCAGGAAATACTGGTAGTCCTTGGGGCGCATCAGGGTATTAAGACAGATGGGAACTGCGCCTATCTTGATTGCGCCGAAAAAAACCTGAGAATATATCTCCGTGTCATGCAGCAGCACCGCAATCCGCTCTTCCATTCGAACACCCAGGGATTTTAAGCCATTTCCGACCCGGTTCATTCCCG